>JAEEGL012243069.1_pt1 | contig 25068 bp, 25 predicted proteins | sample 9134231 | NCBI WGS metagenome assembly JAEEGL01 (sample SAMN16246548, study PRJNA631951) | gut metagenome | biome: gut microbiome; feature: rumen; material: fiber-attached | host: Bos | place: Iran: Karaj | collected 2018-10 | reverse complement strand
GGAGGAAAAGCCTGTCCTCATCCTCGCCTGAGGAAAGGACGCTGACAAGTCGGGGATGGAGCTTTGCGAAGCCCTGTGTATCCCGGAAAACGTGGTACTCCGTGCTCCTTCCCGGCTCGAACACATTGGTGAGCAGCGCCCGCTCCAGCAGCGCGCTGCCGGAGGGACCGCAGCCGATGAGCAGCACGCACCGCTCCGAGGCAGTGAGAGGATGCTCCTTCCAGTAGCTGCGCCCCAGCGCCTCCGTCCGGCTGAACAGGTGGAGGCCGTCGGCGGGGTCGTCGTCCGGGGCGTCCGTCATGCAGTAAACAGGGATGCCGTACCCGGTCTGCTTCTGGGCCTCGGCGTAATTCTTCCAGGGATCGTCGTCCATGAAAAACAGCGATACGCCCTTTTTCTGCCCTTTCCGCAGCCGGATCAGCCGCTCCGTGTCCAGATCCGTCCGGATCACGTCCGCGCCGCCCAGCTCTTTTTTGTCCCCGGGCGGGAAGAGGAACAGAGCGCCCTTCTCCTGCTTCCGGAGATCCTCCGCCAGGGCGGCGGAATCCGCGTTCTCCGCGCTGAACACGTACCAGCTGTGCCTCCGCCCCAGTCGCAGCCGCATGGAGGGGATGAACTGCCCCGCGATGAGCTGCAGCCCGATGCCGATGAGGGCGGTGAGGATGCCGATGCTGCACAGGGCGAACACGAGACCCAGGATCCGGCCCAGGGGGGTCACCGGGGACAGGTCGCCGTAGCCCACCGTGGTCATGGTGATGAGGGAAAACCAGACGGCGTCCCAGACGGTGCGGATGGAGGCCGAGGGGTCCGCCGACTCCGCCGCCACCAGCAGCACCAGCAATATCACGTAGACGACGGCGGTATAGAGCAGGAGCTTTAATCCTTTTTTCATCAGCTCTCACCGCCTCCTTCCGAAGACCGCAGCAGCAGGGGAAGGGAGAGGACGTTGTTGATATCGGTCTGCTTGTAGTTCACGTTCCTGCCTGTGATGGCGTTTTCCTTTTCGGAGAGGGCGTCCAGCTCGTCCCAGGGGATCAGACAGGCGTGGGTCCGGGCCAGAGTGTTCTTGGATATGCGGACGGAACAGGGCCTGCCCTCCGCCTTGCATTGGGTGTAGATCCTGGCGTTGTTATCAAATTCCTCCTGCGTCATGGGGGAATAGCCCATGGCGTAGTGGAAGGCGACCCAGCGCTTGTGCTCCGTCTTGCCCAGCTCCGTCTGCATGGTCTCGTCCGGGCGCCAGTCTCCGGCGACGACGGCCTCCCGGGTGCTGCCGGACATTTTCAGGTAGGCGGGGATAAAGTCCGTAAAGGCCCGGGACGACATCTTGCTGAAGGGATCGCAGGCGACCCACTTTTCCCAGGGGGTCCGGTCGGAGGAGTCGTAGATGCTGTTGAGAAGGATGGCCTCCCGGTCCGCGTTTTCCGCGGAGAGCATGGACAAGGTGAAGATCCCGTGGTGGAGGATGGGGCTGCCCACGGTCTCCTGGTACCGGGCACCGCTGCGGCCGCAGCGGACCACGCAGATGTTCTCCGCCTGGTGGCGCTTGAGGAAGAGCATCAGGTTGTCGGAGATCTCCCGGTCCATATCGTCGCTGCCGGTGCAGACGGCGATCAGCTTCAGAGAGGCGAGCCGGCTGCAGATGTAGCTGTAAAAGACGCTGCTCCGGGCGTCGGCGGAATAGCCCTTGATATCGTATTCCTTCATCAGCTCCGGGCAGTCGGTGAAGAAATACCCGGACTCGCTCTCAAAGCGGGGGGAGAACACGGCGGCGTGGAACTGGCTGCCGGAGAACTGGCCGTTCATGATGAGCTGCCGGAGGGCGCTCTGCCCGAAGCGGCCGAAGCCCACCACCACGCACTCGAAATCCTCCAGGGCGGCGCCGTCGGAGTTGAACTTCACAAAATCCCAGGGCGGGCAGATCCGGACCATGGCCCGGGCGGCCAGATCGCCGATATCGTAGACGTTGACGTACCCGAAGCCGTACTGCTCCTGGGAGACCTGGAGCATGGAGGTGATGATCTCCTCCTCGCCGGGAAGGGTGAGCTGGGTCTTTTCGGGGGAGACGCCAAGCTCCTCCAGCGTGTTTTTCATCCGCAGGGAGTAGAAGAGATTTTTGTCCTCCGCCTCGTCCATGGCGTACACAGCCAGCTTCCGCCGGGAGACACGGAGCTTTTTCAGCACCTTTTTGTCGGAGGAGACGGCCTCCGTCCCGCTGAGGACGGACATGCCCAGGTTGTTCAGATCGGCCACGACGCCGGGGGAGACTCCCTCCGTGACGAACACCACGGCTCCTCCCCGGCGCTTCACGCACTCCTTGCCCACGGCCACGCTGTTGTCGTTGACGCCGTAGATCAGCGTGAGATCGCCCCGGCGGGAGAGGAGCATGCGGAAACGGCGGAGCGCCTCGGCGCCCAGAGTGAACATGGCGGCGCTGGCCATGGAGTAGAAGGCCAGCAGATGGATGACCCAGAAGCAGCCCAGGCAGACGGGATATCGGAGCAGGGGGGCGTTCTCGACGACGCCCACCTCGTTCATGCCCGCAAACATCCGGATCACCGCCAGGGTGGTGCGGACCATGGTCAGGAGGATGCTGCCCGTCACGTAGGCAAAGCCCACGCCGTAAAACACGATACCACCGATCAGCGAGACCACCATACAGGTGGTGGTGAGCCTGGCGGAGAAGGAGGGCTTCAGAGCCAGATTCAGTACCAGCGCCAGCAGCAGCGCGGCAGAAAATACGACGGCGGAGATATCAAACATATCGGGCGTCTCCTTTTACGAACGGCGATAAATGCCGATAAACATCCATATTAATCCAATACTAATATAAATAATGAATGTAAAAATGTCAACATAATACATGGTTCTTCGCGGATAAAACGAGGGGGAGATCCGGCTGTTTTCGTTGGGGGAACCAGAAAAAACACGCCGCAAGCGAGATACAGCTTGCGGCGACGTGGTGCAACGGGGCAATTCAAATCCGAATCGCTCCCGAGATCCAAATCGGAGCACAGCGCAGCGGGTCCGATTTGGAAAAGGAAGAAGGACTCAGCGGATGTGCTGTTTTCGCGGCTCTTACGCAAACCGCGGAAACGGAACGTTGCTGAGTCCTTCTGACGTGGTGCGGGTAACAGGATTTGAACCTGCACGGCTGTGAGCCGATGGAACCTAAATCCATTGCGTCTGCCAATTCCGCCATACCCGCAAAAGCGAGTGCATCATATCACAGCAAGGAAAAAGTGTCAAATCCCGTTCCTTGACAATCCGCCGCCGCTGCCTGTATCATGGAAGCGCCCCGACAGAGGGGAACCACCTGATCCGGAGGGTTTCGTATGGATCGCTACGTCGTCTCCGCCATGCTGGCGGGCGCTTTTTTCGGATGTACGGGCCTGTTCACCCGCTATCAGACCGCCATGGGCCTCGCTCCCATGGATATGCTGCTGATCCGCTGCGTCGTGGCGGTGATCTGCTTCTTCTTCCAGATCCTGTTCACAGACCGGAGCTTGTTCCGCATCAAGCCGAGGGATTTCTGGCTGTTCGCCGCGGTGGCCCTGTGCGGGCAGCTGTTTTTCTCCTTCTGCTACTACACCGCCATCACCATGATGTCCATCTCCACCGCCTGCATCCTGCTCTACCTGTCCCCGGCGCTGGTGATGGTCATGTCCCACTTCATTTTCAAGGAGAAGGTGGGGACCCGTGGCCTGATCGCCGTGATACTGTGCGTGCTGGGCTGTGCCTGCGTATCCGGCTTCGGCGGGACTGTATCGGGGAAGGGGCTGATTTTCGGCCTGGGCTCCGCCTTTGCTTTCGCCCTCATCAACATCTTAAACCGGTTCATCCAGAAGCGGGGGTACAGGGGGACCACGGTGAACTTCTATCTCTTCATCATCGCGGGGATCGGCGCGTGCTTTTTTACCGACCCGGGACGTGTGGCGTCCATCGCAACGGCCAGCTTTTCCAACTTCGCCATCTGCGCCGCCACCGGCCTTGTGACCAGCTTCCTGTCGTATCTGTGCTTCTCTCTGGCCCTGGGCGGGTGCGACAGCGGAAAGGTCTCCATTTTCGCCAGCACCGAGCCGGTGACGGCCAGCGTCATCAGTGTGCTGCTCTTCCATGAGCCCTTCGGCGCGCTGAGCCTCATCGGCATCATCCTTGTACTGGGGAGCATCGTGCTGATGAACACAAAGGGAAAAGAAAAAGAAGCCGCATAGAGCGCATGATCAAAACCGCCGCCATCACGTCGATGGCGGCGGTTTTTGCATTTGGTGTCAATCTAATACGCTCTGGCCGGTATACAGCATGTAATATCGGCCCTTTTGCTCCAGAAGCTCGGCGTGATCGCCCTTTTCGATGATCTCTCCGTGCTCGATGACGACGATGCAGTTGGCGTTGCGCACCGTGGACAGCCGATGGGCGATGACGAAGACCGTCCTGCCCTGCATGAGACTGTCCAGGCCCTTTTCGATGTGCCGCTCGGTGCGGGTGTCGATGGAGCTGGTGGCCTCGTCCAGGATCAGCACCGGCGGGTCCGCCACAGCCGCCCGGGCGATGGACAGGAGCTGCCGCTGGCCCTGGCTGAGATTGGCCCCGTCGGCGGTGACCATGGTGTTGTACCCGTCGGGGAGGCGGCGGATGAAGCTGTGGGCGTTGGCAAGCTTCGCCGCGGCGACGCATTCCTCGTCCGTGGCGTCCAGCCGGCCGTAGCGGATGTTGTCCATCACGGTACCGGTGAAGAGGTGGGTGTCCTGGAGCACCACGGCGGTGGCGGCGCGCAGGTCGTCCTTTGCGATATCCCGCACGTCGATGCCGTCGTAGGTGATTGCCCCGCTCTGGATCTCGTAGAAGCGGTTGAACAGGTTGGTGATGGTGGTCTTGCCCGCGCCGGTGGAGCCCACGAAGGCGATTTTCTGGCCGGGCTTGGCGTAGAAGGTGATGTCCTTGAGCACCTGCTTTTCGGGGACGTAGGAGAAATCCACGTGCTGGAGACGTACGTCTCCCCGGGCAGGGACCAGGGCAAAGGAGCCGTCCTCCTGAGGGACCCACCAGGCCCAGTGCCCGGTGCGCTCCGCCGTCTCCGTCAGCACGCCGTCCTCCTCCCGGACGCACACCAGCCGGACCTTTCCGCTGTCGACCTCCGGCTCCATGTCCATGATCTCAAAGATCCGCTCGGCCCCGGCCAGGGCGGAGAGGATGGCGTTGATCTGCTGGGAGACCTGGTTGATGGGCTGGGTCACCTGGCGGCAGTACTGGAGGAACGTGGCCAGACCGCCGATATCGAAGCCCAGGATGAAGGTCAGCACGCCGCCCACGATGGCGGTCATGGCGTAGCCCACGTTGGAGATGTTGTGGGCCAGAGGCATGATGGAGGTGGCGAAATAGTTGGCGTCCCGGGCCGTGGCGTAGAAGTGCTGGTTGAGCGCCTCGAATTCCGCCTCCGCCTCGTCCTCGTGGGTAAAGGCCTTCACTACCTTCAGCCCCTCGATCATCTCCTGGATGTTGCCGTTGAGATCGCCCAGGGCCGCCTGCTGCTGGCGGAACAGCTCCCGGCTCTTCTTGCCCCGGAGCAGGAACACCAGCATGGTGGCTCCCAGCATCAGCAGCGTCACCAGAAACAGGGGAAGACTGGTGTAGATCATCATGACGACGATCCCCACGAAGGTAAGGATGCTGGACACCAGGGAGACGATGCTCTGTTCCAGACACTGCTGCACGTAGTCCGCGTCATTGGAGAAGCGGCTCATCAGTTCCCCGTGGGTATGGGCGTCGAAGAATTTCAGCGGCAGGAGCTGCAGCTTTTCAAAAAGTTCCGAGCGCAGTCGCGCCACGCCCCGCTGGGCCAGCTGCACCATGATGGCCTGCTGGCCGTAGGTGCAGGCCGCGCCCAGCAGAAACAGCGCCAGCATGAGCAGCAGGGTTTTGGCCAGGGACGCGATCTTCTCGTTCAGCGGCATGGCGCTGACGAGGTCGTTGAGGATGGGTCGGATCAGATAGGTCCCGGCCACGCCGGCCAGGGCGCTGACCACCACGCATACGGACACCATCACCAGCAGCCATTTGCGCCGGGTGATGTAGCCCATGAGCCGCCGCAGGGTCTGTCCCATGTTTTTGGGCCGCTGGTAGCCGCCCCTGGCTCCGGGACCGCCGCCGGTGGGCTTTGCGTCCGTCTGGACGTATTTCTTTTTTTGCTCAGCCATTGGCGATCACCCCTTCCTGCTGGGACTGATAGATCTCCTGATAGATGGGACTGGTCCGCAGGAGCTCCTCGTGGGTGCCCTCCGCGGCGATGTGGTCGTCCTCCAGGATGATGATCTTGTCCGCGTGGCGCACGGAGCTGATCCGCTGGGCGATGATGATGACCGTGGTGTCCTTCAGGTTTTCATGGAAGGACTTGCGGATCTCGGCCTCGGTGGCAGAGTCCACGGCGCTGGTGGAGTCGTCAAGAATGAGGATGGCGGGGTGGCGGAGCATGGCCCGGGCGATGCACAGCCGCTGCTTCTGCCCGCCGGACACGTTCACGCCGCCCTGGTCCAGCATGGTGTCGTAGCCGTCGGGGAGGGACATGATGAAGTCGTGGGCCTGGGCGTCTTTGGCGGCACGGATCATCTCCTCCTCGGAGGCGTCCTTGTCGCCCCACAGGAGGTTTTCCCGTATGGTGCCGGTGAAGAGGACGTTTTTCTGCAGCACCATGCCGATCCGCCGCCGGAGCTCCCGGATGGGGTAATGTCGCACGTCCAGTCCGTCCACCAGGACGCTGCCGCCGGTCACGTCGTAGAAGCGGGGGATGAGGTTGACAAGAGTGGATTTCCCGGTGCCGGTGGCCCCCACAAGGCCCACGAACTGCCCCGGCTCCACCGTGAAGGAGATGTCCTTGAGCACGTCGTCGCCGCTGCCCTCCTTGTACCGGAAGGAGACGTTCCGGAATTCCACCTTGCCCCGGGATTCGGGGAGCTGCGCCGGAAGACTGTCGCCGTCCCGGATGTCCGGCTCCGCCTCCAGCACCTCCAGGATACGGGTGGCGCAGGCGGAGGCGCGGGTGGTCTGCAGCAGGACCATGCCCACCATCATCGTGCTGAACAGCACCTGGGAGATATACAGGTAGAAGGAATAGAGCTCGCCCGTGAGCATGCCGCCCACGGCTACCTGCCGACCGCCGAACCAGAACACCGCCAGCATGGCGCCGTTGAGGATCAGCATCATCATGGGAGCCATGGCGATCACACGCATCACGGCGTTGAGACCGGCGTGGAGCAGGTCCCGGTTGGCCTTCCCGAACTTTTCCTTTTCGTGGTCCGCCCGGACGAAGGCCTTCACCACCCGGATGGACACCAGATTTTCCTGGACGGAGGCGTTCAGCCCGTCGATCTTCTCCTGGAAGATCTTGAACAGGGGCCGGACCTTCTTCATCAGCGCAAGGGCGGACGCCACCAGCACGGGGAGAGCCACGGCCAGGATCAGCGTCAGACGTGCGTTGATGAACAGGCACACCGCCAGCGCAGTCAAAAGCTGCATGGGCGCCCGGATCAGGATCCGCAGGCTCATGGCGACGGTGGTCTGGAGCATGCTCACGTCGTTGGTGATCCGGGTGATGAGGGACGCGGTGGAAAACCGGTCGATCCCCGCGAAGGAGAAGCGCTGCACCTGCCGGAACAGGGCGGAGCGGAGATTGCGCCCGAAGCCCTGGCTGGCGTATGCGGCGTGCTTGGCGGCCATGACGCCGCTGAACATGGACAGAAGGGACAACGCCAGCATGGCGAAGCCGGCCTTGTAGATATACGGCATCCCGCCGCCGCCGTTGATGCCCACGTCGATGATCCGCTCCATCAGCAACGGGAGCAGAAGCTCGCAGATGACCTCCAGAACGATCAGCAGCGGAGCCAGTATGGCGTCCCGCCGGAACTCCCGGAGGTACACGATCAGCTTTTTAATCATTTTCTGCGTCCTCCTTGCTCTCCCCGGCCTGCGGGGCGATGTTCCGGGCCATCTTCCCGAAGAGCCGGGAGAGGTCCTCCCGTTCCTCCGGGGTGAGCCCGGCGATCATCTTCGCGTCCAGCGCCTCAATGCGCCGATGGACTTCCCGGGCCAGCTCCTGGCCGGGCACGGTGAGATCCACCCGGTTGATCCGCTGGTCCGTTTCATCGGGGAAGCGGCGGATGAGCCCCTGCCGCTCCAGCACCTTCAGGGACGCCGTCACCGTGGCGGGGGAGCGCTGGGTCATTTTCGCCAGCTCCCGCTGGCTGGGCAGTGCGCCGGACTGGCAGATCCGGTGGATGCACATCAGAAGGATGTGCTGGGCGGGATCTTGCAAAGGCAGATCCCGCATCGTGTTCGCCGCCGCCCGCCGCCGCGCCCTGTCGAACCGGCGCAGCTCCCAGATGGGGCTGTCGCGCAGGCTGTCCGTTATTTCCATACCGTCACCTCTATCGTTCGGGGGCAAATCGTTCGCCCACAAAATATCGGGCATTATCTTACTCCCGCCCGTTCCGGTTGTCAATTGGAAACCGTGTATACCGTGCATGACCGTCGGGGGCGGGGCATAGCCTGTTCCGGAGGGGATGACATGTCCGGCTTTGACGATGCGGCGCGGCTGCTGCCCCGGGAGCTGCGGGAGCGCATGACGGCGCTGCCCCGGGAGCTTCGCTCGGAGGCCTGGGAGATCCGGCTGCGGATGGGCCGCCGCCCGGCGCTGCGTACGGAGAGAGGGGAACGGGAGCTGCTGGAGCTTCCGCGCGTGGGAAAGGAAGAGCTTCTGCGCGTATTGGAGCTGGCCACGGGAGCCTCCCCCTATGCCGCTTCGGAGAGCATGCGCCACGGCTACGTCAACGCCGGGGCCGGGATCCGCGTGGGCCTGTGCGGACGGATGCGTCCAGGAGCGGAGGGCGCCTGGGCCCAGAACGGCGTCACCTCCGTATGTATCCGCATACCCAGAGAGGTCCCGGGCTGCGGCGAGCGTTTCTGCGCCGCGCCCTTCGTCTCCACGCTGATCCTCTCCCCGCCGGGAGCGGGGAAGACGACGCTGCTCCGGGACATGGTCCGCGTTTTGTCCGACAGGGGATACCGGGTATCTCTCTGCGACGAGCGGGGGGAGGTGGCGGGAATGACCGCGGACGGCGCGGGCTTCGATGTGGGTCGGTGCACGGACGTGCTCTCCGAAGCGCCCAAGAGCCGGGGAGCCATGCAGCTTCTGCGTACCATGTCGCCCCAGATCCTTGCCATGGACGAGATCGCCGAGGCGGAGGATATGAGCGCCTGCCGTGCCGCCGCGGGGTGCGGGGCGGCGCTTCTCGCCACCGCCCACGCGGGAGATCGGCGGGACTGGGAGCGAAAGCCCTTTTTCCGCACCCTTGCGGCGGAGAGGATCTTCGACCGGCTGATCTGGATCACGGCCGGTCCCGACGGGAGGACGTACCGGGAGGTGCTGCTTTGACGCGGCTGGCCGGAGCTGCCCTGGTGATCCTTATGGGCGGCTGGCTGGGCGTCTCCGCTGCCGGAGAGCTGGGGAGACGGGTGACTCTCTCCCGGCGGCTCCGGAGCTGCGTGGAACGGATGCGCACGGAGGTATGCATCCGCCGTCTTTCTCTGCCGGAGGCGCTGGAGAGGATGAAACTCTCGTATCCGGAGCTGTTTACCGCTTCAGAGGACGGGGAGAGCATCTATCTCCGTACCTTTTCGGAGATATGGTCCGGGTACGTCCGCGCCATGGGCCTGCCGGGGGAGGAGGCCGGAACGATGCTTCGTCTGGGTGAGTCGCTCTCGGGCGGCGAGGACCCGGAGCGGGCCTTCGACGCGGCGATCCGGGAGCTGGAGGAGGAGCACACCGCCCTCTGCGCCTGCAGGAAGGAGCGCTCCCGGCTGTACGCGGCGCTGGGCTTCGCTCTGGGCGGCATGGCGGTGATCATGGTTTTGTAGGGCTTTACAATTCACCGATTTCATGGCAAAATGTGGTCCGGGTGAAAGAAATGAAGAAGAAGCTCCTGTTTTTTGACGTGGACGGCACCATCGTCACCGGAGACCACGTGATCCCGGACAGCGCCAAAAGAGCCCTGGCGGACGCCATCGACGCGGGGCATATCCTTTTCGTGAATACCGGACGGCCGTATCTCCACGTGGAGCCACAGATCAAGGCGCTGCCCATGAGCGGGTTCATCTGTTCTCTGGGCGGACATATCCTGTTCCACGGGGAGGACCTGTTCCACGCCACCCTGCCTCCGGAACTGTGCCGGGAGCTCCGGGACGCCGGATACGGCTGCGGCATGGATATGCTGTTCGAGTCGGAGGAGGCCGTGTGGTATGACCGGCGCTGCCGGAACGAGCACGGGACCCGGGAGTTCAACTGGCTTCGGAGCATCGGCGTCCCTGCCCGGGACGACACCTTCCGGGAGGATTTCGTTTTTGATAAATTCGTCTGCTGGCCGGGAGAGAACGCAGACCCGGACCGGTTCGAGAGCATGTTCCGGGACAGGTTCACCTTTATCCCCCGGGAATATTCCATGCGGGAGGTGGTCCTCCGGGGCCTCTCCAAGGCGGACGGCATGCGCCTGGCCATGGAGCGGCTGGGGATGGCCCGGGAGGACGTCTTCGCCTTCGGGGACGGGGCCAACGACCTGCCCATGCTCCGGATGGCCGGCACCTCCGTGCTGATGGGCAACGCCCCGGAGGAGCTGTGGGGCGAGGCGGATCACGTTTCTTCGACGATTTGGGAGGACGGCCTGTACAGGGCCATGGAGCATTTCGGACTGCTGAAGTGAATATCGCTTGATCGACCCCCCGGGCAAACGCCCGGGGGTTTTGCATGCCCCGGGATCCCGGCGCATAGGATGAGAAGGACAACCATACCGGGGAGAGAAGCAAATGGACGTGGATCTGATATTCAAGATCGCCGCTGTCGGGATCCTGGTGGCGGTGCTGAACATCCTGCTGACCAGATCCGGGCGGGAGGACCAGGCGCTGATGACCAGCATCGCGGGGCTGGTGGTGGTGCTGGTGATCGTGGTGCGGGAGATCAGCGACCTGTTCGATCTGATCCGGGACCTGTTCGGTTTTTGATGCATGGAGATCGTGAGCCGTGCCGCGGCCTGTGCGGTGATCGGGAGCATACTGGCGCTGCTGCTGCGAAAGTATACGCCGGAGCTCTCCCTGACCACGACGCTGATCACCGGGATGGTGATCGTGTGGATCTCCTCGGCGGTGTGTCTCCGTATCGCGGAGAGTCTCCGGGACATCGCCCACCGGAGCGGGGTGGAGACGGTGTATCTTGCCCCGGTCCTCAAGTGCATCGGCATCGGCATGGTCTCCCACATGGCCGCCCAGATCTGCCGGGACGCCGGACAGGGGAGCGCGGCCTCAGCCGTGGAGCTCTGCGCCGGGCTCTGCGCGCTGTACGCGGCGCTGCCCCTGATCGAGTCCCTGCTGGCCGTGGTGGAAAGGCTGCTCTGACCGTCTGCCTCCTTCTGGTATGGTTCGCCGTTCTCTCCGCGCCGGTCCGGGCCGCGGAGTTGGACGATCTTCTGGACACGGACGCTCTGACGGAGGAGCTTCCGGCCTCCGCGGAGGAGTTCGTGTCCGGCGCGACCCCCGTGAAGCTGCCGGAGAAGGGCTTTCTCCGGACCGCTGCGGAAAAGATCGCGGAAAAGGCGGAGGAGGAGTGGGCCTCCGTGAGCCGGACAGCGGGGATATTGCTGCTGGTCTGCCTTTTTTACTCTCTCTCACGTTCGGTGGACAGCGGCGGCAGGGTGGCTGGATACGTGACCGTCGCCGGGGTGGTCGCGGTGGGAGCGGCGTCCATGGCGGATCTGGATTCCTTCCTGCAGCTGGGGCTGCGCTCCATGCAGGAGCTCTCCGATTACTCCCGGGTGCTGCTGCCGGTGCTGACCACCGCGGCCTCCGCCTCCGGGTCCGTCACTGCGGCCACCGCCAAATACGCGGCCACGGCGCTGGCCATGGACGTGCTGCTCTCCCTCTCCCGGAACGTGGTGCTGCCCTTCGTTGGCGGGTACGCGGCGCTGTCGCTGGCGGACGCCGCAGTGGCGAACGACGTGCTGAAGGCGGCGAAAAAGCTGCTGAAATGGATCTGCATGACCCTATCCGCCGCCATTGCCAGCGCCTTTACCGCCTGGCTCTCCCTCACAGGAGTGGTGGCCGGGACGGCGGACACCCTGGCCGCCCGTATGACCAGGACCGCCGTATCCGCGGCGCTGCCCGTTTTGGGCAGCATCCTCTCGGACGCCGCGGGATCCCTGACCGCGGCGGCGGGCGTGCTGTGCTCCACGGTGGGGGGCTTCGGGCTGCTGGCCGTACTGGGGATCTGTCTGGCCGGGATCGTCCCCCTGGCGGTGAGATATCTGGTATACAAGCTCTCCGCCGCCGTGTGTTCCTGCCTGGCGGACAAAAGGATGGGGGATCTCATCGGGGATCTTGGCGCCTGCTTCGGCCTAATCCTGGCCGTCAACGCCGCGGGGGGACTGATGATGTTCTTCTCTGTTTACTCTCTCATGAGGACGGTGCTTCCATGACGTTTTTCCGCGCCTGGATCCTGGGACTGACCGGAGCCTCCATCCTCGCCGCGCTGGCGGCACAGCTGACGCCGGAGGGACCGGTAAAAAAGGTGACGGGCTTTGTCTGCGGCGTGATGCTGGCGGGCGTATTGCTCTCGCCGCTCCTGCGCACGGACAGAGAGAGCCTGTCCCGTGCCCTGGCCGAATACCGGCAGACGGAGGCGGAGCTCACGTCGGACGTGGAGGAGCGGGAGGCTCGGCTGATCCGCACATACATACAGGAGCAATGCCGCGCATACATTTTGGACGAGGCACAACTCCTCGGTATCACCGATCTGTCCTGCACGGTAAGAGCGAAATGGAGGGATGAGAGCTGGGTGCCCTATGAAGTTACGCTGATCACCGACGCCCCCGCCGACGTCCGGCGGAGACTGGAGGACTATCTGGACGGAGAGCTGGGGATCCCTCCGGAAAGGCAGCGCTGGAATGAAAAATGACGGCCGGGCCGCAGCGGCGTTCCTGCGGAACAACCGCTGGGTCATCCTGCTCCTTCTGGCGGGCATGCTGTTGCTGCTTCTCCCGAAACGGCAGGCCGAGTCCGGGGAGGCGGAGAGCATATTCACCTCCGCCGAGGAGCGCCTGTCCGCCGTGCTGGGAGCCATGGACGGGGTGGGGGAGGTCCGGGTGCTGCTCTCCGGCGGCGTCGGCCGGAACGAGGCGTTTACCGGGGCGGTGGTGGTATGCCGGGGCGCCGACGACCCCGCCGTCCGGCTCAGGATCGTGGAGGCGGTCAGCGCCTTCACGGGTCTGGGCACCAATCGAATCGTCGTTCAAAAAATGAGTTCATAGGAGGCAGAACATGAAGGAACTGAAATTGCGCCCCCAGTGGAAGCGGGGGATCCTCATCGCGGCGGTGCTGCTGTTCGTGGGCGCGGCGGCCTGGCTGAACTGGTCCTACAACCAGCGCTGGGGCGAAGCGGATTCGGCCATGGCGGACGCGGAGGATGAGATGACCGCCGCCGTAAACGCCATGCTCGGTACGACCCGGGAGGCGGCGGAGCCCGCGCTCTCCACACCGGTATCGGATTACTTTGCCAAGGCCCGTCTGACCAGACAGCAGTCCCGGGACCAGGCCCTCTCCCTGCTGGAGACGGCCGCCAGCGCGGAGTCCGCCTCGCAGGAGGTGATCGACAGCGCCATGAACGAGATCACCGCCATGGCCGGCCAGTCCCTGCTGGAGAGCATGATCGAAAACGAGCTGCTGGCCAAGAGCTTTGCCGACTGCGTGGTGTATCTCACGGACGACAGCTGCATGGTGGCCGTCCCCGCCCCTGCGGAGGGATTGGCGGAGGCGGACGTGGCCAGGATCACGGACGCCGTCATGGCCAATTCCCAGCTGTCCGCGGCGCAGATCAACGTGATCGAGGTCATGGATTACTGACACGATACTTCACAGGGGGCCTTGATCATCTCGATCCCCGAAAAAAGGTAAAATGCCTCGCAGAGTTTGCGCCCGCAGGCGCAAAAAAATCGATCATTTTTCCCGGGGACATGTGCCTCGGGAAAAATACTTCTCGGCCCGGGAGTGCGCGAGCAGAGCGAGTGCGCGGCTCCGGGCCGCAGCCTTCTCGAATGAGTTCCCAGCGAAGCGGGTCTCATTTGAAGATACTCTGAAATTCTTTCGGAGTGCCCTCTTTATTTTTTTGTATATGTGTGTTAAAATATCATTCAGTATATTGGGAGGTGAATGACCATGCCTGAAAATTACGTGACCAGCCAGACGGAGAAGGGCAATATCAGCGTGTCGGAGGACGTGATCACCGTGATGGTCACCGCCGCCGTCTCGGAGATCGAGGGCGTCGCGGGACTCAACAGCGCGTCCAATACCGACATCGCCGAGTTCCTCGGCATCCGCAATCCCTCCTCCCGGGGCATCAAGATCACCTCGGAGAACGGCGAGGCCGTCATCGATATCGTCATCATGGTGCGCTACGGCTACGGCGTCACCGTGGTCGGCAAAAAGGTCCAGGAGCAGGTGGCCTCCAGCGTGGAGGATATGACCGGTCTCAAGACCCGGGTGAACGTCCACGTGACGGGGATCGCGTTCGATAAAACCGACATGAAAGGTTAAGAGTAAACCCATGACACGAACGACCGCACGGCAGCTTGCGCTGCAGCTCAGCTTTGCCGTCAGCGCCGGGAGCGACCTGGGCCCCCAGGAATTCTTCGACGAGGAATACTTCCGCGCCCTTCCGGCGGAGGATCGCCTTTTTGACGAGATCCCCGACGAGAAGCAGATGGAGTATATCCTCCGCCTCGTCAACGGCGTTCGGGAGCGTCAGACCGAGCTGGACGCCATCGTGGAGCGCTATGCCCAGGGCTGGAAGCTCTCCCGTATCTCGCGCACGGCGCTTGCGGTGCTTCGCTGCGCGCTGTATGAGATCCTGTATATGCCGGATATCCCCCCGGCGGCCTCCATCAACGAGGCTGTGGAGCTCTCCAAGAGCTACGACGAGCCGGAGACGGTGAGCTTCGTCAACGGCATCCTCGGCAGCTTCATGCGGGAACGGGGCTCCGCGCCGGAGACGGCGGAGCCGGATTGATGGAACGCCGCCCCATCTCCGTCACGGAGCTGAACGGACAGGTCAAGGCGCTGCTGGACTCCGACCCGCGGCTCCGGGACGTCCTGGTCCGTGGGGAGCTTTCCAACTACAAGATCTACTCCTCCGGCCACCACTATTTCACTTTGAAAGACTCCGGCTCCTCCTTGAGCTGCGTCATGTTCCGGGGGGACGCCTCCCGGCTCCGGTTCCGTCCGGAGAACGGCATGGGGGTCACCTGCGCCGGGCGGGTGAGCGTCTATCCCAGGGACGGGGCCTATCAGCTGTACGTCAGCGAGATCCGGCCGGAGGGCGCCGGCGATCTGTACCTTGCCTATGAGCAGCTCAAGGCGCGGCTCCAGGAAGAGGGGCTGTTCGACGCAGACCATAAAAAGCCCATCCCCGTTATGCCGGAGCGGATCGCGGTGATCACCTCCGGGTCCGGGGCGGCGGTGCGTGACGTGATCCGGATCCTGGGCAAGCGCTGGCCGCTGAGCCGGGTGATCGTCCTGCCCGTCCGGGTCCAGGGCGCGGAGGCGCCGCCGGAGATCGTGGGCGCCATCCGGTACGCCAACCGGTACCGGGTGGCGGATCTCATCATCACCGGCCGGGGCGGCGGATCCATCGAGGACCTGTGGGCCTTCAACGACGAGCGGGTGGCCCGTGCCATCTACGATTCGGAGATCCCGGTGATTTCGGCCGTGGGCCACGAGCCGGACGTGACGATCTCGGACTTCGTGGCAGACCTCCGGGCTGCCACGCCCTCCAACGCGGCGGAGCTGGCAGTGCCGGACCGACGGGATGTGGAGGATTCCCTCCTTGTCCTGGATCGCCGGGCAAGGCAGGTCATGGCGAAAAAGCTGGACGCCGCCGCCTCCCGTCTGCGGGAGCTCTCCTCCCGCCCGGTGATGCGCAGCCCTTTGGGGTTTGTGGACCAGCGCCGGGAGGATCTGGACAGGCTTTCCCGGGATCTCACGGGAGCGCAGGAGCGCATCCTGGGCGAGAAGAAGCGGGAATACGTGCGCCTGGCGGCTTCCCTGGACGCCATGAGCCCGCTGAAGGTCCTGGCCAGGGGCTTTTCGGTGACGACAGATCAAAACGGCGAAATACTCAGAGATGCCTCAGCGGTCGAGATCGGCGACGCTGTGCATATACGGATGGAGCGCGGCGGCCTTGACTGCCGTGTGGAACATCGAACGGGGGATGAGATATGAAGACAAAGACGCGGCGCGCAGTCTGTTTGCTGCTGGCGGCAGTCCTCTGCCTGGCACTGACAGGCTGCGAGAAGAAAACCGAACAGCCCGTGACGACGGACCCGACGCCGACGCCCGTGCCGGTGCAGGCTGCGACGGACGTCCCGCAGACCGACGTTTCCGCGCCGGTGAGCACGCAGGCGCCCACGGAAGCTCCGGCCGCCGAGCCGGGAACGACTGCGGCCCCCGTGACGGTCGCTCTGCAGTACGACGGCGCCAACGTTTCGGCGCTCAGCTTCCAGACGGCCACCGTGTTCCAGCTCCACGCCGCCACCAGCGACGGCTCCACGGGCGGCACCTGGACCTCCAGTGACGCCAGCGTGGCCAGCGTGGACGAGAACGGCGTGGTCACCTGCTGGAAGGCCGGCAATCCCCGGATCACCTACACCCAGGGCAATGCCAGCGCCTCCGTGACGCTGACCATCACCGAGCCCACCGTCCGGATCTTCTATGCCGGCGCGGAGAAAAACGACATCACCATCAACGGCATGTGGGGCTGGGAGATCGACCTGGACACCGTCGTGACCCCGGAGGGCTCGGCTGTCACCTGGATCTCCGATGATTCCACCGTCGCTACCGTGTCCGAGACCGGCGTCGTCACGGCCCGCCGGATGGGCACCACCACCATCCGCGCCAAGTGCGGCACCGCGGAGGCGACCTGCATCGTCCGGATCACGGCCGTGCCGCCCGCCTATGCGGCGGCCCCGCCGGAGGACGACACCACGCCCCGCATCGTGATCGTCTTCTGGGGCGTGCCCAATACGGACTTCACCCTCACCGTGGGCACCAAGGTCCAGATGAACTATATCCTCTACAACGTTCCCGGCGATCCCGCCGTCACCTGGTCCATCGAGGACCCGACCTACGCCTCCGTGGACGCCAACGGCGTCGTTACCGGACTCAAGCCCACCGCCCAGAAGGATCCTCTCCACCCCTACACCATGCTCATCGCCACCTGCGGCGACCTGCGGTGCGAATGCGTGGTGCGCGTCAAGGCGGAGGACGTCAATGGCTGAGCCGCTGAACCAGGGAGAGACCCGTGATCCCATGACCTTTGAAAACATGCTGCAGCGCCTGGAGGAGATCGTCCGGGCGCTGGAACAGGGGGACGTGCCGCTGGACCGGTCCCTGGCCCTGTACACCGAGGGCGCGGATCTGATCCGGCGCTGTACCCGGCAGCTGGACGAAGCAGAGCAGACCGTGGTGAAGCTCCAGAAGGGACCGGACGGGAGCCCGGTGGAGCTCCCCTTTGACGCGGAGAACGAATGATGGATTATTCCGAAGAATACGAACGCCTCAAGGGCGTGGTCAACGACGCGCTGGACGGATGCTTCAACGAGGCCTGCGAGCAGGGCGAGCTTCTGGAGGCCATGCGCTACTCCCTCCTGGCAGGGGGGAAGCGGATCCGGCCCATCCTTTTGCTTCAGTTTGCCTCTCTGTGCGGAGGGGATGAGGGAAAGGCCGTTCCGGCCGCCTGCGGCATCGAGATGCTGCATACCTACTCTCTGATCCACGACGACCTCCCCTGTATGGACGATGACGATCTCCGCCGGGGCCGTCCCACCTGCCACAAGGTCTTCGGAGAGACCAACGCCGTTCTGGCCGGAGACGCTCTGCAGGCGGCTGCTTTCGCATACGTCCTGTCCTCGCCTACGGCGCCGGAGAACGCGGCGGCCATGGCGCTCACCCTGGCCGAAGCGGCGGGGGAGCGGGGCATGTGCGGCGGCCAGTACCTGGACACCTGCAAGGAGACCGACGCCGTTGAGGAAAATCAGCTGTATCTGATCCACGCGCTGAAGACGGGAGCCCTTCTCCGGGCGGCCTGCGTGATGGGCGTACAGTGCGCCGGCGGCACGGAGGAGCAGAAAAAAGCCGCCGACCGGTTCGCGGAGCACCTGGGGATCGCCTTTCAGATCCGGGACGATATCCTCGACTGCATCGCCACCGAGGAGGAACTGGGAAAAGACGTGGGCTCCGACGCCAAGGTGGGAAAATTCACCTTTGCCTCCCTTCTCGGTGTGGATCACTGTGAGAAGCTGGTCTTGGAGCATACGCAGAAAGCCAAGGACGCCCTGGCGGGAGCGTTCCAGGATACCGGGTTTCTCGACTGGCTTGCGGACTATCTGGCCGTTCGAAGAAACTGAATATTTCCTGTTATTAATGAATATTTTTCAAAGAAAAGCGTCCTTTGCTCTTGTAAAGGACGCTTTTCTTTGATATGATACATGGGCTTAAAATAAGAGAGGTATGCGATTTTGAATATACTGGCAAAAATCAAAACCAACGAGGATCTGCGCAGCCTGCCGGCCGGGGAGATCCCCGCCCTTTGTGAGGAGATCCGGGGCTTCCTTCTGGACAAGGTGTCCCGGACAGGGGGACATCTTGCCTCCAATCTGGGCGCGGTGGAGCTCACGGTGGCCCTTCACCGGGTCTACGATCCCTTCCGGGACCGCATCCTGTTTGACGTGGGCCATCAGGCCTACGTGCATAAAATCCTCACCGGCCGGATGGAAGGCTTCGACGAGCTCCGGCGCATGGACGGCCTGTCCGGCTTCCCCAAGCCCTCGGAGAGCGATGCCGATCCCTTCGTGGCCGGCCACGCCTCCGACGCCGTTTCCCTCGCCATGGGCATGGCCCGGGCCCGGACGCTGACGGGGGAGAACTACGACGTGGTCGCCGTGGTGGGCGACGGCGCCATGACCGGCGGGCTGTGCTTCGAAGGCCTCAGCGACGCCGGCGGCAGCGACGAGCCGATGGTGGTCATCCTCAACGACAACGGGATGTCCATCAACGAGAGCGTGGGCGGCATCTCCAGCATGCTGCGCCGGGCCAGGATGAAGCCCGGCTACATCCGCTTCAAGCAGGGATACCGGAAGGTGATAAAGCGTCTGCCCTGGCTGTATCTTGCCGCGCACAAGGTCAAGGAGAAGATCAAAAACCACCTTCTCCCGCCGAACGTATTCGACGATCTTGGCTTTTACTATATCGGGCCCGTGGACGGGCACGACGAGGCGCGGCTGGAAAAGCTGCTCCGCTGGGCCAGGGAGCTCCGGGAGCCGGTGCTGCTCCACGTGGTCACCGTCAAGGGCAAGGGCTACGCCCCCGCGGAGGAGCTTCCCCAGCTCTATCACGGGGTAGAGCCCTTTGACCCCGCGGTGGGAATTGTGAACGGTGCCGCCGACGATTTCTCCGCCTGCTTCGGCCGGGCGGCCGTCCGGCTGGCGGAGCGGGACGAGCGGATCTGCGCCGTCACGGCGGCCATGGAGAGCGGCACCGGACTGGAGACCTTCGCCGCCCGCTTCCCGGACCGGTTCTTTGAGCTGGGCATCGCGGAGGAGCACGCCGCCGCCATGTGCGCCGGCATGGCCAGACAGGGGATGAAGCCCGTCTTTGCCGTGTATTCCACGTTTTTGCAGCGGTCCTACGATATGCTCCTGGAGGACGTGGGTCTCATGGGTCTGCACGTCGTCTTTGCGGTGGACCGGGCCGGTATAGTTGGAAAGGACGGCGCCACTCACCAGGGTACCTTTGACGTGGCGTTCCTCTCCTCGGTCCCGGGCATGAAGATCTACGCCCCTGCCAGCTATGCGGAGCTTGATTCCATGCTGGAGCTTGCCCTGGAGGAGGAGACCGGACCCACGGCGCTCCGCTATCCCCGGGGCTGCGAGGGCTCTTATCGGGAGGATCACAGCCGGGAGGACGCCACCCTTCTGAAAGAGGGCGGCGATCTCACTATCGTCTGTTACGGGATCCTCACCGGCGCTGCTCTTTCCGCGGCGGAGCTGCTGGAGCGGGAGGGGATCGCCGCGGACGTGGTGAAGCTCAACCGCATTCTGCCCCTGCCGGAGGAGACGATTCTCCAGTCCCTGAAAAAGACCGGGAAGCTGCTGACTGTGGAGGACGTGTGCCGTACGGGGAGCGTTGGCTCCCGGGTTCTGGAGCTTGCGGCGGAAAAGGGCGTGATACTCTCCAGGGTACGCAGACTGGATTTGGGAGACGGCGTCGTTCCCCACGGGGACGTTCCCGGCCTTCGGCATCGGCTGGGCCTGGACGCCGAGGGGATATGCCGCGCGGCAAAGGAGCTGCTGCATGAAAAAGATCAGGCTTGATCAGCTGGTTTTCGACCTGGGTCTGGCGGAGAGCCGGGAGCGGGCCAAAACCAGCGTCATGGCCGGCCTGGTCTACGTGAACGGACAGAAGGAGACCAAGCCCGGCACCCAGGTGGCGGAGGACGCCGCCGTGGAGCTCCGGGGAGAGGTCATCCCCTACGTGAGCCGCGGCGGACTGAAGCTGGAAAAGGCGCTGAAGGTGTTCAATCTCCCGGTGGAGGGCGCGGTCTGCGTGGACTGCGGCGCGTCCACCGGCGGCTTTACGGACGTGCTGCTGAAAAACGGCGCCGCGAAAGTCTACGCCGTGGACGTGGGATACGGCCAGCTTGCCTGGACGCTCCGCAATGATCCCCGGGTGGTTTGTATGGAGCGCACCAATATCCGCTACGTGGATCATCAGACCATCCCCGAGGAGATGGATCTGGCCGTGGCAGATCTGAGCTTTATCTCCCTCCGGCTGGTGCTGGGGGCGATCTTCAGCCTTCTGAAGGACCACGGACAGGCCGTTTGTCTCGTCAAGCCCCAATTCGAGGCGGGGAAAGAAAAGGTCGGGAAAAAGGGCGTCGTCCGGGACGGCGCCGTTCATCGGGAGGTCCTGGAGGACTTCCTGGAGTATTCCGCCCGGGCCGGCTTCGGACTGCGGGGACTGGATTACTCTCCCATCCGCGGTCCGGAGGGGAACATCGAGTATCTGGCGTGGCTGGAGAAGAACGGGGAGAGCATCGAAGCGCCCGATCTGCGCTCGCTGGTGGAGGCCTCTCATCTGGCCCACGGAAAGGACGAAACGAAATGAACGGACATATCGTTCTGTGTCCCAACGCCCACCGGGACGAGGGCCTTGCCGCCACCCGCCGCGCGGCGGAGCTCCTGCGCTCCCACGGCCACCGGGTGGTCGTCTCTCCCTTTTTGAGCGTCGGGCTGGAGGACACCTGGCCCGCGGATCTGTCCACGATGCCGCTGGAGGCGGCATTGAAAGGCGCGCGCCTGGCCGTCACCCTGGGCGGAGACGGAACGATCCTTCAGATCTCCCGGTTCCTTGCCGGGAGCGGCGTGCCGGTATTGGGCGTGAACATGGGCAACAAGGGCTTCCTGGCGGAGCTGGAGGGGACGGAGCTGGAGCGGCTGCTTGAGGTAGCGGACAGCGATTTTTCCGTCCTTCCCAGGATGATGCTGGATCTGAAGCTGATCCGCGGCGGGAAAACGGTCTTTGAGGGCCGCGCGCTGAACGAGGCCGTGGTCCGGGCGCTGGTGAGCGTCGTCCGGCTGGAGGCGCTGGGCGACGGGCGGGAGATCACGGAGTTTTCCGGCGACGGCATCATCATCTCCACGCCCACCGGCTCCACCGCCTATTCCATGGCGGCGGGCGGGCCCATCGTGGAGCCGGAGGCGGCGTGCATCATCCTCACCCCCATCTGCACCTTCCGGCTGGCGGCCCGGTCCTTCGTGCTCACCGACGACAGGGAGGTGCGCATCCATACCATAGACCAGGGGGAAAAGGAGGTCATGCTCTCCATCGACGGTGAGAGCGTGGCTTTCCGGGACGGGGACGAACTGATCGTCAGACGGTCTGCCCGGACTCTCCTCATGGCCAGAGTCAGCGACCGCAGCTTTTACGACATCGTTTTTGAAAAACTCAACGATAAGGATAAAACCTGAAAAAGGGGATCGATATAAATGAAATCGGAACGCCAGACAAAAATACTGGAGCTGATCGCCGAGCAGGAGATCGAGACGCAGAACCAGATGATGGAGGCCCTTCTGGCCAAGGGCATCCGCAGCACCCAGGCCACGCTTTCACGGGATATCAAGGAGCTTCGGCTGGTGAAGGAGCTGGCTCCCGCCGGCGGATATCGCTACGTCGCTCCCTCCCGGGAGGAGAGCCAGGACCACGCGGACCGGCTCCGGAAGATCTTCCGGGAGTGCGTGGTGAGCTATGACACGGCGCAGAACCTGGTGGTGATCCACACGCTGCCCGGCCTGGCCAACGCCGCCGCCTCCGCCATGGACAACATGGAGATCCCTCATCTGGTGGGGACCATCGCCGGGGACGACACGGTATTCATGGCCATGAGGACCACGGACAACGCCAGAGACTTCTGCCGCGAGATCGGGGAAATGCTGTAATGCTCAAGAGTCTCCACATTGAGAATATCGCGGTCATCGAACGCGCGGATGTGGATTTCACCCGGGGGCTGAGCGTGCTCACCGGCGAGACGGGCGCAGGCAAGTCCATCATGATCGACGCGCTGAACGCCGCCCTGGGGAATCGTACCAGCCGCGAACTGGTGCGCACCGGAGCGGAAAAGGCTTCCGTCACCGCGTCCTTTGAGAGCGCCGAGGCGGAGGCCTGGTGCCGGGACAACGAGATCGACGCGGAGGACGGGGAGATCGTGTTGCAGCGGCGTCTGAACGCGGACGGAAAGACCTCCGCCCGGGTCAACGGCGTCCCCGTTTCCGCCGGCCAGCTGCGGGAGCTGGGCGCTCTGCTCCTGGATATCCACGGCCAGAACGACGGACGCCAGCTTCTGGATGAGAAGCGCCATCTGGACTATCTGGACCGCTACGGGGTCTCGGAGGACCGGGTCCGGACGTATGCAGACGCGTATATGGCCTGGCGGGAGCTGCTGCGGGAATCCGATCGCCTGCGCATGGACGAGGCGGAAAAAGCCCGGCTGGAGGATTCCCTCCGCTACCGCATCCAGGAATTGGAGAAGGCGGAGCTCCGGTCCGGAGAGGAGACGGAGCTCACGGAGCGCCGGGATCTGCTGCGGAACGCGGAGAAGCTCACCGAGAATCTGGAGAGCGCCTATTCCGCTTTGTATGACGCCTCGGAAAACGCGGTCTCCCTCTGCGCCGACGCGGAGTATGCCGTAGACCGGGCCAGCGCCTGGAGCCCGGATCTGGCGGAGACCGCCGCGCTGATCCGGGAGGCCAGGCTTTCCCTGGAGGACGCGGCGGAGCGGCTGCGGGAAAAGCAGCGGGAGCTGGACTTCTCGCCGGAGGAATACGACCGGATGGAGGAGCGGCTGGCCCTGCTTCGCCGGCTGGAGAAAAAATATGCCGCCGACGAGGACGGACTCATTTCCCTTCTGGAGGAGAGCCGCCGGCAGCTGGACGAGCTTGAATACGCCGAGGACTGGCTGATAAAGCTGGAAAAGGAAGCCGCGGAGGCCCGGAAGCAGGCGTTTCGTGCGGCGGAGGCCCTGTCCCGGGAACGGAGCGCGGCGGCGTCCAGGCTGGAAAAGCAGGTGGAGACGGAGCTGCGGGAGCTGAACATGCCCTCGGTCCGGTTCCGGGTACTTCTGGAGCGACGGGAGGGGGGCGAGCCCCTGTGCGCCGACGGGATCGATCAGATCCGCTTCGTCATGTCCGCCAACGCCGGGGAGGCCCCGGGTCCCATCAGCCGAATCGCCTCCGGCGGCGAGCTGGCCCGGATCATGCTGGCGCTGAAAAACGTCTTTGCCGAAAAGGACGCCGTGGAGGCGCTGATCTTCGACGAGGTGGACACCGGCGTTTCCGGCGTCGCCGCCCAGCGGGTGGCGGAGAAGCTGGCAAAGCTGGCGAAAAACAAGCAGGTCCTGTGCGTAACTCACCTGCCCCAGATCGCCGCCATGGCACAGTCGCAGTATCTGGTGGAAAAGAAGGAGCGGGACGGCCGGACCTATACGGATATCCGCCTTCTGGACCGGGAGGGGCGCCGCCGGGAGCTGGCCCGGATCAGCGGGGGAGAGGACGTCTCCGAGACGATGCTGGCCGGCGCCGAGGAGCTGCTCTCACGGGCGGACCGGTACCGCGCTTCTCTTTGAGAAACTGTTGACAATTCGATTTGAATTCGCTACAATGGCGGAGCCACAGCGATGATGCGGACCAGTACGCAGACGATACCCTGTACAGAGAGACCCCGGTTCGGTGCAAGGGGGAGAGGGAGTCTGCCGAATACACCGCGGAGCCGGCACCCGAAAGGCCCTGGCCCGGTAGGCGTGACCCGGGAGCGCCCGTTACAGCGCAGCCGTGTGCAGGCACGGCGTGAGGCCGTTTTCGTGAGAGGACGGTAAATAGAGGTGGTACCGCGAGATTATTCGCCCTCTGTCCCCCGGGACAGAGGGTTTTTCTGTCCGAAAAAACGAGAAGGAGAAGAAAAATGCAGATCTACGAGGAACTGGTCCGGCGAGGACTCATCGCCCAGGTCACCGATGAAAACGAGATCCGGGAGCTTATCAACAATGGGAAGGCCAAATTCTACATCGGCTTCGACTGCACGGCGGACAGCCTTACCGCCGGGCATTTCATGGCGCTGACTCTGATGAAGCGGCTCCAGATGGCGGGCAACCAGCCGGTGGCTCTCATCGGCGGCGGCACCACCATGATCGGCGACCCCAGCGGCCGCACGGATATGCGCAAGATGCTCACCAAGGAAGACATCGAGTACAACGCCGCCTGCTTCAAAAAGCAGATGGAGCGATTCATCGACTTTTCCGACGGCAAGGCCATCATGGTGAACAACGCCGATTGGCTGCTGGATCTGAACTACGTGGACCTCCTGCGGGAGGTGGGAGCCCATTTCAGCGTGAACAACATGCTCCGGGCGGAGTGCTACAAGCAGCGCATGGAG
>JAEEGL014996412.1_pt1 | contig 25069 bp, 25 predicted proteins | sample 9134231 | NCBI WGS metagenome assembly JAEEGL01 (sample SAMN16246548, study PRJNA631951) | gut metagenome | biome: gut microbiome; feature: rumen; material: fiber-attached | host: Bos | place: Iran: Karaj | collected 2018-10 | reverse complement strand
TACTATGCCTATTATGAGAAAAGTCCACCAGCAGTGCGTTCCCCAACGATATTCCGCCTTGATGACAATAGGATGCCAAATGCCGATTGTGAGAAACGTGCAAATGGCGATGATGATTCCTGTGAAATTCATAAAATGCTCTTTTTCAGATTATTCCCATTCAATTGTTGAAGGCGGTTTCGAAGAAATATCGTAGCAAACGCGGTTCACGCCTTTCACTTTATTGATGATATCGTTCGAAACTTTTGCCATAAAATCGTAGGGGAGATGAGCCCAGTCGGCTGTCATTGCGTCGGTGCTGGTTACGGCACGGAGAGCAACGGCACGTTCGTAGGTACGTTCGTCACCCATAACGCCCACGCTCTTGATTGGCAGCAATATAACGCCTGCCTGCCAAATCTGGTCGTAGAGCGAAACTTCAATTTCACCGTTTGTCATATTTGCAGGCACACCAGCGGCAAGCACCTTGCGAGCTTCTTCGCCAGAAAGTTTTACTTTCCAATCGCGGAGACCTTGAATGAAAATATCGTCGGCATCTTGCAAAATACGTACTTTGTCGCGGGTAATGTCGCCCAAAATACGAACTGCCAAACCAGGACCAGGGAACGGATGACGAGTAATCAAATGTTCTGGCATACCCAACTGACGGCCAACACGGCGAACTTCGTCCTTGAACAACCATTTCAGTGGCTCACAAAGTTTTAGGTGCATTTTTTCTGGCAAACCGCCCACGTTGTGGTGGCTCTTGATAACCATACCTGTAATGCTCAAACTTTCGATTCTGTCGGGATAAATCGTGCCTTGTGCCAACCATTTCGCGTCGGTAATCTTTTGTGCCTCGGCGTCAAATACGTCGATGAATCCTGCACCGATAATCTTACGTTTGCGTTCTGGTTCGGTCACGCCTTCAAGTTCCTTGAAGAATTTATCGCTTGCATCAACGCCAATCACGTTCAAGCCAAGACATTCGTAGTCGTGGAGCACGTTTTTGAACTCATTTTTACGCAACATTCCGTGGTCAACGAAAATACACGTCAGGTTTTTGCCGATAGCCTTATTCAATAAAACGGCTGCAACCGAAGAATCCACGCCACCGCTCAAACCAAGAATCACACGGTCGTTACCGATTTGTGCCTTTAATTCGGCAACAGTTGTTTCAACGAACGAAGCGGGGCTCCACGTTTGGTGGCCACCACAGATGTTTACCACAAAGTTTTTGAGCAACAACGAGCCTTGTACCGAGTGGAACACTTCGGGATGGAACTGTACGCCCCAAACTTTTTCGCCTTCGAACTGATATGCCGCAAATTCAACCTTGCTTGTTGACGCAATCCTTTTGCAATTCGCTGGTAGTTTGGTAATTGTATCGCCGTGCGACATCCATACTTGTGAATTTTCGTCGAAACCTTGCAACAATGGGTTAGACTTGTCGAATGACGAAAGATTTGCCCGTCCGTATTCGCGAGTTCCCGCCGATTCAACTTTTCCACCATAAGTTTGTGCCATAAATTGTGCACCATAGCAAATGCCAAGAATAGGATATTTGCCACGAATGTCGGTTAAGTCAACCTTGAACGCCTTTTCGTCGTACACGCTGAATGGCGAACCGCTTAAAATGACACCGATAACGTCTTTGTCGTCTTTCGGAAACTTGTTGTAGGGAACGATTTCGCAGAAGGTATCCAACTCACGGACACGGCGTCCGATAAGCTGTGTCGTCTGCGAACCAAAGTCTAAAATGATGATTTTCTCCATTGTATCTTGTATTATGTTACAAAAATAATAGTTTCTTTCATATATGTGTTGTACCGAATAAAGTTTTCTAAAAATAAAACGAAGAAAAGTAGTTTCCGAGAAACATAGGATTTTTTTACATTTTTCAATTCCTATTTTCAAATTTTAATGAAAAAAACTATATTTGCTTACAATTAAAAATTTGTAAAAAATACAAGTATGGCTGAAAAACAATACGAATGGAAATTCTCAACTGTTGGGGGCGTACCTCGTGTAAACATTGAGTCTGGTGAGGATATTGCTCACTTGAAGGAGTTAGATCAAAAAATGTGGACGGTGTTGAGCTGTCCGACCAAAGGTCTTGAAATTGACGAAAAGACACTTGAATTGATGGATGTCGATGGCGACGGCAAGATTCGTGTGAACGAGGTTGCTGATGCGGCAACGTGGATTACCAAAGTGTTGAAAAATCCTGATTTGTTGCTCAAACAGGAAGATACGATTTCGCTTGACGATATAAATCAAGAAGATGAAGACGGAAAGAAGTTGTATGATTCTGCAAAACAGATTCTTGCAAATCTTGAACTTGATAAAAATGAAATTTCCGTTGCCGACACGTCTGACAGCATTGCAATTTTTGCAAAGACGAAATTCAACGGCGATGGCGTAATTACCGAAAATTCTACTGATGACGAAGCTCTTAAGGCTGTGATTGCTAACTGCGTGAAAACGATTGGCTCAACGGCTGACCGTAGTGGTGTGGATGGTGTTACCGCCGAGCAAATCGAGGCGTTCTATACGAATTGCAACGATTATATGACGTGGTTTACCAGCGAGGATGAAAACAAGGCGATGGTGTTTCCGTATGGCGACAATACCGAAGCTGCACTTGCTGCGTATAACGCTCTTAAAGAGAAGGTTGAGGATTTCTTCATGCGTTGTAAATTGACAGCATTTAATTCAGAATCTTCGGCTGCGTTGGATGTGACGGTTGCCCGTATGGAAGCAATCAGCGAAAAAAGTTTGTCTGCTTGCACCGAGGAAATTGCCGGCTATCCGTTGGCTCGCGTGAACAGCAAGTCGGAACTACCTTTGAATGGTGGTATAAACCCAGCATGGGAAGCTGCTTTCGCAAATCTTAAATCATTGGTTTTCGATGTTGATTTTCCAAAACAAAAATCTATCTCCGAAGCTGAATGGAAAGCAATCGGTGCGAAATTCGGACCGTTCGAGGCGTGGAAAGCGGCAAAGAAGGGCGAAATTGTTGAGTCGCTTGGTGTTGACGTGATTAAGGAAATCGTGGAGAAAAATCAGAAAGACGCATTGTTGGCATTGGTTGAATTGGATAAAGCCGAAGAAGCCAAATCTAACGAAATCGTTACGGTGAATAAGTTGACACATTATTATAGAGATATTTACAAGTTGATTAAAAACTATGTGACTTTCTCTGACTTCTACACGCGCGACGAGAATAAGAAGGCAATTTTTCAAGCCGGTACGCTTTACATTGACCAACGTAGTTGCGATTTGTGCGTGAAGGTGAGCGATATGGGCAAACACAATCTTACTGCTGGCTTGAGCGGTATGTATTTGTTGTACTGTGACTGTCATTCTAAAAAGAAAAACGAGACAATGACAATCGTTGCCGTAATGACCGACGGCGATATTGATAACTTGATGGTTGGCAAAAATGCGATTTTCTATGATCGTGACGGCGTTGATTGGGATGCAACAGTTGTAAAAATCATCGATAATCCTATCAGTATTCGTCAGGCATTCTGGTCTCCGTACCGCAAATTTGCAAATTGGGTAACTGATTTGATTAACAAATCGGCTGCCGAGAAGGATTCCAAGTCGTTCGACAATATGACTGCTTCGGTTTCTGAAACGGCTGCTGCCGCTCCAGCTGATGGAGCAAAGCCACAACAGGCGCAACCGTTCGACATTGCCAAGTTTGCCGGTATCTTTGCCGCAATTGGTATGGCGTTGGGCTTCTTGGGCTCGTTCTGCGTAAGCGTCGTGTCTGGTTTTGCGCAACTTACCTGGTGGCAAGTTATTTTGGTATTCATCGGAATCATATTGTTGATTTCTGGTCCGTCGATGGTGATGGCATGGTTGAAGTTGCGTAAACGTAATCTTGCTCCGCTGTTGAACGCAAACGGTTGGGCTGTCAATGCTCAGGCATTTGTAAACATTACGTTTGGTGCTACGTTGACGAAGATGGCTCAATTCCCGAAAGTTACATTGGCTGATCCGTTTGCCGACAAGGGTATGCCTTGGTGGAAGAAACTTTTGATTGGTCTGGTTCTAATTGCCATTGGCGTTGCCGCATTGTGGTATTTCGACATTTGGCCATTCAACTGTGGCGCTGAAGCCGAAGTAGCAGAATGTGCTGGCGATACGCTTCAAACTATTGCAGATACATTGCAACAAGTAGCTGATACAACAGTGGTGGAATAATTAGGAATGAATAATTATGAATGAAAAGGAGGACGAAAGTTCTCCTTTTTTGTCTCTGATTTATTACTGTAAAACCTCCAACGTTGCCTGCAACAAGGCACGTTTTTCTGATTTTTCGTGTTCAAGAGCTTCAGAAACGGTTTTCGTGAAGCTTGCCTTTTGCTCTTCGGTGAGATTTGGAGCGCATACCTCTATTATTGTATATGCTTCAATAGCCGTTTCATAATTTTCTACTAATAATAATTGTATAAAATCGGCGGTATGTTTTGAAAAATCGAGGTTAGACTGCCACATAGCCGAGAGGAGGCGAGCTTTCTCGTTTACGAAGCGGCTGTCGTGCAATGCTTCTATGAAGATTGACATCGCATTTTTGTCCTTCGTGTCGGCCAAGCAGTTATATATGTCGTTTTTTGTGTTGTCGCTTGTCGTCGTTACAAGCAAATCAAATAATAATGGTAGGGTTTTGAGCGATCCGTTTTCGTGTATGTAGGCGATTGCGTCGTGAATTGCACTTTCGTTTTCTGACTCGAAAATTGTCTTGATTTCGTTTATGACAGCACTTTCTTCTAATTCCATTGCTATATTTTTTTTAAATTTATGTCTTGAATTTGTTTGCAAATAAAAAATAAATAGTAATTTTACACAAACAAAATATGTAGCATTTTAAATTAAATCGTATGCGAAGTAATAAAAAACTAATCCGATTGTTGATCGTCTTGGGATTGATGGTTGGTATCGTGGGTTGTAGCAACTCCGATAAAAAGACAGACACATCAAATGTAGTTGATGAAGAACAAGCACAGAAAGAAAATCTTGTCAAGGAAGTTAAGAAAGTAATGTTCTCGTTGCCTTCACCAGTTGAAACAACTTTGTTGTTGAAACAAGCAGGTGCGGGATACGACGAATCACTATTGAATCCTACTTCAAATTCTACAAAGTATAATACTGACAAACAAAAAGCCTTGAACCTTGGTGTTTACGGTGCTGACTTGAGTTATGCAAGTATTTTCGAGCAAGATCAGACAATTATGCAATATATGCAAGTTTCAAAGAAATTGGCTATTGGCTTGGATTTGTTGGCTGCAATCGACCAATCAATCATTGATCGTTTGGAAGCAAACCACGACAACCGCGACTCTGTAATCAGAATCATCTCTGAAACATTCCTTAACTCTAACTCTACTTTGAAAGAAGACAATCGTCCAGAAATGGCTGCATTGATTCTTGCTGGTGGTTGGGTAGAAGCATTGTACTTGGCAACTCAATTGACGAAAGATGTTGTGAAAGACAAAGAATTGATTGAAAGAATCGTTGAACAAAAACTTTCTTTCAGCGAATTGACTCAATTGCTTGGCGAATATGCTGAACAAAATGCCGACATTGCAGAGGTTATCGGACAGTTGCAAGGTATTTCGAAGACTTTCAACGAAATAGAAATTGTTAAGTCTGGTATTGAAACTGTAACTGATGAAGAGTCTGGAACAACAGTATTGAAAGCAACTCAAAAAATTAACATAACACAAGCTCAATTTGATGCTTTGAAGAAAGAAGCAGCTACTTTGAGAAACTCATTTATCCAATAATTTAAAGATTTAGCAGATATGAAAAATGTAAGTAAATTATTAGTGTTGGTTGTATCTTTCGTATTGTTAGGTACTTTATCTTACGGACAATGTAGAACATTTGCTAAGAGCGAATGTAAACCAGCTTTGGAACCATACGTTCACGATGGTATTTTTAATGCTACTGAATTATCAGAAGGTGAATCAGCAGAATTGTATAAAACATTCTATTCAAATCAAAACTATCGTATTGCGATTTGTGGCGATGCTCAACTTCCAAAAATCAAATTCTCGATCATGGATGCTGATAGAAATGTTTTGTTCACAAATGCAAAACACTCTTTCAAAAGAGTTTGGGACTTCAAGATGGAATCAAGTCAACAATTGATCATCTCTATTGAAGTTGAAACAAACGATGAAAACATCAGTGATGAAATCGCTCGCGGTTGTGTTGCTGTTCTTGTTGGTTTCTCTGCTGATTAATTCTTAATTAGTTGAATCATAAAGGCTGTTTTGAGGTTTCAAGACAGCTTTTTTTATGTTATGAGATGCAAACATGAGACGCAATGCATTGCGTCTCTACAATAATTCTTAATTTAATTCTATTGGCAATTCTTCAGGTCGAAAATATTACCAAATACTACGGCGAATATCTTCTGTTCGATAACCTCTCGTTTGTAATAAATCGTGGGGAACGTATTGCGCTTGTTGCCAAAAACGGAATGGGCAAAACCACGCTCATTAAGGTGATAATGGGTATGGACACGCCAGAACAGGGCAGAATCTTGTTTGAACCCGATGTGTCGGTCGGTTATTTGGATCAAGACACCGAACTGGAATCGTCGTTTACGGTGTACGAAGAAGTGTATTCGGCAAATCAAAAGGTGCTGTCGGCAATGAGCAGATACGAACAAGCACTGACGGTGGGTAACGAGAAGGAGATACAAAAGGCGACCGACGATATGGATTCCACCGATGCGTGGAACTACGAACAGCAGGTGAATCTGATTATTTCAAAACTGGAATTGCCTTCGCAACAAAAGATTTCAGAGTTGTCGGGTGGCCAGAAGAAACGTGTTGCAATGGCGAAAATTCTGATACTTGCTCCCGATTTGCTGATTTTGGATGAACCAACCAACCACCTTGACATTGCTATCATAGAATGGCTGGAAGATTATCTGAAGACGATACGTAGCACCTTGCTCTTGGTTACGCACGACCGTTATTTCCTTGATAATGTGTGCGATACGATTCTTGAATTGGATGACAAGATAGTCTATCGTTATTCTGGAAACTATTCCTATTACCTTGAGAAAAAGCAAGAACGCTTGCAAGTACAGACAGCCGAGGTCGCAAAGGCAAAAAACCTGATGCGTAAGGAACTTGACTGGATGCGCCGTCAGCCACAGGCACGGGGAACTAAGGCACGATACAGAATCAATGCGTTTTACGATTTGAAGGAGATAGCCGAAACCAAGGTTGAATCCGACGATGCAATGATAATCAACGTGGCGAGTCAATATCTTGGCAATAAGGTGGTTGATTTGAAAAGCATTGACAAATCGTTTGGCGACAAACAAATTCTATCAAAAGTGACCTATTCGTTCAGCAAGGGCGAACGGGTCGGCGTTATTGGCGAAAACGGATGTGGCAAGTCAACGTTGTTGAACATTATCACGCAACAATTGCAACCAGATTCGGGTACGGTTGACTGGGGCGATACGCTTTCTATCGGATACTATAAACAGGACGGTTTGCTCGGGTGCGATGGCAAGCATGTGATAGATGTGATAAAAGACATTTCCGACAAGATTGAATTGGAGCACGGTCACACGATTTCGGCTGCACAATTCCTCGAACAATGGAATTTTCCTCGTTCCGTGCAATATTTATACGTGTCGAAACTGAGTGGAGGTGAGAAGAAGCGCTTGTATCTGATGACGGTCTTGATGCAAAAGCCGAATTTCTTGATTCTTGACGAGCCGACCAACGATTTGGATTTGTTTACCATACAGTTGCTGGAAGAATATCTGCTTAATTTTAAAGGTTGCGTCTTGGTCGTTTCCCACGATAGATTCTTTATTGACAAGGTTGCCGAACATTTGCTGATTTTCAAGGGAGCTGGCGAAGTGGGAGAGTTTCCAGGAAATTATTCCGTTTTCCGTGAATACGAGAAAAAACGTCTGGCGGAACAAGAAAAAACGGAAGAAAAGGAGAAAGTTGTTTTACAAAGAGAGCCACGTAAGAAAAAAGGACTTTCGTATAAAGAGGAACAATTGCTGAAACAAACAGAACAGGAAATATCGCAATTATCCCAGGAGAAACAAGAGTTGGAGGCTCTGTTTGCGTCGGGAACATTGTCGCAAACCGAATTGATGGAAAAATCACAACGTATGGGCGACTTACTTTCGTTGCTCGACGAGAAGGAAATGATTTGGCTGGAACTGAACGAAAAAATGGGGTAAAGAGAGGATTTATACTTTTTTAGTCACATCAAAAAAATAATCAAATTTTTTTTGCTTTATGCAGTATAAATCTTAAAGAAAGTTCTATTTTTGCACCACAAAATAATTTAATAGCAAAAAAATGGCAGAAGAATCTCAAAACGTAGGTCAATTGGAGCAAATTGGCGAATCAGTTTCTAAAATAGAAAAATTCTTTGAAGATAATAAAAAGACTATCACTATCGTTGTTGTTGTCGTAGCAGTGTTGATTTGTGGTTTCTTTGCATATAAGAATCTTTATTTGACAAAACAACAAGACAAGGCATTGGCTGCAATGTGGCAAGCACAACGTGCGTTTGACGAAGATTCGTTCCAAATAGCATTATATGGTAATGAAAATGTTACTGGTTTTGTAGATGTTATTGACGAATACAGCAACACAAAGGCAGGAAACACGGCATATTATTATGCTGGCTGTTGTGCAATGAAACTTGGCGAATTTGAGGATGCTGTAAAATATTTGAAGAAATTCTCTACCGACGATCCTATCTTGGAACCTCTATCAATCGGATTGTTGGGTGATGCATATTGCGAATTGAATGAGTTGGACAAGGCAGTTTCAAAATATGAAAAGGCTGCAAAAGTTGCCGACGACGAGTATATGAGTCCTATGTTCTTGTCAAAAGCAGGACTTGTATATGAAAAGCTTGGAAAATATAGCGATGCAATCAAGGTTTATACAAAAATAAAGAAAGAGTACGACAACTCTCCACAAGCTGCATCAATAGACAAGTACATAACGAGAGCTAACTTGTTGAAGAAATAATGGCTACATCGTTAAAAAATCTTTCTGAATACGATAGTAAATCTGTTCCTAACGCATCGGAACTTTCCATTGGAATTGTTGTTGCGGAATGGAATATGGATGTGAACAACAAACTTTTGCAAGGAGCCATTGAGGCATTGCAAAAACATGGTGTCGCAGAGAAAAATATCATCGTAAATTACGTTCCCGGTTCTTTCGAATTGACCTACGGGGCACGTATCCTTGCCGAAAATTATGATGTTGACGCAATTATCGTCATAGGTACGGTAATTCAAGGCGAAACACCTCATTTCACTTATATTTGCCAGTCGGTTTCATACGGAATCACAGAGTTGAACTTGTCATACGACTTGCCGTTCATTTTTGGTGTGCTTACGGTCAATACCAAGGAACAAGCAATGGACAGGGCAGGTGGCAAATACGGCAACAAGGGGGTAGAGGCGGCAATTACCGCCATAAAAATGGCTTTATACAATTAAAGCAAATCATTTTTCCGTGTAGATAAAATTTCTATATTTGTTCGTCAAAAAAGAACAATGATTTTTCTATTATGAAAGTTGTCATTATTGGGGCTGGAAATCTTGGAACTCACTTTGCCAGGGCATTGAAATCTGTTGACGTTGAAGTCTTACAGATTGTCAGTAGGACTATGAAATCGGCGGTAGAGTTGGCTTCGGAAATTGGTTGTGCATTTGCGACTGATATTCAGGAAGTGAATAAAAATGCCGACGTTTATTTCTTGTGCGTGTCTGATAGTGCAATCGTTCCTGTTTTGCGACAATTGAAGGTCGGTGAAAAAATGATTGTTCACATGTCGGGAACCGTCGGAATGTCGGTGTTCTATGACTATGCGTTGAATTATGGTTGCGTATATCCGTTGCAGACGTTTTCTAAGTTCAAGGACTTGAATTATTCGGAGATACCATTCTTTATTGAGGCAAATAGTGATGAAAATCAAAAAATGCTGATGGATTTGCTGAAATTGATTTCACCACAAATCTATACGCTGAATTCTCAGCAACGAAGCATTCTTCATCTCTGCGCTATTATGGTGAACAATTTCTCAAACCATTTATGCACGTTGGCAGAAATGCTGATGAAGGAAAACCAGTTGCAATTCGACGTGTTGAAACCGTTGTTGCGCGAAACAACCGACAAGATAATGAAATATTCTCCGTATGTCTCCCAAACGGGTCCTGCTGTCCGTGGCGATACATTTATAATGGAGAAACATCGCGATATTTTGAAGAATCATAAAGAGATATTAGATATTTACAATGCCATAAGCGACAGCATTGTAAAAACACATTCAGAAGATAAATAAGATGGGAAAATTCAAGGATACATTAAAGAATATAAAAGCGTTTGTTTTTGATGTTGACGGCGTGTGGACCAACGGATTCATATACGTTGACGGCAACGGGCTACAAATGCGTACGACCAATGTAAAGGACGGATATGCAATTCATTATGCTTCGAAGTTGGGGTATCCCGTCGCTATCATTACAGGAGGAAAATGTACGTCGATTATAGGTCGTTTCAACGATTTGGGCGTGAAGGACGTGTATATAGAGGCGAGTAACAAGGTTGTGTATTTTGAACAATTTCTTGAAAAATATAATCTGAAAGCAAAAGATGTGATGTATATGGGCGATGATTTGCCCGATTATCGTGTGATGATGATGTGTGGGGCAAAAGTGTGTCCAGCTGATGCGGCTCACGAGATTCAAGAAATTGCCGATTATATTTCTGATAAAAACGGGGGACAAGGCTGTGTACGCGATGTTGTGGAACAAACCTTGCGTGCCCAAGATAAGTGGATGAAAAAAGAGGCGTTTGTTTGGTAATGAAAGATTTTTTGCATTTAATACGATATAGGAACTTGTGGATAATCATAGCAACAATGATTATCATTCGCTATGCGTTGATAGGTGTGTTTATGCCATTTCAGTTATCAACGGTGGGATTCGTGTTACTTGTCGTTGCCACAGTGTGCCTTTCGGCTGCAGGATACATCATCAATGATTATTTTGACGTGAATGCCGATATGATGAACAAACCAGATAAGGTTATTATCGGAAAAACAATCAACCGAAGAAATGCGATGATTTTTCATTGGATTTTCAATATTGTTGGTTGTGTTTGTGGCGCGTTGGTTTCATTTGGTATAGGTTTGCCTAAATATAGTTTTATATTCTTGTTTATTGCCGGTGTTTTGTGGTTTTATTCCACTACGTTCAGCAAAGAACCTGTTTTGGGAAATGTTGTCATTGCCTTGTTGGTGGCATCGGTGCCAATTATTGAGATTTTATACGAAATGTTGCCGTTGCTGTCGTTGCCAATGGATATCTTACAACAATTACATATCCGTTTTGAGGAACTGTTTGTGTGGGGATTGGGATATACGCTCTTTGCATTTTTACTGACGTTACAGCGAGAAATGGTGAAGGATATTGAAGATTTGGAAGGCGATAGGACTTACGGTAGAAATACATTGCCTATAGCATTCGGACTCAAGGCGGCACGAATTTGCACTTTTGGAGTAAGTGTTGTTGTGATTGCAGGTATTGTTGTTTCGCAAATATGCAAGTTATCTGATACTTTTTCATTGATATTTATCAATGTTTGTATTACGTTACCATTATTATATGGATTGTTTGTCTTTGTCAAGGCAGATTCGTCAGAAGAATACGCAAAAGTAAGTTTCATATTGAAACTGGTTATGTCGATGGGTTTGCTGTATTTGCCTTGTTATATGTTTTTGAAATGATTCTTTCTCAAAAGCTTAACGGTTTTCACCTTATTTTAGGTTCTGCATCGCCTCGTCGCAAGGAATTATTGGCAGGTTTGGATATTCCGTTCACTATTCTTGTGAAAAAAACCGACGAACAAGTTGATGCATCTTTGGCAAAGGAAGATATACCATTGGCAATTGCCGAGCAAAAATTTCTTGCTCTCGAATCGGAACTCAAAAATGACGATTTCTTAATCACGGCTGATACTTTGGTGCTGTGTCACGAGCGAATAATGGGTAAACCCAAGACGATTGCCGAGGCCAAGGAAATGATTCAATTTTTGTCGGGAAAGACACACAAGGTTATTACGGGCGTATGTATTGGCACAAAGGAGCGTCACACCTCGTTTCGCGATGAGGCGGACGTGACGTTTACCACGATTTCCGACGAAGATATCTCATATTACGTTGAAAAATATGCTCCGCTCGATAAGGCAGGAGCGTATGGTGTACAAGAATGGATTGGCTATGTAGGAATCGAGAAAATTGTCGGCTCGTATTATACGGTGATGGGCTTGCCCGTACAAAAATTGTACGAGGAAATATTACGTTTCTAAGTAGCTAGAATCCCAGCATTAACAATCCTCCGCCCAATAAAAGCGCAAGAAGGAATTTCACTAATTTGATAAATACAAATGTCCGTTTTGCCTCGGCAAACAATGGCAAACCTCCGTGGCCGTCCTGTACAAGAGAGTTTGCCAGCAAAATGCTGAACGGTATGCTCCCCGACAAAAACAAGGAAATGAAAACAATATGTGGGCCCGATTCGGGAATCAAGCCAACAAGAATGGCTATAACCAATATTTGCCACTGATATTGTGTGACAATATCCTGCAAGACTACCCAGTGGTCAACTATATGAATAATGGCAATGATGATGGTTGTCCACCCTAAAACCTTAAAGAAATGCTTCTTTATAATGTGATTCCAAAAATGCGTTTCCAAGAAATGTTCCGATACGGCACAAATGATGAACGCTGCAAGCAACGATATGATAATGAATGTGAGAGAAAACCAATCGATATGATGTTCGTGTTCCTCGACGTGCATATCCATAGGCATAATATCGTGGCTATGACCAATTTCCCCAAGAAGCGACAGTATAAAAATCAACAAAACGCCAAAGAGCAGCAACGCCCTATGAGGCGAAGCGTGACGAAGATTTTCGAGTATTGACGTATGTTCGTGTTCTTCGTGACTGTCTTCATGTTCATGAATTTCGAAGTGTTGGATTTCGCCTTCCTCAATCGTTTGTTTTCTAACCAAATCAATCAGAATACCACCAAGAAATCCGATAACGACAAGTATTCCCGTGATTTTCAAGGCGGTAATCACGTCAAGCGAGAAAAGCATAAACGCCTCGTCGCCCATAGTCGCCACAAACGTTGCAAACAGTGTTCCCAACGACACCAAGTTATGCGAAAACAAGGTTACGACCGTGTACGTCCCCAAGCATCCGGGCAATACGCCAAACGCCACGCCCATAGCGACTTGCCACCAACCACGTTTTTTGATTTTTGCACAAAAAACACCGCTGGTGCGAACATTGATATATTCAATAAAAAGCATCATAGCCAACACGAAAAACGTGATTGACAATGAATTTTTTAATATCGAGAAAATGGCAACACTCATTATTTAAACATAAAAAAAAGTCGTACTCTTATGAAATACGACTTTTATTGAATCCTTGTATTTTCTATACCAAGAAAGCAGAACTCATCGATTCGTTCTTGAAAATCTTTTCGATTGAGTTTGCAAAATATTGTGCACACGACAAAACGGTGATTTTGCTTGGCATTTTTTCGTGTGGAATCGTGTCGGTAACCAACAATTCTTGGATAGCGCTCTTCTCGATTCTGTCGAATGCAGGACCAGAGCAAACGGCGTGTGTACTCAAAGCACGAACAGAAGCAGCACCGTTTTCCTTGCAAAGATTTGCCGCCATTGTGATTGTACCAGCCGTATCAATCATATCATCAACAATAATGACATTCTTTCCTTCAACGTCGCCAATCATTTGCATACTGTCAACCACATTCGCCTTGGTACGTTCCTTGTGACAAATAGCAATGTCAGCATTCAAGATGCGAGCGTATGCCTTTGCACGTTTCGTACCACCCATGTCGGGAGCAACGATGCAAAGATTTTCAATCTTCATATTTTGAATGTATGGGATGAAAATTGAGGAGCCGAACAAGTGGTCAACAGGAATATCGAAGAAACCTTGAATCTGACCAGCGTGCAAGTCCATTGTCACAACACGGTCAACGCCACTTTTTTGCAACAAGTTGGCCATCAATTTTGCACCAATCGAAATACGTGATTTCTCTTTTCTGTCCTGACGAGCAAAACCGAAATACGGAATTACCGCCGTCACGTGTGCAGCCGAAGCACGTTTTGCCGCATCAATCAGCAACAACAGTTCCAACAAGTTATCGGCAGGAGCAAATGTTGACTGCACGATGTACACTTCTTTTCCACGAACAGGCTCGTCGAAACGAGGTTCAAACTCACCGTCGGAAAAACGAGTAACAGCCGAAGCACCCATTTCCACGCCATAATACTTAACGATTTTCTCTGTAAGATAACGGGTTGCCTCACCCGAAAAAATCTTGATTCCTTGACAATCTGCCATATCCTTTAGTTCTTTTTTAAGACACGGCAAAACTACTTTTTTTTTCGCTGTTTACACATTCTAAACAGATTTAATAATTCACATTTTTTGACACATTGTTAATAACGTCTCAAAATAATCGTAAATATATTTATTTCAATATATTAGAAAATCAAATCAGAAGAAAAAATGAAGACTTATTAACAATGTAACGTGCTACATTATTCTTTTTTAGCACCAAAAGTCCATCCGAACGATAGTCCCAGATTCGGCGTAGCGTAGAATTTTTCAGCTTTCGTACCCAAACCGAAACCAGCTTCCAATTCTATGGTAAAACCTCCTGCAATACAACCTTTTCCAAAAACAGAAAGACCACCCAAATGTTCTACCTCGGGTTTAATTTCGTAAACGGAACCGTCTTTTTGCACATCGTATTTGCTGTCGTTTTTCATAGAAGCAACAGCTGCATCATACGATTCCTTGGTTGAATATTGTGCCTGTAAATCCTTGGTAATGTCATATTTAGCATCGTAAGACCAATATTTATACGACAAAGCCAAACCATATTGAATAAAGCAGTTCTCGCTTGCCTTTTTGAAATAGTAACGAGGTTGTACCATTCCGTATATACCGCCAGCAACGCCCGCCTGCTGTCCTTTTGAAGTCAATCGTGACCCCGTCTGGCAGCCGACACCCAATTTGATTGAGGTTTGAGGAGTAAAATGACATTCATAGTTGATATTTGCCGTTCCCACCGCAAATTGCAGAACGTTTAGAGAAATCATGTGTTTTTTTTCAGCAAGACAAACAGTAGGCGTCATTGCCGTAGAATCATTAATATCAATGTCTTGCGAAAAAACAAATTCGCTCAGCATCAAACAACCAAACAACAAACCGATGATTTTTTTCATTGCTTTTCTTTTTTAATCACACAAATGTATAAAATACATACTAAACAAAAATGTAATGTTAAAAAATGTTATTGTTTGTTGAAAAAAACTTTATGAACGGATTATTAAAAATTGTTCATAAGTAAACATCCGAAAGGGTGCATATACAAACAATTTATTGGAAATTTGGACGTTTTTCATGGCAATGATAGAAGCAATACGAAATATTACATTTTTTACCTACGAAAATCCAGAATATCTCTGGCTGTTGCTGGTATTCGTCCCTATTATTGCGTGGTATATTTGGAAACACACGAATTTGTTCGCTCACGTGAACACCCCTACATTGCAGGATTTAGAGGGAATTCCGTCATCGCCGAAGAAATTTTTGATTCACATTCCTTTCATTTTCCGAATGATGGCATTGGCGTGTGTGATAGTTGCACTTGCCCGTCCCGTTTCTGTTGATACATATTCTGATTCAACTACTTACGGCGTTGACATTGTGTTGTCGATGGACGTTTCGTCAAGTATGCTTGCCATGGATTTGAAACCAAACAGAATAGAAGCATCGAAAGACGTGGCGGCAAATTTCATAAACAACCGTCCCTACGACCGCATGGGACTTGTGGTGTTCGCCTCGGAATGTTTCACGCAGTGTCCGCTCACGACCGACCATATTACGTTGCTCAACTTGCTCAACGAACTTGAATGCGGAATGATAAACGACGGAACGGCAATCGGTATGGGATTGGCTCTTGCCGTTGGCAGACTCAAAGATAGCAAGGCAATCAGCAAGGTTATTGTTCTATTGACCGACGGCGACAACAATAGTGGCGACATTGACCCGCTCACGGCAGCGGAACTTGCGGCAAAATACGGCATTCGTGTCTATACCATCGGCGTGGGCAGAAAGGGCGAGGTACCATATCCTACGCCTTACGGCACGCAGATGGTTCAAAATAGTTTCGACGAATCGGCTTTGATTCGAATTGCAAAAATGACCAATGGTCAGTATTTCCGTGCAACAAACAAAAATGAACTCGTAAAAATCTATAATACAATCGATTCGCTTGAAAAAACGAAGATAGAAGATTATAGGTTCACACAGAAAAAAGAAGAATTTGCACCGTTCGTGTTACTTGCATTATTGTTACTTGCAAGCGAATTCCTGTTGTCACACACAATTTGTAAACGATTCCCATAATGAACGAAAGTAATTTCAGATTTGCATATCCCGACCACTTGTACGCCTTGATTGGCGTGGGTGTTTGCATTGTCGTTTACGTACTATATAGATTTATCGAAAAACGAAAAGTCAAACAATTGGCAGACAATGAGTTATTGTCAGTTATTGTACCTGATTATTCTCCGTTTAGAAAACATCTGAAATTCGTTTTATGTGCCCTTGCGGGAGTGTTCTTCATTATTGCTTGGGCACAGCCACAATATGGTGTAAAACAGCAAAATGTGAAGAAAAAAGGCGTTGAAATCGCCATAGCGCTCGACGTGTCAAACAGTATGCTTGCCGAAGATATTAAGCCCAATCGTATAGAAAAAGCGAAATTCTCCATTCAGAGAATTATTAACAAACTGGAACAGAACAAGATAAGCATCATAACCTTTGCAGGAGAGGCATATATTCAACTACCAATGACAACCGACGTGGGTGCATCAAAACTATTTCTGCAAAACATCAACACCAACATGATAGAACGGCAGGGAACGGCCATTGGTGCTGCTATTTCAAAATGTATGCGGTCATTTTCGGGAAATGAGAAAGTTGCAAAGACAATTGTCATAATCAGTGACGGAGAAAACCACGAGGACGATGCGGTGGGTATGGCAAAACAAGCACGTGAAAAAGGCATCATAATCCATACGGTAGGTATGGGAACGACCAACGGCGTGCCAATTCCGATTAAGAACTCATACGGACAAACCAGCTTTATGATGGATAGAAACGGCAGTCCCGTTACCACAAAACTCAACGAACAGATGTTACAGGAAATTGCAGCTGCTGGTGGCGGCGTGTATTCCCGTGAAGATTTTTCGCCCATTCTCAAGGCTTTGGATGATCTCGAAAAAACGGACTTTGAATCTCAGGAGTTCAATGTATATAACGAACGTTTCCAAGTGTTCCTGCTCTTGGGGCTTGTATGCCTCCTCCTTGATTTCTGCATTCTTGACCGCAAAAACAAATGGCTGAAGAATATAGACGTATTTAAGATTAAGATTTGATAATCAATAATCAGCGTTTCTGTGGGATGTTTGTAATATACTCATCTTAAAAAAAAGAAGTAACCCAAGAAACGACACTCTTTAAAACTCAAAATAAAAATGGGAAGAAACTCTAAACACATTTTTCCCGTTTTCGCTGATTTGCGACATAATGTCTTGTTTCCCCATAATTCCTTTGGTATAAAGGTTGAAGTCAATCTTGTTCGGTTCTGAAAACCATTTGTCCACATTCATTATAATAACCAAATGATGTAATTTGTCTTTGGGGGAAATGTAGCAAGGGAGCGTAATCTTAAAATCGTTGTCGATAAACGTGTCGTTTTCCACGCCACGACCCAAGTGGCAGTTGAACAGGGAAACCGAGTCTTGCGAGTCAATGAATTTTATGTTCGTCTTCATATAATGGTAACCGCCGCCAAGCACTTCGGGCCAGTACATTCGGGCCAACTCGGGGTAGGTGAGTGAATACGAAATGTTTTTTTCTCTGGGAATGCCAAACACAAAACGGATGGAATCGATGGTAGCCTTGTGTTTTTTTATGTTGAATTGAAGCAAAGGCGACTCGCTTTCGCAATCGATGTAGCAACAATTGTTCTCAAACAAACGGGGATTTCCGCTCACGAGTTCGGCATTTCCAATCCATTTACCGTTCACATGGAGTTCAATGTTGGATATAAAATACTGAATCTGATTGATTTGGTATTTTGTGCCAAGTTCGTTGGTATAGGCATATTGATTAAGTACGACGCATTTGCCCGCACAGTATTGGGCAAAACTAACGTAAAGTTTTGTCTGTTGTGCATATATATTTATATGCACAGCAAACAAAAGTATCAAGAGTGATAGTATTTTAGAAAGGAAGTTGGTCGGTCTCGTCATTGGCCTTCAATTGCTCAGGTTGAATTGCCTCTACCGGATTTGCGGTGGCGTTAGCCAACGGGTCTGGATTTGAGGCTGCCTGCACGCCATAGGTAGCGTTTTGAGCAGGATTTGTTTGTACAATTCCTTTCAGTACCTTGTATGCCTGAATACTCGTAAACCAGTTGCCGTTAGTGCCTTGACGGCTGTCAATGTCAACCGAGACGGTGACGGTTTCTCCAATTTGCAAGATAGATTTGTCGATTCTGTCGCCCCAGATTGAGAAACAGATTTTTTTAGGATATTGTTCTTGTGTTTCAATGACAAATTCTTGCATTTTCCATTCTTTGCCGTTTTTGCCGACGCCACTTTTGGGCTCTAAAACAGAAATCACTTTTCCAACAACGTCAACGCTGGTAGATTGCTGAATGGCACCAGGAGTGATTCTCCACGCACGCACGTCGGTAAACCAACGACCGTTGTATTCGCGACTTTCAAGATTGATAGAAACTGTAATGTCGTTTTGTAACTGCAAGTTTGAGGTGTCAACCTTGTCGCCGACAACCGAGAAACAAGCTTTACGAGGATATTGTGTTTGCGTTTCGATTACAAAATCTTGTCTTTTCCATTGACCATTACGTCCTTCGCCAGTCACAGGCTCACAAATTTGAATAAGTCTTCCTTGTATTTCCATTTTCTTTAATTTTTCCCAAAGGTAAACTTAAAATCAATAAGACGATAGCTTTTTCGGATGTGAAAATAAAATAGTTATCAACAATGTGAAAATGCCGTGGCATGTCTCTACATCGTATGGAGAATCATTATCCTAAAAGATTCTTTATCACTCCATCCTTGTAATAAGGAATTACGTTGCACGTGTCCATGGTGATGCAATAGTCAATACATTGGTCAACGCCGTTTTTGCGGAGGCGGCTTCGTTGGGCGCATTTCTCCAGATATTGGGCAAGCTCGTTTTTGTGCTCGTTCCACATGTCAATGGCGGCAACGGTTGAGTCGCAGATTGTCTCGAATTTTCCTGTCTTCAAAAGGGCGTCGGCTACGGCTCCCATAAAAATGGAATCTTCTATGTTGAATTTGTTTTTCCAGCCGGCACAGAGCAACGTAACGTCGCAGTCTTGTTTTTGTAACCAGTCAACCAACACTGAAAAGTTTGAAAACGCACCAATCACGACAGCCTTGCATTCCACACCGAGTTGAATCGTCTTGGTGCCGTTTGTGGTGCTGTACACAATGTCACGTCCTTCCACAATGCTGCGTTCAAATTTTTCGGGGGAGTTTCCGAAGTCGGCAATGTCTATCTTTATGCCGTTTCGTTCGGCGGCAATCAGGTATCCTTTTTCTTTGTATGTTCTGGCTTCGTCAACGCTTTTTACGGGAATGATTGAATTGACTCCATTCTCGAATGCGGCACAAATCGAACTTGTGGCACGAAATACGTCGGTTACCACGACAATGGCGTCCTTGTTCTCAAAATATTCAAATAGGGCAGGGCTAAAACAAGTTTCAATTATGTGTTTCATTGGTTTTGTCTTTTATGTCAAACATTACGATAATGGCAATGAATCCCCAAAAGAGGGATGCAATCTTGTCCATATCGAGAAAATCATTCAAAAATGCGTGCAAATAGTACGTAATAAGCCCTAAAAGCAGAAATAGCACCGTTTCCTTGGTCAACTCGTCTTTCGTCCTGTTATACAAGTTAAAACCGATTACAAGCACGGTTATCAAAATGGCGATGAATGATAGTGAGCCGATAAGTCCTGCGTCGGCGAGCAAGCCAAGATATTCGCTGTGGGCATTACCTAAATCCGCCGCATTGGTGCTGATTTTTGTTTTGTCGACGGAATGCTGGAACGGAGCGTATAAGAACATATATGTTCCTGGTCCATAACCAGTTATGGGCTTCTCCAAAAACATGCGGAATGCACATTTCCAACGGTTTATGCGTTCCATATTGGAATCGTCGGAGGCAATGTTCGACATTGATTTTACGTGCGAAAGGAAGTCAGTGCTCGATACTTCGGTGTTTTTCGACATTTTATAAATTATGTCATTGTAAAACGGGGCAATCATAATGGTGGCGCACAATGCGACGAGTATGATATTCTTGATTTTAATGTGCAGTTTTAACACAACCCACAAGCAAAAGACGGCAATGATTCCCGCCCATGCGGCACGGGTGTACGAGAACAACAATCCGATGCACAGCAAGCCAAGCAAAAGGGCATTGAAGAATTTTATGCTGAAATCGTTTCTTCCTCGTTTAAGCACGACAAACATTGCAGGAATGAGCAATGCGAGTGCCGCTCCGTAAGACGTGTGGTCGCGGAAGAAGGGTTGCATTACCAGATACGAGGTATCGTGTGAGAAATATGACGGAGCATGCTTTATGAGCGTATAAATTATGACGATTGAAAACCCTAACACGTAGGCAAGTATGTATTTTACAATATTTTTTTCGTCAACAACAAATTGAGTTACAATGAAATAGAAGCACGAAATAAACCATAGCCGTGTGAGCAGATATTTGAATGACACGACGGGCATTTCGGAAACCAGACTTGCAATGAACAGCCATCCGAGATAAACGTAAATACAAATACTCACGGGGTGTTTGAGCACTTCTTTGTCGAACTTTCGTTCGCTCAAAAGTTTGAGGAAAAACACGCACATTGCCAGAAATATGAACGGCTCCGTGGGCAGACTCATATTGATGGGCGTGTTTGGAATCAGTTCCGATAATTCAATGGAAAGTGGCGTACAGAACATAATGATAATCAACAGCTTGTCGAGTGCCAAAAAAGCAAGGAAACCCAATGCGAGGGCAAAGGGGACAAGCGTGATGAGATACGATTCGTTCCAAAGTCCCACCATACTGGCAATTATGAAGAGAATTGCAGTAATATAGAGACACAGAATCGTTTTTTTCTCCGAAATCACTGTTGAGATTGTTCTAAAGCTTCTTCCTGACGACGATAATCTTTGACTAATTCAAGGAATATCAATACTATAAACGTGAAAATGAATGTCGCAATTGTTGAAACCACAACAATGACGGCACGTTTCGGTTTCGCTTTCTTGTCGGACTTGGTCGCTTTGTTTACGACAAAATAGTGTGTCAGAATTTGTTCGGCGTCAACTTTTGCCTCTTTGTATTTTTGGTTCAGGGCGCTGAGTTGTTCGCTTTCAAATTCAAGGAAATCGCGGAGCGAAACGTATGCGGCGCCATATTTTGCAAGCGTGTCAAGCTGTTCCTTGATTCGTTCGGCACCTTTGGTATTGCCCGAAGCCACAGCTTGAGCGTAAGCCTCGTTCACTACCTCCGACTGCGATTCGTAATCGTAGATTCCTTTTTCCATAATTCTACGAAGGGAATCCTTGAACATACTGATTTGTTCTTCTTTTGCTTTGTACTCGTATTCAACGATTTGCAAAGCTTCTTTTGCACGTTTGTGTTCCATTGCATTCATTACGGTGTCAATGAGCGTTGCAATGTCGTTTGCTATCAACGCTGCCGTGTCGGGATTCGCGTCGAGCACCGAGATTTCAACGGCCATATATTCGGTACGTTTGTACGAAATACGTTTCTGATATTTCTTCAGCATTTTGTCGTTTGGATATTTCACATGTGCCGAGTCAATATCATAGTGTTTCCACAAATTGTATTTGTGGATTATTTTTGCACGTAATTCGTCACTGTTCAAAACCTGCAAAAGTTGTTCGGTTTCTTTGTCCTCGCCATACATTGATTCCTTCTTGGCAGCGTCTTTCGTGGCAATCAACTCTTGTGAGATTGACAACGACGGAGCTGGGTACACAATCACATTTGAGCGATAGAGCGGCGTTATCAGGAATGAAACGACAATGGCGACAACTGCACCGATTATCGTGGTGATAATCAACGGCTTTTTATAATGAAAAACTTTGTATATTAAATCGTTGGAATTGAAAGAATAGCGTTCGTTGTTCTCCATTTTTATTCGTTTTTAAATAAACCAAATAATTCTGCGTCAATCTTGTTTACAATCTTGCTGAAATCTTCAGGATTGTCGATAAAATTGATAGAATCTGTGTCTATAACGAGAATTTTTCCCAAATCGTATGATTTTACCCACGTCTCGTAACGGCGGTTCAAACTTTCCAAGTAATCAATTCTGATAGCGTTCTCGTATTCGCGTCCTTTACATTGGATACGTTTCACCAACGTAGGAATCGATGCCTTAAGATAAATCAACAAATCGGGTGCCTGGAGCAGTTGTTCTACTTGACGGAACAAGGAGAAATATGTCTCGAAGTCGCGTGTCGCCATAAGTTTCATTCCGTGCAAATTAGGGGCAAAAATATAGGCGTCTTCATAGATTGTTCTGTCCTGAATGACGTCTTTTCCCGAGTTGCGGATATTCATAATGTTTTGCAGACGACTATGCAAATATGAAATTTGCACGTTGAACGACCACGCTTTCATATCTTGATAAAAATCGTTCAGGTACGGATTGTCGTCAACCACTTCGTAATTCGGTTCCCAACCATAATGTTTTGCCAACATTTTCGTCAATGTTGTTTTCCCAACGCCGATGTTTCCTGCTATTGCTATATGCATATTATAATTTTTTTAAGTTTACAAAAATACAAAACTATTCTATTTGAAAGAATTTCAACTTGGAAATATTCATCAAAGAAACGTTTGTATAATAAAAATGTAAAATGTCTTGGTACGAGTATCCTTGTCTGGCCATTTCCATAGCGCCTTCCTGCGACATTCCCACGCCGTGCCCGAATCCTTTTCCGTAAATCACAATCTCGTTTTCGCGCGAGTCAATGCAGAAAAAGGTCGATTTCAGTTTCCAGTCGGTACGAACAGTGGTGAGCAAGAGGAGAGAATCGGTACAATCGGTTGCAAGATATTTTTTCCGATTGAATTGGTCAAACGACAAGTCGGCCGAATCAGAAATTGGATAACCCTTTTTCTTGAGATATTCTTCCCATTGGTCACGTGGAATTGTTTTGGTCCATGTGTAACTTGGTTGACCAACGCTAAATGGGTCTTCCTTTCCCCGAAGATAGGGGATGCGCTTGTTCCAAACGTCTTCGCTGTTACACGATTCTCCACCAGAATTCGAATAAAATGTGGCTTCTATCAAATTACGATTTTCGTCAACCAACACAAGTCCTTGGGTTGCTTTGGTTGCTTCGACAATGGCTTTGCTGTATCGACAACGACCCACGTATGCCTGACAATGCACAGCGTCGCATAGGTTGTAACCTTGTTTGAGATGACGTTTGTAAAAATTCGCTGCATACGTTCTGCACAAGATTGCCTGTGCCTTGTAGTACGCAATATTGGCCTTTGCTCCACCTTCGGATTCCACTACGCCGGCAATGTATTTTTCAAAATTTACGTCGTTGATGAGCACGAGGGAATTTCGGCTAGTTTTTATGTACAAGTCGTTGTCGTATTCCCGTGCCTTGATTTTCCCGTTATGAAAGCGAATCTGGAAAATGTTGTCCTGCGTGTTGCCACGAAAGAGAATAAGGGTGTCGGCCGTAAAAACTTCGTTTTTTACCGTAATGTATATCTTGTGATTTTTCCTTGAAATAGTGGCGGATTGCGATTCTTCTAATGAGCAGATTATCTTGTTCTTAGCGACAATATCGTATTTTCCTGATTTGGCAAAAAACACGCAGTTTTCAATCTGTTTATCCGAAAAAACGCGAATGTTGATATTTTGGCTCACACCAATACACGCAAGAAGTAAAAAAAAGATTGTGAGCCGTAATTTCATCGTAATAAAACGTATCTAACTAAAAATCAATGTGTTAATAAACTTGATAACCTTGTGCTAAAATACAAAAAAAATTGAAATGCGTTTCTTTTTATTTATTATGTTACTTTTTCCCGCCGAAGACAAAAAGTAAAAGAAAACTTCTTAATTTTGAACTCCAAACATTTTTGATTTTGAAACATTTGCGTTTCATACTGCCCATTCCCTTTTTCCTCCTCTCGCTCGGGGCGGTGGGGCAAAAGGATTGTAAATGTTTTTGGGTGGTGCTTGACGAGGGAATTGAAATAGGGACCTTGTTGAGTGGTGATAATATAGAGAAATTTCATTACGGCAATAAATCTTTTTATAGAATAGAACCACTAACATCGAGTTGTTCTGTAATATTATTAGACACCATTGGTGGGAATAATAAGTCTTGGAGAACTATTTTTATTAATTGGCGTGGAAATAATAACTATAAAAATCATATAAACACTTGTTTGTATGACGGCGTAATAGAAATTCCTTGGTCTACGATTCCATATTTGTATGATTCAAGTGGATTTAATTATTTCATAGATGTTGACTTGCAGCCATGTGAGTCGTTTGAATCATTTCTGAAAAAATATAGGAAAGGCCTTTATATGCCATACAAACAACCTGTTTTCCCCGAAAAGACAAACAACTACGAAGCCGACGGCTTCAATTCGTTGAGAGAGTGGTAATGGTTTTCATTAAAAACAAAAAGTAAAAGAAATCTTTTTATTTTTGAACTTTAAACAATATTTTTGTGTAACGAATAAAAAAACAAAATATGAGAATACAGAATCTTAAAAACGAAATGAATCCTTCGAAAGTGT
>JAEEGL012001636.1_pt1 | contig 25070 bp, 18 predicted proteins | sample 9134231 | NCBI WGS metagenome assembly JAEEGL01 (sample SAMN16246548, study PRJNA631951) | gut metagenome | biome: gut microbiome; feature: rumen; material: fiber-attached | host: Bos | place: Iran: Karaj | collected 2018-10 | reverse complement strand
GATACCAGCAATCTCCTTGAACTGACGACGCACCTCCTGTACCATCTTCTCAGCAGCACGACCTACAGCCTCCATGGTCATACCACAGAAGAGGAAAGCTGCCATAGCACCGATGAATGCGCCAACCAGAACTTTCGGGTTCATCAGGTTGATCTGGAAGTAGTTCATGAAGTCGGGAATCGTTGCGTTCGAGGCATCGATCACATCGCCAGCGACATTTGTCAGAGTCTGTCCTGCACGAGTCATGGCGATCTTAATCTCCTCGATATATGAAGCCAGCAGTGCAAGAGCAGTCAAAGCGGCAGATCCGATGGCGAATCCCTTACCTGTAGCAGCTGTCGTGTTGCCAAGAGCATCGAGGGCATCGGTACGATGGCGTACCTCTTCGCCCAGTTGAGACATCTCTGCATTACCACCTGCGTTATCAGCAATAGGTCCGTAAGCATCAGTAGCCAGCGTGATGCCCAGCGTAGAGAGCATACCCACAGCAGCGATACCAATGCCATAGAGGCCGTTAGCCAGACTCTCCGACGACATGGAGAGGTCGAAGCCGTTGGCACAGAGGTAACTCAGCATGATGGCGACACCGATGGTGATAACAGGAATACAGGTGGAAATCATACCCGTTCCGATACCCTTGATAATCACAGTAGCAGCACCTGTCTGACCTGCCTCGGAAATCTTCTGAGTGGGTTTGTAGCTGTGAGAGGTATAGTATTCCGTTGCCTGACCGATGATAACACCAGCAGCCAAACCAGAGATGACAGAGAAGGAGAGACCCAGCCAGTTCTCAATGCCTAAGAGGTAAAGGATGGCAAAGGTAGCGATGGCGATGAGCAGAGCACTGACATTGGTTCCTAAAGAGAGCGAACGCAACAGATCCTTCATTGTTGCACCTTCCTTCGTGCGAACAAGGAAGATACCCAGCAGAGACAGGAATACACCGACGGCAGCTATCAGCATCGGGGCGATGACCGCCTTCAACTGGATCTCGATGCCAGCGACACCAAAGGCAGCAGCACCAAGGGCAGCAGTAGACAATACTGAGCCACAGTAACTCTCATAGAGATCGGCACCCATACCAGCCACGTCACCCACGTTATCACCAACATTATCGGCAATAGTAGCAGGGTTGCGAGGATCGTCTTCAGGGATATCTGCCTCCACCTTACCTACAATGTCTGCACCTACGTCGGCAGCCTTCGTATAGATACCACCACCCACACGGGCGAAGAGTGCCTGTGTTGAAGCACCCATACCGAAGGTCAGCATAGTGGTGGTGATGGTTATCAGTGCCATCTTTTCGCCATCATATACCCATGAGAGGGCATAGAACCAGCAGGCGATATCCAACAGACCAAGACCTACAACGGTAAGTCCCATCACGGCACCAGAGCGGAAGGCCACCTTCAGACCGCTATCCAGACTCTTACGAGCAGCATTGGCAGTACGTGCAGAGGCATAGGTAGCCGTCTTCATACCGAAAAAACCTGCCAAGCCAGAGAAGAGACCACCCGTCAGGAAGGCAAACGGTACCCAGGGGTTCTGTACATGAAGCCCATACGCCATAAAAGAGAATAAGGCACAAAGGATAACAAACACGATGGCGACGACTTTGTACTGTTGTTTCAGATAAGCCATAGCACCTTTACGCACATAGAGTGCAATCTCACGCATACGAGGTGTTCCCTCGTCGGATTTCATCATGGTCTTGAAGAAGTACCATGCCATACCCAATGCTACAATAGAAGCAATGGGAACGAGCCAAAATACACTTGGAATATTCATATTGATTGATAAAGTTTAAGGTTCTAGTTATTGTGTCTGAAAAGGAAATACTACTCATCGCTTCCAAACTCGGATAATTCCACCGCCTCCTCATCAGTATCTGTTTCTATCTCAAAGGTTGTGCGATAATTCTCCTCATTCATTTCGTCCTCATTGAACTCATCGATATCATCATCTTCCTGATTATTGAAGCTGTCTACCTCATCAAGATCTGCATCCTCGTCAGGCATTTCAAACTTCATTCTGGGCTTAATGGTTTCCGGCTTTAACTTGGCGAAGATAGCCTCTACCCAAGTTCCCTTAGCCACTTCGAGTACCTCGTATCCGTCAGCAACTTTCTTCTCATACATGCCACCTTTTTTATGCAGGCGGTCTTTGGGTAATGTCGTCGTGGAGATATCAAAACCGCTCTCAATGATATCCTGAATAGACTGCGACAAAGAGTCCCAGCCACCTCCAAAATTACGATCAAGGACTTCTATCAGTTTACTAGCTGAGATATGACGGATATTTTCATAAGTCAAATCTGTCACACGCATGATTGGACGCTTGCGGATAGCCCATAAAACCTTGGTGCTCTCGTCCATAGGGACTAGACCGACTTTATATCCTTGTTTCTCATAAGCCTTACGGATTGCAGGGGTATCGTTCTTCAGTTCTTCCAAACAGAATGCAGAACGGATAATATCCACATAATGACGGATGTTGTCCTTCACTTCTGCATCTTTACTACCGCTGACTAACATACGGAAAATGTCGTTCTCCTGTACATCCCATACAGAACTTTTAGTCAAGGTTTTAAGGCTAAGAGCCTGTTTTGTTGATGAATCTTTCATATAATTTTCTTTCTTTATTTTTTTGCAAAGGTAATGTAAAAAGTATCAAAATACAAGTATTTCAGGAATATTTTTTTGTTAAGTTCAAATAAATTTGTTTTTTTGCTTACTTAATTGTATCTTTGCACATTGTTATGCCAGAACCATTAGCGGAAAGATTAAGACCCAAAACCCTCGATGACTATATCGGTCAACAACATCTGGTAGGAGAGGGGGCTGTCTTGCGTAAGATGATTGACGCAAGACGTATCTCTTCGTTTATACTATGGGGGCCTCCTGGAGTTGGTAAAACTACACTAGCACAGATTATAGCTCACAGGCTAGAGACTCCTTTCTATACGCTTTCTGCCGTAACAAGCGGAGTGAAGGATGTCAGGGACGTGATTGAAAAGGCACAGAAAGGACGTTTCTTCAACGAGGCTTCACCTATTTTATTTATAGATGAGATTCACCGTTTCTCCAAGTCACAGCAGGACTCTTTGCTGGGTGCGGTAGAGAAGGGGATTGTCACACTGATAGGTGCTACGACAGAGAATCCCTCTTTTGAAGTCATTCGCCCGTTGTTGTCACGATGCCAGTTGTATGTACTGAAAACCCTGGAGAAAGATGACCTGCTGCATTTGTTACATCGCGCCATTACAGAGGATGTAATACTCAATCAAAAGTCTATAGAACTGAAGGAAACAGATGCGTTGTTGCGGTATAGTGGGGGAGATGCACGTAAATTGTTGAATATCCTCGAACTCGTCGTCGAGAGTTTTACCTCGTCAGGCCCATTAACAATCACCAACGATAAAGTAATCAGCTGCCTGCAGCAGAATCCACTTGCCTACGACAAAGACGGTGAAATGCATTATGATATCATTTCAGCCTTTATAAAGAGTATTAGAGGTTCTGATCCAGATGCGGCTCTATATTGGTTGGCACGAATGATAGAGGGTGGGGAAGACCCAAAGTTTATTGCCAGAAGACTGGTTATTTCTGCTTCGGAGGATATCGGACTTGCCAATCCTAATGCTTTATTGTTAGCTAACGCCGCCTTTGATGCCGTTCAAAAAATAGGGTGGCCGGAAGGGAGAATCCCATTGGCAGAGGCAACAGTATATCTAGCAACATCCCCCAAAAGTAATTCAGCCTATTTGGGGATTGATACTGCACTAGATTTAGTCAGACGTACTGGAAACCAGCCAGTTCCGCTGCCTATCAGAAATGCCCCGACACAACTGATGAAGGAGTTAGGGTATCATGATGGCTATTTATACCCACATGATTATCCTGGTCATTTCACACCACAACAATATCTGCCTGACACACTTGTCAATGAACGGTTGTGGCATATTCAACATTCTCCTGCAGAGGAAAAGCTCTATGAACGTATGGTTAATTACTGGGGAGTCAGATATAAAGATTAGTTTAAAGTTTATAGTTCAAAAATAATAATGGTTGAATATAACGATATTGTCATGCATGTGATTGAATTCCTGGGAACTTTTGCTTTTGCCATTTCTGGAATCCGTCATGCTGCAGCTAAACATTTCGATTGGTTTGGCGGATATGTATGCGGTATTGCTGTTGCCATCGGTGGTGGAACCATTCGTGATGTTATGTTGGGGACGACACCTTTCTGGATGACGAATCCATTTTATATGATATGTACCGCCATTGCCCTGATTTTCGTCATTGTATTTGCCCGTCATCTAGAACGTCTTCATAATACATGGTTTGTGTTTGATGCCTTGGGACTAGCTTTATTTAATATTGCAGGAATACAAAAATCACTTGTATTCGGACAACCTTATTGGGTTGCCATCATTATGGGATGTATCACAGGTGCTGCAGGCGGTGTTATTCGTGATGTATTATTAAATAACGAACCTGTGATTTTCCATCGGGAGATTTATGCAATGGCTGCCATACTTGGCGGTATAACTTATTGGATATTAGACATTCTAAACGTTCCAATAGAAATAACAGTTATATCTTCTTTCTTAGTGACATGCTTTATGAGATTCCTTGCGGTCAAGTATCGTCTGTCTTTACCTATATTGAAGAACGAATAAAGAAAGATCCATTTGAATATTATAAATCATATCTATTTATCATAATGTCGATTCTTTGTGTAATTAACCATTTTTAAGAAAAATAATCAATACAGAGAGAACAACGAATAGTATTTTTTAGTAATTTTGCAACGTTTTACGGTGTTAATTAATACAGAAGCTTGATTTTCAGGCAGTTAAGGAAAAAGAGAGAAGTTTTATAATGAGACAATTAAAGATTCAAAAGAGTATTACGAATCGCTCAAGTGAGGCACTGGATAAATATCTAGTGGAAATTGGTCGTGCTCCGCTGATTAGCATTGACGAAGAAATTGAGCTTGCTCAAAAGATTCGCAAAGGTGGTCCTGAAGGAGAACGTGCCAAAGACAAGCTGGTAACAGCCAACCTCCGATTCGTAGTGTCTGTAGCTAAGCAGTATCAGCATCAGGGATTGACGCTGACTGATTTGATTGATGAGGGTAACATTGGCTTGATCAAGGCCGCACAGAAATTTGATGAAACACGCGGATTCAAATTCATTTCTTATGCTGTATGGTGGATACGTCAGAGTATTTTACAGGCAATTGCAGAGCAAAGTCGTATTGTACGTCTTCCGCTGAATCAAGTTGGAAGTCTGAATAAGATTAACCACGAGATCAACAAGTTTGAGCAAGAGAATCAGCGTCATCCATCTGTCTCGGAATTAAGTGAGGCGACGAATCTTGATGAGGAGAAAATTGGTCAGAGCCTGATGGCTGATGGTCATCATGTGTCTATTGACGCTCCATTTCAAGATGGCGAGGACAATTGTATGTTGGACGTAATGGCTAGTGGCGATGACTCTCGTACTGACCGTCAGGTCGACCACGAATCGATGGCTCAGGAACTTAATACGGTATTGCAAAAAGTGCTGAAAGATCGTGAGATTACAATAATTCGTGAGTGTTTTGGAATTGGATGCCATGAAAAAGGGCTGGAAGAGATTGGGGATCGTTTAGGATTGACTCGTGAGCGTGTACGTCAGATTCGTGAAAAAAGCATTGCAAAACTCCGTGAATCAGGTAATGCACGAATTTTAATGAAATATTTAGGATAAAAATTTGCATCCTCAAAATTATTTTGTAATTTTGGGGGCGTGAATATAAAGTCACATATCATAAAAATGATGGTGAGCATGTTCATTTTCATGCCCACCATTAGTTTTTCTATGGAGAAATCTGACTCCATACTTGAGAAGATGTGGAGCTATAAACGTAACTACGCACATAATATAAAAAGTGATAATAACATGTATTTGCGTTATACGCTGAATACAGAACGCCGCAACCCCACCCTCTTCCTTGTCCCCTCGCTATACTCGTTTGCTCGTGGTGACCGTCATTATATCTCTGAGATTTATGGTAAAATAGTGCAAAAGGGAAGCCATAAGTTCATAATGAAACCACAAATCATCAGTAATACCATACCGCATGGTCAGGTCAGTGAGGCTTTTACAGACTACATGACTCCTACGCTTTATGAAATGACACTGTATGAAGACAGGTTGTTGTCTCCCTTTTGTCGTAGTAATCGTATGTATTACCGATATGAGGTACATGAAGATGGAACAAATCTAGCGAGGGTATCCTTTCGTCCGAAACTGAAAAACACACAACTTGTGAAAGGGTATGCTGTTGTTGACACCAATACCGGACGTATCATCTATACCACTTACGACGGTGAATTCGATATGTTGAATTTCCATATTGACGTTGTCATGGGTACAGAAGACACGAATACCATAATACCGCAGAGATGCAAGAGTGATCTTAACTTTAATTTCATTGGAAACCGTATCTCTTCTCATTTTCTGGCAACTTACAACAATCCTGTCACCCTTCCAGATTCTCTTCATGGTAAATTTGACAGAGCAGGAATGGATAGTATACGTCCCATACAACTCCGTGAGGAAGAAGACAGCATCTATAAACAATATGATAAAGCAAAAGAAGAGGCATTAAAAGCAAAAAAAGAAAAGGAGGAAGCAGACAGCGTCAAAAAGAAAAAGCGTACTATTGGAGATGTCTTGTGGGATGTTGGTGATTGTCTGGTCACCAGTTCCCATGCTGATGCCGCTGGAATCTCTTTCAGTCTCTCACCAATACTGAATCCACAGTATCTGAGTTACAGTCATAGTCGTGGATTATCTTATAAGATACAATTAGGTGCCCGTTATAGTTGGAACAAGAAGCGCTATCTGACTATCAAGCCAAAGATTGGCTATAATTTCAAGATCAAGCAGTTCTTCCATTATACGCCTATCCGGATGACTTATAATCCGAAACGTAATGGATATGCCGAATTGGTGATTGCCAATGGCAACCGTATCTCGAATGCCAGTGTCCTACAAGTTATCCGTGATCAGTATGGTGACGATGGTGACAAGGAATATGAAAATATGGATTTGGATTATTTTACGGATAATTACATCAAAGCGGTTAACAATGTGGTTGCTTATGACTGGCTGGAGATTATGGCTGGTGTTGTCTACCATATCCGTAGACCAGAGAATGTCTCTGGTATGATAGAGTATGACCAACCTACCATATACAGGAGTTTTGCCCCTACCCTGACCCTGCATGTATCTCCTTGGAGGAATGGACCGTATTTCACTTTGAATTACGAACGTGGAATCAAGGGAATTCTCAAATCCACCCTTGAATACGAACGTATCGAAATGGATGTCAGTCATAAGTTCAAATTAAACTCCCTGCGTGTTCTTAGCCTTAAGGGCGGTCTTGGCTTCTATACCAATAGCAAGACCTCCTATTTCCTTGACTATGCCAATTTCCGCGACGAGAATCTTCCTGGGGGATGGGACGACGACTGGACAGGCAATTTCCAGTTAATTAATTCGCAGTGGTATAACACGTCAAAATACTATTTACGGGCAAACACTTCCTATGAGTCTCCCCTACTCCTTTTCTCCTTCCTACCTTGGATTGGAAAACAAGTTGAGACAGAACGTATTTATCTAAGTACACTTTCCATAGAACATAAACGTGCCTATAGCGAGATAGGATATGGTATCTCCACTCGCTTTGTGTCTATAGGAGCCTTTGCCAGTTTCCTGAACATCTCGTTTCAGGATTTTGGTTTTAAGTTTACTTTTGAATTATTCAGAGATTGGTAGGTATGCAGAAACCTCTTATCGTCTATAAAGCCAGTGCCGGTAGTGGTAAGACATTCACGCTTGCCACGGAATTCATCAAACTCCTAGTACTTAATCCTCTTGACTATCGAACCATCCTTGCTGTTACCTTTACCAATAAGGCAACCGAGGAGATGAAAATGCGCATACTCAGTCAATTATATGGTATCTGGAAACAACTGCCTGACTCTGACAACTATTCCATGAAAGTACAACAAGAGACGGGACTCCCGATGAACGTCATCAGGGAAAGAGCTGGTGAAGCACTCCATCTCTTGTTGCATCATTATAATAGTTTTCGTGTACAGACCATCGATGCTTTTTTCCAAAGTGTACTCCGGAATCTTGCCCATGAACTGGAGTTGACGGCAAATCTCCGTGTAGGTCTGAGTGGTGACCAGGTAGAGGAAATGGCTGTCGACCAACTCATCGATAACCTCAAACATACTGACCTGATCCTGCAATGGCTACTCCGCTATATCATGGATAGCCTCCAGGAAGACAAGAGTTGGAGCAACAATGACGAGAAGAAGACGAGTTTCATTCGTGAGATCAAACATTTCGGGAAGACCATCTTCCGTGACTATTACAAGGAACACCGTAGAGAACTGAACGAGAAGATGACTGAAGAGGGATTCTTTGAACGGTATACCAAGACACTTCGCCAAATCCGTGACGATGCCAAGGAGCGAATGCTGACCATCGCTGCTACCTATTTCGACACCTTGGAACAGGAAAACCTGACGGTTGCCGACATCAAGAACGGTAGTCGCGGTGTCTCCAGCTTCTTCCAGAAGCTCAAAAACGGACAGTTTGATCCTTCTATCCTTAATACTACTGTCTTGAAAGCAATGGAGGCTCCTGAGAACTGGTATAAGAAAGACCATCCTCGTGCAGAAGAACTCCATATCCTTGCTGATCAGGTTATGATGCCAATGCTACACTATGCGGCAGAGGAACGGGAAAAACAATGGCGACTATATCAGTCAACCACATTAACATTGGGGCACCTGAACAACCTGCGCCTGCTGAGCAGTATAGAACAAAAAGTTAAAGACATCAACGACGAGGCGAATATCTTTTTACTTGGTAATACTCAACACCTGTTGCATGCGTTAATCCAAGAGAGTGATGCACCGTTTATCTTTGAGAAGATCGGTGCCCAGCTCCATCATGTGATGATTGACGAGTTCCAGGATACCAGTACTATACAGTGGAAGAACTTCAAGGTACTGATGCAGGAATGTATGAGTCATGTGGGTTCTGAGAACTTGATTGTCGGTGATGTCAAACAGAGTGTGTACCGATGGCGTTCTGGTGACTGGCGACTGCTTAATAATATGGAGCAGCAGTTTTCTCAGGAGATGATGGAGATAAAATCCCTGCAGACCAACTATCGCTCTGAACGGAATATCATCCTGTTCAATAACGCATTCTTTACTGTTGCCGCCCAACAGGAACATGATGCATTATACGAACATCATCCTACGGGGGCCCAACAATTGAAAAATGCCTATGCGGATGTCTGTCAACAGATTCCAGAATGTTGTGAGCATCTGGGATATGTGAATGTTCGTCTGTTGCCAGCCTCCGATTACCGTGAGCGAACGCTGGAGCTGTTAAAGAATACCGTGTCAGAACTGTTGGCACAAGGTGTTTCTCCAAATAAGATGGCCATTCTCGTCAGAACCAACGACATCATCACCCTTATAGCCGATTATTTCGCAGAACAGATGTCTGAGGTGACAATCGTCAGTGATGAGGCATTCCGCCTTGATGCCTCTGTATCCGTAAGACTGTTAGTGGACGCGCTGCGTCTGCTCACCCACCCTTCCGATGCCCTGATAAAAGCCAATATCGTCAAGTCGTACCATCGTGATGTGTTAGGCGAGCAAGCCCTTGATACCACTCTTCTGCTGAAGAGTATCAATGCCGACGATTTGTTGCCTGAAGCCTATATCCAACACTTTGACGAACTCTTAATGCTGCCACTCTACGAACTGCTAGAGAAACTCTATCAGATATTTGAGTTGCACCAGTTAAGAGGTCAGAGTGCCTATCTCTGTGCTTTCTACGATTATCTTCTCCAGTTTACCATTGACAACAGTACAGGTATAGACGCTTTCATTGAGAGCTGGGAACAGGAACTCCATAAGAAAACCATCCAAAGTGACGAACTTCATGGTATCCGTATCCTGACGATTCATAAGAGCAAGGGCCTCGAATACGATCATGTGTTGCTGCCGTTCTGTGACTGGCAGTTGGAACGGGGTGAGACCATCTGGTGTGAACCTCAGGAATCCCCCTTCGATGAACTGCCTGTCGCCCCCATTGACTACGGGGAGAAAAAGATGATGGGTACGATTTACGAAAATGACTATCTCAACGAGCACTTACAATTGACGGTCGATAACCTGAACCTGTTATATGTGGCCTTTACCCGTGCCTGTAAGAGTCTTTCTGTCATCGGAAAACGGAAGGCTAAACTAAGTCGTTCGTCTTTGATAGAACATGTCCTTCCCGAGTTGGCATTAGACGGAATGGTGTTGAATGGCATGGAAGACGAGCAGGCAGATATCACATTTTCGTTTGGAACGCTCTCTACAGAGGATGACCGTCAACAAAAGACTTCTGATAATGTATTCTTGCAAACCTCATCACAGTTGCCAGTAGAGATGGGCGTTTTTGGAAATAAAACAGACTTCCGACAGAGTAACAAGAGTCGTGAATTTGTAGAGACGGATGAAGAAGAGACCACGCAACAGACCTATATCAAGACTGGCAGTATCCTGCATCATGTTTTCTCCCACATCCATACCATCGATGATGTGGAGGAAGCCTTGCAGCAATTAGAACAGGAGGGTGTCCTCTATGATGAAGAGATGACGGTGGAGAAGGTGTCTTCCCTACTCCGCAAGCGTCTGGAGAACCCTCGTGTCCGTGAGTGGTTCTCAGATCAATGGAAATTGTATAACGAATGTACTATCCTGTATAAGGATGCCGACGGTCGTATTTGCGAGCGTCGTCCAGACAGGGTCATGACAGACGGACAACGGATTATTGTCGTCGACTTCAAGTTCGGCCATCCACGTCCGGAATATCAGGAGCAAGTGAAGGAATACATGCAACTGCTTTCTGACATGGGACATACCCAAGTGGAGGGTTATCTGTGGTATGTATATTCGAATAAGATAGAAAGAGTATAGCGTATGATGAAGAGTTTCTTGGAATATGTAGCCGAAGACATTATTAATAAATACGGACATGACTTGTCGCGTACTGCTATTGTCTTTCCCAACAAACGTGCATCATTGTTCCTGAACGAATATCTCGCCCGTCTGACAGACCATCCTATATGGAGTCCAACCTACATCACAATCAGTGACTTGTTTCGTCAACAGAGCACATTACGGGTTGCCGACCCCATCAAACTGGTCTGTGACCTCCATCGGTCGTTTGTTGTCTGTACGAAGATGGATGAGAAACTGGACCATTTCTATGGATGGGGACAATTATTGTTGGCTGACTTTGATGACATTGACAAGAACATGGCAGATGCCGATCGAGTGTTTGCCAATCTCCGCGACATCCATGAGTTGGATGATATCAGTTACCTCACGGATGAACAACGTACCATCATCCAACAGTTCTTTAGTAATTTCTCTGAAGACCATAACAGTGCCCTCAAAGAACGGTTCATCAAACTATGGAGTCATTTCGCCGATATCTATCACGACTTCAACCACCGTCTTACATCACAGGGATTAGCCTATGAGGGAGCCCTTTACCGCAATGTCGTAGAACATTTGGAAGAAGCTCCCTCCTCTCAGTTCGACCGTTATCTCTTCGTAGGCTTTAACCTATTACACCAGGTAGAGAAACGATTGTTCAAGCGACTGAGACAAGAAGGAAAGGCATACTTCTACTGGGACTTCGACCATTATTATATGAAACAGGAGGCAGGCTTTTACCTCTCACAGTATCTGGATGATTTCCCCAATGAGCTTGACAACAACGATGACACTCTCTATCGCCAATTCCAACAGCCCAAGCAAATTACCTATATCTCTGCCCCGACAGAGAATATCCAGGCACGGTATATGAATACATGGCTGAAAGAGCATCAGCGCTATGCTGATGGGAAACGGACTGCCATCCTGTTATGTTACGAACACCTGTTGCCCGTCGTCATCCATTGTATTCCCGAGGAAGTCAACAAGGTGAATGTCACCACTGGCTATCCTTTGGTACAGACTCCTGCAGCCTCCTTCGTCAATCTATTGATGAACCTCCAGATAGGAGGCTACCGTCCCCGCTTGATGATAGCTATTCGCCGCCATCCTTATTATAAATATCTGACAGATGAACTGCTGAAGGCTTATGATGTAGAGAGCCTGTTCCAGACAGAGGCCATCCTGCAGTGGATAGCCCGGCTGCTCCGACATGTAGCACAACAAGCCCATGAGGACACCACCACAGAACAGCTTGCCTCCTTACGTGATGAGGCTCTTTTCCGTACCTATACCCTCATCAACAGGTTGGCAGGACTGGTAGCCAGTGGCGACCTGGCAGTTGACCTCACCACCCTTCAACGACTGGTGAACCAGTTGATACAGTCGACCTCTATTCCCTTCCATGGAGAGCCTGCAGAAGGCATTCAGATTATGGGAATCCTCGAGTCGCGCAACCTGGACTTCGACCATGTTCTGATGCTTTCGTGTAATGAAGGGAATATGCCGAAGGGTGTCAACGACAGCTCATTCATCCCACATAACCTGCGGAAAGCGTATGAATTAACGACCGTCGACCATAAGACAGCCATCTATGCCTATTACTTCTATCGCCTCCTGCAACGAGCCTCTGACATCACCCTCGTCTATAACAATGCGACGGATGAGGGACATACAGGTGAGATGAGTCGTTTCATGCTCCAACTGTTGGTAGAGAGCGGTCATCCCATCCGTCGGTATACGTTGAAGGCAGGACAACAGATTGTATCACGGAAAGCAGAACCCGTTGAGAAGACTACACAGGTGATGGAACTGCTGATGGAGCGTTTCGCAAAACAGCCTGATACCTGTCATGCCCTGTTGACACCTACCGCCATCAATACTTACCGTCGTTGTCCGTTGGGCTTCTTCTACCGTTACGTCTGTGGTCTTAAAGAGGCGGATGACGATGAACTGCAGATTGACGACCGCCTGTTTGGTATTGTCTTTCATGCGGCATCACAATATATCTATGAACAGCTGATGCAACAGAGTCACCGGATTGAGAAAGGACAACTGCAACAGCTTTTACAGTCGAAGGTCGCCATTGAGATGGCGGTAGACCGTGCTTTCCGTGAACAGCTTCCTGATAAAAAAGAGTATACCGGTCTGCAACTCATTAACAGGGAGGTCATCATCCATTACGTCAGGCAGTTGTTGCAGATAGACCTCCAACTGGCTCCCTTCACCATCCATCAGTTGGAATATGAGGTAGTAGATGACTGGACCGTCCATCAGGGAGACAATTCCTTTACGACGACCATCGGAGGCAGCATCGACCGTCTGGATGCTGTGACTACAGACCAACAGGAACGTATCCGTGTAATTGACTATAAGACGGGAGGAGGTAAAATGACCAGCCTGCCAGATGTAGAAAGTATCTTTGAGACCAACGATTCCCATAACGGCTATTACCTCCAAACCTTGTTATATAGTAGTATTGTGAGACAGGATCCTCAGTTGAACGAAGGACAACTTCCTGTCAGTCCTGCCTTGTTGTTTATCCAGCATGCTGCAGCAGATGACTACGACCCTACCCTCTGCTTTGGAAAGGAGAAGATTGTGGATGTGCAGCCCTTCATCGCCCCGTTTAGGGAAAAACTGCAAGAATGTATTGATGAGATATTCAATCCCGATGTACCTTTCCAACCCGTAGAGGACCAAAAAATCTGTCGGAACTGTCCGTATGCACAGTTATGTGGGAGGAACTAGCGGTTCTTATGTGTCATGAACCAGGAATGGGTTACCCAGTTATACATCATTATAGCAACGATAGCCAAAATAAGGGCAACGATGTTCACCTGTTGGGGTAGCCATACAGCCAACAGATAGGCCATGCCGATACCCAAGGCAAGTCCACTTTCCCATGCCAGCATAAAAGTACTCTGGGAAGTTCCCCGTTGGCAATGACGACTGAGTTTGATGAAGAATAGCAGAAAACGGGTACCGATAATGCCTATTGCCATTCCAATAAAAGTCGAGGAGATATAGCCTGCTGCCACTGTCTGGTTCGTCAGGATGATCAACAGGGCTGACAATAAGAGAATCAACCCCGTCACCACCTCACTCTTCAGTTCTGCGTCACGGAACATGAAACGCTGGGCGAGCAACGCTAACAGGAAACCAACCATCATCATTCCGTATTCTGGCAGACTGTCCATCTGACCGATAGCGATACCGATGGCAATAGTTATCAATAGGAGGTTCAGAAAGAGAACCCCACCCTTGTCCAGCAGGAAACGGTCACAACTGAACACATGTACATGATCTTCCGGGGCACGGAAGGGGAAGTCGACCGTCCTGATGAGCAACACAGATGCCAAGGCAAGACCAGCAGCTACAATGATGACGATATTGAATCCCCAGACCTGTTGTAAGACAATTCCTGTTAAGGGTCCCAATGACAAGGCAAAGCGACCGAACCAGGAGGCACTATGGTTAGCCTCCGTACGCTGGAACGACTCACAGGTGTCTATCACCAGCGTACTCGCCAGTACCATCTGGGCGAAACCGAACAAGGCTCCTAATACAAAACGCTGCAGGAGTATCAGCCCGAACTCTACGAATTCCCATTTCAGACTGTCTATATACCACAACAGACCATGACAAAGTACCATTATGAGAATAGCATGCATGCAAACCCTGTTACGACGGTAGTGCTGTACCATGTAGGACACAAAGGGGCCGAACAGGAAGAGTCCTATGGCAAACACGCCCATCGACAAGCCCGTCTCCATCATCGAGAAGTTCTCTTCCTGTATCAACCATAGGGGCAATACGGGAATAAGCATATAGACAGACATCGACAGGAACAGATTGGCAACAGCCAACTGCCAGAACTCCCGATGCCAGAGCTTGATATGTACTGGTGTATTCTGACTATTCATTAATAGGATTCACTCTCATTAGGAAAGTCTCCGTTCTTCACGTCAGTGACGTAATTGCCGATAGCATCCGTCATTACCATGTTCAAGTCGGCATAGCGACGTAGGAAACGGGGCGAGAAACCTTGGGTCATTCCCAACATATCGGCAATGACGAGGATCTGTCCGTCCGTACCGTTACCGGCTCCGATACCTATCGTAGGGACGTTGATTTCCTGTGATACCTCAGCAGCCAGTTTGGCAGGTACTTTCTCCAAAACTACAGAGAAACAGCCGATCTCGGCCAACAGCTTAGCATCTGAGATGAGTTTATCTGCCTCTTCCTGTTCCTTGGCACGGACGGCATACGTTCCGAATTTGTTGATACTCTGCGGAGTCAGTCCTAAGTGTCCCATCACAGGAATACCGGCATCAAGGATGCGCTTCACCGTATCAACAATCTCCACACCACCCTCCAGCTTGAGGGCATCGCATCCACTCTCCTTCATGATGCGGATGGCATTTGTCACACCCTCGGCTGCATTCACCTGATATGAGCCGAAAGGCATGTCACAGACGACCAAGGCACGGTTGACCGCCTTCACCACAGAACGGGCATGATAGATCATCTGGTCTACCGTCATGGGCAGTGTGGTCTGGTTTCCTGCCATCACGTTCGAGGCGGAATCTCCGATCAAGATGCCGTCAATACCTGCACGGTCGACAATACCTGCCGTCGTGAAGTCATACGATGTCAACATGGAGATTTTTTCTCCCTTCTGTTTCATCTCAATAAACCGATGTGTCGTCACCTTCCGTGAGTCACTTACTAAATATCCTGCCATATCTTAAAGTTTATAGTGTAGCGTTTAGCGTTTTATAATCGCTGATTACTTCGTCGCAAAGCGGTGCGATATCCTTTGCTTTGTTCGTCGTGGCGAGGCCGATGACCCGCATGCCTGCTGCCCTACCCGACTTCAGACCGTTGAAACTGTCCTCGAAGACCACACATTCCTCTGGTTGGGCACCAAAACGTGCAGCGGCTTTCAGGTAGCAGTCGGGATGAGGCTTCGAGTATTCGAAGTCTTCCGAGGTCAGGATGGCATCAAACAAATCCTTGAAATCAGGATGCTGGCGATATACGCTCTCCATCTTCTGTTGGTTGGAACTGGTCACCACAGCCGTCTTCACACCTTGCTTTCGTAAATCAGCAATAAGTGCCTCAAAACCATCTATATACGAATAATCCATCGACGCCTCGTAAGCATTCAGCCGTTTCGTAATCATGGCTTGTTTCTCCTTGAGCGGTCCACTAAACCAAGCGTCATATATCTGATCCAAGGTCTGTCCTTTGATCTCATGCTCCAGACCGGGATGCTCCGGATGAAACTCCCTGCACTGGGTACCCCAGAACACGGTATACTGCGGCTCCGTATCAAATACGACACCGTCCAAATCAAACAATGCAGCCTTAACCTTTCCCATTTTCGGGGTGCAAAGGTACGAATAAGTGAGCAAAAAGCCAAATATATTTGGACTTTTTCGAATGTGAGTACCTTCGACCGTTAGGTCAACAGTTAGTGCAAATCGAGTGAAATGCAAAGAAAAAACTTGTTTTTCTTTCATTTCCGAGATGTAGCCTAACTTCGAGACGCAGTCTCAAAGTACGAATAACTGCCGTTTTTAGAATATAAATCCGCTCCTACGCAGGACACTCATGGCTTCACGTACATTCTGTGTACCGCCTTTCATAATGATGTTCACCATTCCCACGATATCCGTCACATTCACTTCGCCATCCTGGTTGACATCGGCAGCGACCTTGTTAAAGTCATCTGACGGTTTGTTCATGATATAATTCACCGTTGCCACGATGTCCGTCACGTTTACGACACCATCACCATTGGCATCGCCTAGGATATAGGAAGCCTCAATCGTAAGCTTTCCATTTATATAATTAATATCATAGTTAGTTGCCTCAGCCCCAGAAACGGTGATTTCATATTCTCCAGGTTCGCTAGCAGAGGTCGCTGTCGTTGTGATAATAGGCTGCTTCGTCAATACCTCAGAGGTTTCATCATTCTTGAAGCCCTCATAAGTTGCCTCAAACGTCGGCAGAGCCTCACCCTGCTTGATGGTGTAGTTCTTGGCAGTGATGGTCAGTGGAGCCTTGGTGATAGTCAGCGTACCATTGACATAGGTGTCGTTATAGTTCTTCACTGTTCCCTTCGTGATAACAATGGGATATGTACCAACAGGTGATGTCTTCGTGGCCTCACAGGTAATCGAAGGGGTACCATCAAGTGTCGCACCTTCGCTCGTGTATTCAAAGGAAGGGATGTCATCACCATACTCTATCGTATAGTCCTTTGCAGTAATGGTCACAGGATCTGCAGCAGTGATAGTCAGGGTTCCCATGACATAGCTGATATCATAATTCTGCGCCTCAGCACCAGAAATAGTGATTTCGTATTCGCCAGGTTCGCTGGCAGATGTCGCTATCGTCGTGATTGTCGGCTGCTTCGTCAACACCTCGGAGGTTTCATCATTCTTGAAACCCTCATAAGTTGCCTCGAACGTCGGCAGAGCCTCACCCTGTTTGATGGTATAGTCCTTAGCCGTAATCTTCAAAGGTGCCTTCTTGATAGTCAGCGTACCATTAACGTAGGTATCGTTATAGTTCTTCACTGTTCCCTTCGTGATAATGATAGGATATGTACCAACTGGTGATGTCTTCGTGGCCTCACAAATAATCTCAGGGGTACCATCCAATTCTGCACCCTCACTGGTGTATTCAAAGGAAGGGATGTCATCACCGTACTCAATCTCATAGCTCTTAGCGGTTACGATGAGCGCATCAGCATCAACAATTGTCAGTTTGCCCTTGAAATAGCTGATATCATAATCCTGTGCCTCAGCCCCAGAAACGGTAATCTCATACTCACCTGGCTCACTTTCCGATGTCGCCGCCGTTGTGATAATAGGCTGCTTCGTCAACACCTCAGAGGTTTCATCGTTCTTAAAACCTTCGTAGGTTACCTCAAACGTTGGCAATGCCTCACCTTGCTTGATGGTATAGTCCTTCGCGGTGATGGTCAGCGGAGCCTTCGTGACCGTCAGAGTGCCGTTGACATAGGTGACGTTGTAATTGGTTACCGTCCCCTTCGTGATGACAATGGGATAGGTGTCTACGGGTGATGTCTTCGTCGCCTCGCAGGAGATCTCCGGTATCCCCTCCAACGCACCCCCTTCCACCTCATACTCAAACTCAGGGTTCTCCTGGCCGTACTCACGGCTGTAGCTCTTGGCAGTGACTATCGACGGCTCCACAACCGTTATCGGAAACGACATCTCCGCATACGTTGGACCCGTAGCATCCGACTTCGACAGTTCTACGTCACGGAAATACCCAGTCTTTATACCGTGTGACAAGTCAGCGGAACCCTTTATCGTCAAAGAAACGATGCTACCACTAGTTCCTTTGATTGCCTCACCATTCATTGCGGCAGAAATGAAACGGTAAGCACCGTCCACCTGCTGTGCCATGGAAAGGGTCGTACTTTCAGGCAAACGGCTGCGGTCGGCACTATATGCCTCCACCGTAATACCCTCAGGCAAATAAAGGTCGAACTGGAACGACACATAGGTGGCATCATTGTCCAGTGTAATATTGATGCTTTTTGTTTCTCCGGCGGATATACTGAAGTCACTGATGGTGACTCTATCCTCCGCCATTCCGATATTGCATATTGCCATCGCCAACGTGGCAATCATCATGAGCCTTTTTTTCATAACTGTCCCTTTTTATTTGATGACCACCTTCTTTCTATTAATGATGTATACCCCCTTCGGCAACTGGTCGGGCTTCATATTGAGACGACGACCCGACAGGTCGTACACCTGATCATTTTGTGCAGAGGTAATGCCCTGTATACCCGTTGTCATATTCACCCCATTACTGTTGAAACGGATCTTCTCACCCTGTGGCGTAACAAAGATGATATTATCGAGTGATACCATACCACTAGACTTGTCGGACAAGCGGAGCTTCAACAGCGTGTCACTCCACGAAGATAGAGGTGTGCTTGTCATCGATAGTGCAACCACCATATACCGGTTGTCACCTGTCTTGACAAACTGCAACAGATGGCTGTCCGTTGGAGCGTTCCAGTCTACACCAGTCAACTCAACATCCTGTGGTACCTCAACATCGAACTGGAATGCCGTAAATCGTGCTGCATCGTCAATGCCCAGCAAAACAGTATTGTTATTGGTTCTTAGGTAGACACTCTCCAGGGTTTCATCATCCTGTTCCAACATCCGTGAGGTAGCAGGATTATCACTACCGCTCAGGATAATGTTGATGATGGCTGTCACGTCGAACACACTGATTTTACCATCACTGTTCATGTCGGCATTTGATTTGTTGAAGATCGTGGATGCATTGCCAAGGATATAGTTCACCGTTTCCACGGCATCTGCCACATCGACAACACCGTCACCGTTGACATCACCCATTATCTGGATAATCTTTTCTGTGAAGTAGCCTGGTGCCGCTGTGCCGCCGTCGATGCGGGCGTATGCCTTGTCAACATGGGAAGGGTTATATGTAGTTCCCTTGCCACCAACAAGGTTGGTGCAGCCCAAAAACATTTCCGATGACGACGTCACCTTTCCTGTGTTCCACTTGTCTGAAACATAAATCTTCTTCAATTTGCTGGCATCCAGATCAAAGCCAAAGCCATATGATAAAGTTGGGTATGAGACGTAGACTTTTGTTCCCATGCTGTAAAAGACACTATCCATATCCGCCACATTTCCCGTGTCAAAGCTACTTAAATCAAGAGTCTCTAAATTATTGCACTCACTGAACATATACCTCATGTTCTCTACCTTACTGGTGTTGAAACTGCAAACATCCAGATTGGTAAGATCATTGCAGTAATTGAACATATATCCCATGTCCGTTACATTGCTCGTATCAAAATGACTCAAGTTTAGTTTTGTCAGTTTGTGACAAAAAATGAACATACAATTCATATTTGTCACTTTCCCAGTATTAAAACTTGAAATATCAAGATTTTCCAAACTATAGCACGCATTGAACATTGATGCCATCCACGTTACATTTTCAGTATTGAAATTGCTAAGATTAAGAGATGTCAGTTTGCCACAGTTACAGAACATCCATCCCATTTCCGTTACGTTACTTGTGTCAAAACTGCTCACGTCAAGACTTGTTAGTTCACGACAGAAATAGAACATATACTGCATATCCTTCACTTTGCTTGTGTTAAAACGGCTCACATCAAGACTCGTTAAAGCAAAGCAACAGGCAAACATATATTCCATTGTGGTCACATTACTCGTGTTGAAGTTGCTCAAGTTCAGACTGGTCAAGCCGTTACAATTATAGAACATGAAACCCATGCTTGTCACATTCAACGTATTGAAGCCGCTGACGTTCAGGCTTGTCAGACCGCTGCACCCCCAGAACATGCCATACATGTTCGTCACGTTCTCCGTGTTGAAGCCGCTGACGTTCAGGCTTGTCAGACCACTGCAATTCTCGAACATGCCATACATGTTCGTCACGTTCTCCGTGTTGAAGTTGCTAACATCCAGGCTGGTCAATCCGCGGCAATTATGGAACATGAAACTCATATTTGTCACTTTTGACGTATTGAAGCCGCTGACGTTCAGGCTTGTCAGACCGCTGCACCCCCAGAACATGTAGCCCATATTCGTCACCTGACTGGTGTTCAGATTCTCTATGCCCGTGATTTTCGTTAACTTACTGAAACCACTGAACCAGCGATAAGTGGACGTAGGACGTGCCTGGGCGTATGAGGACTCAAATACCACGCTTTGGATTTGTGGCTTAAGCCACGAGGGAAATGTAGTTCCTGTATTGTCCGTTTCCCACACGTTGTCACCTTCTGGCATGATGCCGTACTTGAAGGTCAAGGTGTTTGTCTCACTATCAAAGATGGCATAGCCGCAGGGTGTCCCGACGACAATCCAGTCCACCATCAGGGAGCTGATCTCAGAGTCGTAATAGCCGTCACGCTTGGCAATGGCCGTGATGGTGCAGTTGTCCGTAACGGTGAACGGCTCGGTATAAACCAGGCTCTCCTCCGTCGGGTCTGTGCCGTCCAGCGTATAGTAGATGGTGGCATTAGGTGTGGCAGTGGTGATGGTAATCACGTCACCCTCGTAGCTAAAGACAGGAGTAGCCACGGTAATCAGGCTGGGGTCGTCGGGATTGACGGAGAGGGTGGTCTCTGTGGCATTGCCAAAGGCAACGGCATAATAGGTGCCGACCTCCAGTTCTTTTGGGTAACCTGCTGTCAGCCCCTCGGAAGTGATGCCATTGATGAATTCCCCTTCCTCTGAATAGAGTCGCAGGCTACACGTTGCCGTTGATTTTAGGATATAGGTTCCCGTTGACGTAATATCGAACTGCGTCACTGTATAACCTCCTGAGGCATGAGCCGATATGATCTGCGAACCCGGCACATTGAATTTCAGAATGTCGGTAGTCTGTATGTCTGTCACTGTAAAGGATGTCCCTACGGGTGAACCCATAGCTTTGGACTGGTCTGTAAAGGTCAGAATAAAAGACATCTCTACGTTCCGTAGCAGGGTAGCCTCTCCTTCACTGAACGAGAAGTGGCAGTCATCGTCAATGACGACAGGCTGGGGAGGATATGGAACATCTAACTGCTTGGTCAGCGTATATTCGCTGACAGGCGTGTCGAGTGTTACCGTGGTCAATGCGTCGTCAAAGCCGTAACGATAGCCAGTAATGAGCTTGTCAGCATCAGTTTGCTGCTCACGGGGGATGCAGAATAACTGTCGTTTCACAGTCCCCCATTGACCATTGGCATCCTGTACGCGCATATTAAAGAAATGTATGCCTGTAGAGAGGCTGCTGGCATCCACCGAGAAAGTCGCCGTCCGACTACTGCCCGAGGCTTTGGCACTGACACGGTTGGCGTAATCATTGTCTATCCAGTACTCATAGCCTTTCAGATCAGCACTGGCATCATTGGCTGGACGTGGGATGGCAAACAGTTTCCGATAAACCGTTCCCCATTTCTTCCCCTCTCTGGCTCGCATGTTCAGGAAGTGTACGCCAGTGGTCAGCTCTGCCGCATCAATGGACAGGCTGAAGGCTGTGCCGTCGGTAGTGGTACCGTTGACAGCGGCTTCCTTGTTGTCGTCAATCCAGTATTGATAGCTGATTTGTGCTTGGGATAGTACCGGACTGAGCAACAATAGGAATACACCTATTATATATATCAGTCGCTTTTTCATTACTGTCCCTTTTTAACGGTTACATTCACATTCAGTTTCTTCGAAGACTTCATATACGTCAGCGTGCTAGACGACACATAGGGCTGTGAGGGAATCAGCGTGAAAGGGGCTACACCTCCAAAAGGTCCTACAACAGAGCCGTCGATGCCAATGTAGTTACCAGCAACAAGATCGGCTTTTGTTTTGGCTTGCCCGCCTTCTACAAACCAGCAATCAATATAGGTATTATTGGCATCATCGTAAGATAGTTTAATGGAATTGATGAATGTACTGTATCCGCAATTAGTGGTTATGCTATTAATCAGCGTGCATTCCTCACTGTCGCGGAATTCCATAATAGTGCAGTTCGTAAACTCTTTTTCGTAGGCATTCATGATAGTATTAAAATAGCAATTGTGAATATCTGGATTGTCGAAGTTGTCACAGTATAGCCATCTAACATAGCAGTCTTCCAAAACAAGATTGGTCAGTTTGGCGGAAGAAGAGAACGAGCCGCCGCCGTAGCCGCCAACTAACTGGATTTTCTTCAACTTCAAGTTGGTAACTGGTAATGTGACATATACACTGCAGTAGTCGGGGAAGTGAAAACCCTCAAGCACGGTAGCTTGGAGCGTTTTACTCCCTGGAATTGCAATGTTGATGTTGGCATTGATAATAGTACTCTGGCCGTCCGTGCAGCAGTCGCCATATACTTCGGGATAGAAACAATTCTCCTTGCCAATGCCGGCACCAATGAGAGTAATGGGCTTGTCAATAACGACCTCTCCTTGGCCGTGCCCTTCAATCATGTAGGAGAAATAACCTGAGGTAAAATACACCGTGTCACCTGCCACGGCTTGCTCAATGGCATCGCGCCAGTTGTTGGCATCATACTGGGTGAGTTGTCCATTATGCGAAAGGATGGTTCTTTGAACTGTGGCTGCTACTGATACATTGATTGCCAACATCCATAGAATATGACAAAAAAGGATTTTCTTCATAATTTTATGATTTTAGTATTATTAGTTCTTGATTTTGCAAAGATAGGGATTTTTTATGAGATTCACAAACTTTCAAAATAAAAATAGTGCAGGAACGACTTCCATGGGTTGTTCCGATGGCTTCCAAGGGTTGTGCCGATGGCTTCCAAGGGGGTGAGGAAAAACATCTATGGGTGAAAGGAATGACTCCCAAGGGTCGTGCCGATATCTCCTATGGGGGTATAGGAATGCTTCCCATGAGTGATGGGAGATATCGGAATACCCCCATAACAGGCATCGGAATAAAGCATAGAAGGCATCCCTTTGTTTTTGAGGACAAATATGAGTGGAGTTAGGCGGCACCTATCGACCCGATACCCCCTAGCAAACGCATGGATAGGCGGCACATATCGCATGGATAGGTGCCGCCTAACTATGCGTTTGGAGCGTTCAAACTTCGAAAGCTTGTCTTGCTACCGATCCTGCACCGTACTTTCCCTGATTATCAACATGTTACACAGAATTGTATCAGGGATAGCAGGGTTGTTTCATTTCTTCGCAAAAAAACAAACTAATACTTAATTTTTATGTTAATTTCTTGTGTTATTCAAAAAAACTATTTATCTTTGCAGCGAGATAACTTAAAAGTTAAGTTGGAGAATAGAAATGAAACAAGAATATAAGATAGAACTCCTTGAAGAATATGAGAACGTCAACTTCTACAGCATCCATTTGGAAAGGAAGGAACTGACAGAAATGGAAGCCTTCTTTGAAAATTCGGAAACGGAGGAGTGAAAGATGCCGCTACATGGGAGGAAAGCGAAAAAACTGGCTCCCTATGTGAAACTTCTGATTGATACGAGTCGCTTCATTTCATCACGCATCAGCGATGGCTCGTTGGTTTTGGTAGACAAAGAAATTGTAGGCAATTTGAATTTTACTCGTTATGAGAAGGAGTAGTGTTTTGGAAGATCGTCGCAGATTGGTGAATCCTGAGATTCGCGAGTCTGTTGATTTGTCGTTCCAGATTGTAGACAGAATCCACGAGATTCTAACTGAGAAAGGTCTAAAACAAAAAGACCTTGCTCTTCTTCTTAATAAGAAGGAGGCTGAGGTCAGCAGATGGATGCGAGGTACACATAACTTCACCATTGACACCCTCGTCACTATCGAAAGAGCACTCAATGCTCCGATATTACAGGTAATCCATCAAGAAACGATGATGGCATCAGAGCCACTATTACCTCCTGAGCCATAAAAAGATATAAAAGCCTGGGCAAATGCTCAGGCTTTTATTATTTCCTTCTTCTCTCCTTCAAGGATAATCCCTTTCTGAGATTCTGAGACTTGAGACAATTGAGGTTGATATCTTATTTCAGACCTCATACTTCTTCCTTCTTCCATCGTTTATGACAGTACCAGTCCCTTCGTCATCTTTTGATTCTTCTTGAATGATGCGCCGAATTTCTTTTTTATATTCCAAACGATTATACTCGTTACCTCGACACTTCCAGAAACTACACGGAGTACCAGTAGACCGATAGACTTGTGTCCAATGTGTTTTTGCTAATTCAAACCAATGCAACGGCACATGATGAACGCCATAATGACAGGAACAAGGCTTATTTCTCCTTCATCATTTTGTTCACTGAAGCAAGATAGTCGCTCAACAGACTGCCTACGTCTGTCACTATTACAAACAAAGCAAATGCACCTTCCATAACTTATACGTTTTAGTTCAACATTCATTTCTGGTTGCAAAGTAATAGAGTGGGTGTCCCAAAAGTCAGGACACCCTACGATGTT
>JAEEGL012111092.1_pt1 | contig 25072 bp, 14 predicted proteins | sample 9134231 | NCBI WGS metagenome assembly JAEEGL01 (sample SAMN16246548, study PRJNA631951) | gut metagenome | biome: gut microbiome; feature: rumen; material: fiber-attached | host: Bos | place: Iran: Karaj | collected 2018-10 | reverse complement strand
TTTTGAATCATAGATTCAAAAATGCAGCAATAGAGCCAATTGAGTTCGACTTCGTCGAAGGCTCTATTGCCAACCGATTCATCGAATCACGAAACACGCAGTAAATGCGCGTTTCTGTAATTTACATTCAAGAAGTCATACCAAAAAAGAAACACGCCCAAACGCGTGTTTCTTAAATATTATTTTCACTTAGTATTAGCCAGCTCTGCACACTTTCCTTTAAACTCATCTACAGGCACAGGAGCTGAAAACAGGTATCCCTGCAGATAATCGCACCCGATCCTTTGCATCTCATCAGCCATTTCCTTAGTTTCAATTCCTTCGGCAGTAATCGTAAATCCCATATTTTTAAATGTCTGAACCATATTAGGAAGAAGACTGTCAGGATTGCTGCAATAATCCCTTACGATAGCCATGTCTATTTTGACATTTATAAATGGTATCTGTTTCAGCCTGTCAAGATTTGAATATCCTTTTCCATAATCATCAAGAACAAACTTAAATCCGCGTTCTTTCATGATCTGAATCTGACGGAACAATACCATCTGGTCTACAATTGCTTCTTCTGTTATTTCAAGGTGGATGAGCCCTACATCTATTCCGATTTCTTCCACGATCGAATTATATTTCTCTGCAAGACCATAGTTCATAAACTGCATTGGAGACAGGTTTACATTGATCCATGTGATGCCCATTTTTTCGATATCATTATCAATAATATACTTACAGGTTTTCTTAAGAACCTGCTCTCCCATCTGGTTTATGGCACCATTCTGCTCAGCAACAGGGATAAATTCTCCGGGCATTATCCTATTGCCATCTTTGTCTTTGATCCTGGCAAGAGCCTCTGCTCCAACTATCTTACGTGTATCTGCTCTTACGATCGGCTGAAGATAAACTTCAGTAAGTTCATTTTCTGTAACCCATTTAAGTGTCTTTCTTATATACATCTCCCGTTCATTTTGCTCTATCTCAGCATCCTGAACATAATATACTGCTCCCGGCACAGGTTTAGCCTTGTCTCTTAATACTGCAAGGACCGCATCAAGTCTCTTTTCCGGAGACTCAATTGTCATCTCTTTAGCTGTCTGAACAAAATCCAGTTCTAAATACATCTCAGTTTCTTTAAGAATCCAAGGTTCTTTAAATCTACTGTTGATATCATTAATGATCCTAACACTATCAATATCTCCCGCCCCTACAAGAATAAATCGTCCCTCTCTGTGATAGAAGGAAATCAGGTCTTTGAATGTATTTCTAAGATACTGCCCTATAAGATTAAGAGCTTTATCCATCTCAACTGCCCCGTACACGCCTCGCATCTCAGTGTAATTATGGATTCCAAATGCGATATAACGGTGGTCCTTGTATGACCTTATCTCATCAACATAGTACCTAAGGGCATTAGTATTAAATGCACTATACTTGAGGTTGTAGAAGAAATCCGGATTAGTAAAGGATAAATAGATAATAATAAGAGCTATAAGGCAAAATGTGTCCAGTAAAAGAAGAGTCGGGAACGTTTTTCTTAAAACTATTCCAAGTGCAAGTGTCATGTTATAGCCAATAGCACCTGCAAAAACAGTCTTATTCAATAGTTTTTTTCTTCTTATGATAACCATAACAAGTGAAATGCAGACATAAAAGCCAATACACGAATAAACGACATAGTCATATAAAGGTCCCGCTCTGTATCCCTCTTCTGTAATAGCATAAATAAGATTTGTAAACCTGCTCGAAACAGTTATTACTAGTGCAATAACCACAGGAATAATACTCAACAATTGCAGCTTATTTTGGAAAAAATGATGTGCCTTTAAGATGTATGATGTCAGTACGTAGAAAAGATATGACCTGATAAAAAAGGTTATAAAATACAGATCATTTAGAAAATATAATTGCCCTACTGTGAAATCAGCATATCTTTCATCTGCCATACTGGATATCATATCCATAATCATAACTATACCCTCAACCAGGATAAGCTGAAGATATACTCTATTCATTCCTATATTGATCCTTGGTATATACAAACAATATGACGCAAATACTATCAATATAAGAAAACTTGGAAATATATAGCTATAATTCCACATAGTTTTATTCTCTCTATAAATCCTCAAAACGTAGAAAAGATAACCTTACTTAATATTTATCGGACTGATAGCAGAAAAATAAAACAATTATATTTAATTAAAAGATAATATTAATTTAAAAAGCCCTCCTTACAGAAATCTCAGTAAAGAGGGCTTTTTATCATGAATTATTCAACTGTAACTGACTTAGCAAGGTTTCTAGGCTGATCCGGATCGTTACCCTTACCAACTGATGTGTAATAAGCAAGAATCTGAAGAACTACAACTGATTCAAATACAGAAAGCTCATCTATTACCTCAGGTATGCTGACATGAACATCACAAACAGTATTATCTGTGATCTCCTTATCCTTACTGATGAGGATTACATAAGCTCCTCTTGCCTTAACCTCTCTGATGTTGGAAACAACCTTGCTGTAAACAGACTGCTGTGTAGCAATAGCTATTACAGGAGTTCCTTCTGTGATAAGAGAGATTGTACCATGCTTAAGTTCACCTGCAGCATAAGCTTCAGCGTGAATATAGCTGATCTCTTTGAGCTTAAGAGCACCTTCCATGGAAAGAGTATAGTCAAGACCTCTTCCGATGAAGAAAGCATCTTCTGCATTAACCATACGGTTAGCCTGAACTGAAACCTTCTCTTCAAGCTTAAGAACTTCTTCGATCATTGAAGGAACGTTCTTAAGACCTGAGATGAATTCTCTGATCTCAGACTCAGAAGCCTTACCTGTTACAAGGCCAAGCTTGCATCCTACAAGGTACATAGCAGCAACCTGAACTGAGTATGCCTTAGTAGAAGCAACTGCAATTTCAGGACCTGCATGTGTATAAAGAACATGTCCACTCTCACGAGCGATTGTTGAACCCTTAACGTTAACAATAGCAAGTGTTCTCTGTGTATACTTCTTAGCAAGACGAAGAGCTTCAAGTGTATCGATTGTCTCACCTGACTGTGATACAACGATCACGAGTGTGTTCTCGTCAATAGTAGGTCTTTCATATCTGAACTCAGATGCGATAGCAACTGTTACAGGTATTCCAAACTTATTCTGGATAAGTGTACGTCCTACATTACCTGCATACATAGCTGTTCCGCAGGCGATAACTGTGATATCGTGAACGCCCTCAAACAGAGAATCCGGAATATTGTCATCCTCAAAGTTAGGAAGAAGATCCTTCACACGAGGATTGATAGTATCTGCAAGTGCTCTTGGCTGCTCATGGATCTCTTTGATCATGTAATGAGGATAGCCGTCCTTCTGAGCTGTTGATACATCCCAGTCAACTGTAAGATACTCAGGCTCTACTGTCTTACCTTCAAGATCCTCAAGAGTAATACCCTCATCCTTAAGTGTAAGGATATGATACTCAGGAACAACAAAATAGCTGTTTGAGAACTCGATGAATGCTGTAAGGTCAGATGCGATAAAAGAACCTTCGCCATCAGTGTGAGCTGCAACAAGCGGGCTTACATTACGAACTGCGTATACTTCACCCGGATGACCCTTGAACATGATACAGAAGGCAAAAGAACCTTTGAGCTCTTTAACTGCTGCTCTTATAGCTGCCTTAGGATCACCTGAATAGTTCAGGCTGATAACTGCTGCCGCAACCTCTGTATCTGTATCGGATTTAAGCTTTCCTTTAAGATCATACTTCTTGATAAGCTCGTGATAGTTCTCAATGATTCCGTTATGGAGAAGAGTAACATCACCAAACTTATGAGGATGAGCATTGGCATTAGTTACGCCGCCGTGAGTAGCCCATCTTGTATGACCGATACCTGTAACTGAGTTATTCTCATCATCGCAGATAGCTCTAAGGTCGTTAACCTTACCTGCAGTCTTTCTTATGGATATATGATTTCCATTATCCTTGAAAAAAGCTATTCCTGCACTATCATAACCACGGTACTCAAGTCTCTGAAGTCCATCAAGAAGGATGTCCTGAGCAGGCTTATGACCTGTAAATCCAATAATTCCACACATATATATAAATTCCTTTCATGTCAATGTTCGTGGATGATCAGAACAGATTCACCTTTATTCTAAAGAACGGATTACTATTCCCGATACCGTTCATAAGTTCATACTATATCCAGTGAAACTGATCCCTCACATCTATATTGAGTTATTAACATGACAGCAGTCAATTTGTTGCCGGATCATTCCGGTATTTACAACTGCCTAACGCATTCATGCATACGTCCGGGCATCCGCCGAATATTTTCGATAAACCCGAATCCTCGTTAACCGCTCTCTATGGCGGTACATGGCGCTAAAGTTTCTAAACTTTTCGAAATTTAAGTCCTCCCAAACTTAAACTAAGTCATCTTACCATATTTCATTACCAAAAAGCAAGGATGGGGGTCGAGGGTGTGAATTATGCGAAAACGGTTGGCAATTGTAAACCTGCAATGAATTTTAATGGTTGACAATTGTTTTTTCTAGGTTTACTATCTATACGAACCGCATAAATTCAGGAGGACATCATTGTCATGAAAAAGTTTACAGTTAAGCAGATCGTTTTATGCGCTATGTTCGCAGCTTTATGCTGTGCCACAGCACCCATTTCAATTCCGCTCCCAAGTGGAGTTCCTGTTACACTTCAGACAGCAGCCATATTTCTTACAGCACTTCTTTTAGGACCTTTGTATGGATTTATTTCAGTGCTCGTATATGTGCTTCTGGGCGCAGTAGGACTTCCGGTATTTGCAGGACTTTCTGGCGGCCTTGGCTCTCTTGCAGGCATGTCAGGGGGATTCATCATGTCATGGCCATTTGCAACAGTGCTCGCTGGCTTTATATACTTCAAATTTGGAAGAAACAGCACAGGATTTAAAAAATATGTTGTCATGGCGATTGCTATGCTGCTTGGAAGTGTAGTTATCTACACTATAGGTCTTGCACAGTTCATGTTCCTTACAGGTATGAATCTTCCTGCATCAATCATGGCCTGTATGGTACCTTTCATCCCAGGCGACTTACTTAAGATGGCGCTTGTAGCGATCATTACACCTGCTCTTGAGAGAGCGTTGAAAATCATATATTCATCAGAACCCGTATCTGCCAAAGCTTCTTAAAACACAAGCTCCAATAAAAAACACTCTATGCCATTAGTCTTTTCTAAGGCATAAAGTGTTTTATGCTTTATGTTTCAACTTCCTGATCAACATTTACAACCACAGCCGGAAGATACTTCTGCCGCTCTTTTTCTATAACGCTACTGATCCACTCCTTGTCCGCCATGTTCTTGGCCATATCTGCAATCTCAGATTCATTGGCAAACTCATCGAAGATATTCTGCTTAGTTTCAAGAAGCCTTACCATATCTTCATCAATTGAATCAGAACAAAGTAAATGGTATACAAGTACGTTTCTGACCTGGCCCATTCGGTATACTCTTGATATAGCCTGAGTTTCAAGAGAAGGCTTGATCTGAGGCTCGCAGAATATGACAACACTTGCAGCCTGTATATTAAGACCTGTACCGCCTGCAAGCACCTGACTTACAAGTACGCTTCCAGCCTTGCTTTGAGAGAAGCTGTCAACGATATTCTGACGCTCTGCTATGGAAGTAGCTCCTGTTATCTTGAACACATCCCTGTCGCTAAGAAGGCTACATACTTTATTAAGAGTATCAAGGAAATAGGAGAAGACGATAACTTTTCTTCCATCATCTCTTACCATGTCACACAGTTCTAAAAGTCTCATGGCTTTAGCAGAATGCTTTATATCATCCTGAAGCCAGGAAACTCTTCTCATGGACATGAAGCTTCCTTCTCTTACCTCGTTAATATAAGCTGCCTTATCTTCTGTTGTCATCTCACACCACTGAGGCTTATCTTCCATTTCAGGAAGTTCCTGAAGTACATCGTCTCTTACTCGTCTAAGATATACAGGTGCTATGACTGTTTTAAATTCATCAGACTGATTCATGAAGGCATATTTTTTTACATCCTTAATGATCTCATCCTGTCTTAAGATGCCGATAAGATTGCACATCTCATCTACCTTATTTTCAAGAGGAGTTCCTGTCATAAGAAGTGTTTTCTTAGCTTTTTCCTTAACTTCAACAAGGTACTGGGTTCTCTTGGCTTCAGGATTCTTGATATAGTGAGCTTCATCGACCACCATCATCTCTATGACAGTATCTTTACTTATATTTTCTGCAAGTTCATCAAGCGATTCGTAGTTGGTAACAGCAACTCCGCCATCTTTCTCCCAGTCCAAAATATCTATCTTACCTCTTGAAGCGTGAAGAAGATGAGCCTTTAACTTACTGTGTTTTTCCACTTCCCTGCACCAGTTGATAAGTACGCTGGCAGGACATACTACCAGAAAGTGTGCATCCGGAACCTTTGCAGCAATTGATGCCATGGCAGCTATAGCCATGATTGTCTTACCAAGACCCATCTCATCTCCAAGAAGCGCATTCTCCTGATGAAGAGCATACTTAGCACCAAATGTCTGATACTGTCTAAGTGACACATTTAGAAGCGTTGTATCAAGCTCCTGCTCTTCAATCTCCTGCGCAAGATATGAAGGAAGGTCCTTGTAGACAGAGCTAAGCTTAACAGATGATACATTAAGACTGTCTAAAAGGGCATAAAACGGAGCACTATTATTTAAAAATTCCCTCTTTGCATCAGCAATCGATATAAGCCTTAAAGTCTCATACTGATTTATTAAAACCGTTGCGCGGTTTGGATAGTTATCATTATTAACCGCAAGAAGAGTCTCGAACCCTTCAACTGTAGATGCTTTTGTTTTATTTGTTGAAAAGAGCCATCTTAAAGAATTTCTTATTTTGATATCATTTATGGCTTTCTCGATATGCCCATGATATCTTGCATTCATGACTGCAACATCTTTGTATACAGGAGCTTTCTTCATATATTTAAAAAGCTCGAATACAAGATTCCAGTTCTCTGCATCTTTAGAATCTGCATCTATTCTTATAGACGTAGTCTCCGCCATGGTGTGCGCAAACATATCTATAGTCTGCCTGATAGCACTTGCCTGAGCCTGTCCGATACCATTTATCATAGAAAGAGCCGCTTCAGACCTGCCCTCAAGCTGAGCCAGATTCGTAAATCCGGCTTTTTCAAGAACAGCCACCCTGATACCGGCCTTGGCATTTGCAAGCTCACTTACAGGGATAGATGCAAGCCCGCCCTTAGCAAGTTTTACTTTAAGCGCAACTGCTGCCGTATTAATAGAATTCCTTGCAACAGCGTCTTCCTGTTCTATGGTGCAAAGCCTTCTGTCGATTGTAGACATCGTCCGTATATTGTTATTCAAAAGCCCAAAATCAGGCTTGTAGATATTTATATTATCCATATCTTTTATTCCTTTTGCTAATTAAGCAGCTCCAGCAGATCGTCCCTTGACAGTGTTGCACTTGAGATTCCGTCGCTTTCAAGGATGCTCTCCGCAAGCGCTCTCTTTTTTTCCTGCATCTCCACGATCTTATCTTCAATAGTTCCGTGAGCTATAAGCTTAAATACTGTCACCACCTTGCGCTGCCCGATCCTGTGTGCTCTGTCTGTTGCCTGATTCTGAACCGCGAGATTCCACCATGGATCATAATGTATGACAACATCTGCACCTGTCAGATTAAGACCTGTTCCGCCTGCCTTAAGTGATATAAGGAAAACAGGTGTAGAATCTGCGTTAAACGCATTAACAAGCTCTATCCTCTTTTCCTTGGGAGTAGCTCCTGTTATCTCGTAGAAAGGAATTCCCGCTTTTTCAAGGCGCTTTTTGAGTATCTCTAGCATAGATACAAACTGTGAAAAGACAAGTGCCTTGTGTTCACCTTCTATTACCTGCTCGATCATATCCATGAATACGTCTGTCTTGCAGCTTCCCTTGTTATAATCTTCAAAGCAAAGGGCCGGATCGCAGCATATCTGACGAAGCCTTGTAAGTTCAGCAAGAATCTCGATCTTATTTTTCTTAAATTCATCGTCAGACTGCTTTTCAAGACGCATCTTCATCTTAACAACCTGAGCATCATAGAGGTTCTTCTGGTCTTCATCCATTCTTGCATATCGGATCTCTTCAAGCTTATCAGGAAGATCCTTTAAGACGTCAGATTTTTTTCTCCTTAGGATGAAAGGAGTGACCATGGCGCGAAGCCTTTCCATAGGGGCCTCTTCTTCAAAGCGCATTACAGGTATCTCGAATTCCGACCTGAACTGATCGTAGCCGTACAAAAGTCCCGGCATGAGATAATCGAATATGCTCCAGAGTTCTGAAAGCCTGTTCTCTATCGGTGTACCCGTAAGAGCAAAGCGCCTATCTGCATTTATGAGCTTGACGCTCTTGGCTGCCTGAGACAGATGGTTCTTGATATACTGGGCTTCATCTATTATCTCCATGGCAAAAGAATGACTTTCATACTCAGCGATATCACGCTTTAGAAGGTCATAGGATGTAACCGCAACGTCAAAGCCCTCAATATTTAAAATAATATCCTCACGCTCTTTTTTACTGCCTGTTATAAGGACATAGTTAATAGAGGGAGCAAACCTGTGTAGCTCTTCTCCCCAGTTATAAACAAGTGACGCCGGAACCACTATGAGTGATGGTTTTCCTGTATTTTCATAATAAGACTCAAGAAGCGCTATCGTCTGCAGCGTCTTACCAAGTCCCATCTCATCTGCAAGAATTCCGCCAAAGCCGTATTTAGAAAGCGTCCGTAGCCACCTGTATCCATCTCTTTGATACTTACGAAGGTGACCGTTTATACCTTCCGGAAGATCAAACTCCGCATCAGAGATAGTCTTAAATTCCTGAATGAGCTTCTTGAAATGTCTGTCCCTGTGCTCATAGATTCCGCTCTGATCTTCCAGCATCTTATCAAGGTACAAAGCCCTGTAGGCAGGAAGCTGCATCTTGCCATCTACAAATGACTTAAGATTTATATGCATGTCATCAAGAAGGCGGGCTAGATTCTCCACCTCCTCGCTCTCAGCAGATACATACTCACCGCTTTTAAGACGGTAATATTTCTTCTTCCTCCTGTAGGAATTTAGAAGCTCCATCAGTTCGTCAGGATCCATATCCTGAGCGCTTATCTCAAGGTCTAGCAGATTAGATTCAAGCGAAACTCCTACCTTGAATCCAGGATTTCTCTTAATGCTTATAGACATGAAGCTGTCCGTATGTCTGACATCACCAAATGCCTGAAGTTCATCAAGTCCGTGTGACAGAAGTTCATAAATAAGATCTTCATGCTCATCTTCCTTGCAGGTAAATAGACCTGCATCAAAGTCAGAGGAAGGAAAGTATCTTTTTAGTATAGTCGTTACATCAACTTCTGATATCAGATCTCTAAAGCCGTCATCAGAAGTAACCGGCAATACAAGATTTCTCTCAAGACTGTCGTAACTTACTAAAGCCTTACACGTAACAAGGCCGTTCTCCCTGTCAAGGAAGAATGAAAAGCCAGCCTGCGGCAATATATACTGTTCAAGATAGTCTGCATCTTCAAATGTCACGCTTGCGTGCTCTCTTAGCCATGGCAGCGTATCATAATAAAACCTTGTAAGAGAGCGAAGACCTATCCTGAAATCAAATCTTCCCTCAGTACTTATCTCTGTGAAGGGCCTAAGAACCTGAATATCATCTGCATTTATCCTGTTGAACTTATCGTTTTTGATAAAATAGGCAAAGCGTCTTCCATGAAATATCACCGGCATCCTGCCTGATACATGTATTCCAAGACATCTACCATGCGCATCTGTCATGTTCTGAATATAGACACTGGCACCTATAGGCTCATCTGAGAAGTAGAGCCTCTTCACATCACTTCCTGTAAGACGAAAAAGACCTGCCGCCGATACTACACTTCCCTTACAAAGATCATAAAACTCATCAAGATAAGATCCAAACAAGCTTATCTCATCTTTGACGTTAACCTGGCTCTCTCCCGGTATAAATCCATATCTGTATATTTCAGGTACATAGAAGCTGCTTTCTTTTAGGAATCCTTCAATAAATTCAAACATTTTAAGCCCGTGTTCAGAAAGAGCCTGCCTTGACAGAAGAAATTCATTCCTGCCGAGCTTCATGTACGAATTCGTTGTCACAGCATTATATAATTCATTGATGCGCTGAACCTTGTACTTCTTACTTCCACCAAGTCTGAAGGACACACAGATATTGTCACCATTAAGAGATACAACCGGCTCAAGATCAAGCTTTTCATTAGCTGCATTTACAGGAGCACCTACACCCGGAACCGCCATGACCCTATATTCTCTCGACAGCTGCCTCATAAGATTTTCGCCGCTTCTATCAGTTGCATCAACAACAGAATACTCTTTTTCCAGATAATCCTTCAAAAGGTATAGTATAGCAGCCTGATGCTCGCATATAGGGCTTTCTATCTTGCGCCTTCCAAAGCGGTTTTTGATTATAGTCTTCTCACATCCAAGAACGTAACAATTCCCTTTGACAAAATAGTCAGGGCCAACCGAAACCGAAGTCTGAAAATATGAATCCTTAAGGCGGCCTGAGGCTGTGCAGATTTTATCCCCGATATTTGCAGGATGCTCTTCTTCATAATCAAACATGCCGTTGTATTCGCTAAGTTTAATATCCGAGATCTTGATCCGGGACGTCCTTGCATAGACAACGCCCTTTTGCCATATATCTTCACTTATATGCGCATTCTTTAAAATCCTTGAATAACGAAAATACCTGTATGAAGCTATATCTTTTAGAAGGTCTCCTGTTTCTTTCGTATCATCTTCATATTGAACAAAGCCTTGGGTATCAACATAAAAGCCCTCTCCGCCAAGCCTTTCTTTTTCATCAAGTTCCTCTATATCAACCTCATCTATAGAACTTTCTGTCTTAAGAGCCTGAGTTGATACCTCTTTAGAAATTTTCTCTTCTACAAGATACATAAGGGCAGCTTCATGCTTACAGTGCTTACCTTCAGCCGCATAAGGGCAGGTACAGCTAAGTCTGTCCACCCTCATAAAATCAGCAGAAAGAGCCGCAAAGGTCATATAGTGCCTTCCGCCCGATCCTGTTACTTCGGCAGAAAAAAAGCTCCCTTTTTGCATAAAGTTTTTTACTCTGCCCTGTCTATAATAATCCATTCCTCTTGACCTGATAGTCTGATTGAACTCAGGTCGCCAGTCTATAAGTATTTTCTTGGCCATTACAAAAAGCTCCCTTTCATCATGGCAAAACTAAACGAAGTTCAATTTAGTGACATAAACCACCAAACCTTATCCTTTTAGTATAGCATGATAAAGGGAGCTTTTTCTTAAAAGGGGCTGCTTAAATTTCTAATCGGGTATTTTTTATACCGCCATAGAATCTTTTTTATCAGGAAATATTTATTACGCTGCCATAGCGTCTTTTTTCTCAAGATGCTTTCTTAAAACAACGTTGCCAAGGTAAACCCCTGCAAAAGAAAGGGCAAATACGATAGCTGCGCCTACAAGTCCCATAAAGCCTGATGTAAATTTGATCATCTCATCCATAGCTTCGGGCGTCTGGCCTCTTGAGATCCATTCTGTTCTATAGCTCTCAAGGAAGAACCATGAAGGAACAATAGCGCCAAGTGCCTGACCCACGTGGAATATTCCGGAAGCAGCTGCAACCTTCCATACAGGAACATTATTACTTCCTGATGCAATAAGATCAGCAATAACAGCACCTATCATTGAAGTAATGAGCCATGGCAGATATCCTGCTCCGATGATTGCAAAGAGCAGCATACTTATTGCCTGCATGATAGTGAACTGTCCGAACTTTCCAACCTTTCTTGAAAGGAACAGAAAAACCGATCCAGTTAAGAATCCGCACACACCGGAACTTATGGAGTGACCAAATGCGCCCAATACCATTGCTACTGTACCGGCTACCATATAGATCACAAGGTATAACGCTGTAAGAAGCGCTATCATAACAACATCTTTAATCTTTAACTTTCTCATTGAACTTATCCTCCTGCATTTTTTTGAATATGTTATTTAATCTGGGCAAGGTACTCTCATCCAGCTTAAAATCCTCTGTTATAGTGCCATCTTCAAGGAATATGATCCTGTTTGCGATGTGCCTTATAAACTCGTAGTCATGGGAGATAACAAGAATCCCGGCTTTATCCTTAAGCTTTAATATCTCTTCAGACACGCTTTTCATAGAGTAAACATCTAGCCCGCTTGTGGGCTCGTCAAAGACTATGACATCCCTGTCGCAGAGCATAGCCATAGCTATCTGAAGCCTTTGCTTCTGACCGCCGCTAAGATCAAAGGGGTGCTTGTGCCTGTATGGAAGAAGTCCCAGATAATCAAGGCATTTTTTGATCTCACCAATATCATTCCTGACTATACTAAGTTCATTAATTACAGATGTTCCAAAGAGCTGATAATCTGGATCCTGCATTATGAAAAAAGGAATGTTCCTTATCTTAACTTTGCCCGAATCAGGCTTTATGCTCTCGCACATAGCCTTGGCAAGCGTGGTCTTACCCGCCCCGTTATTACCAACCAGAACCGTTATTTCACCCTTACAGAGCTTTAGATTTATGTTGTGAAGGATATTCTTATAACTCACATTTTTAAGATCTGCCACAATCTCATCTTTGGAACAGTCCTTTGCAAAAGGCATATCTATGGAAAAGATATCAAAGCTTCTTGTATCATAATTGCCTTTTTTAAACTCCTCTTCGCTCTCGCAGACCTTGAGCTTTCCGTGATCCATAAAAAGAACCTTGTCTATGATTCCATTAAGATAATAAAATCTGTGATCTGCGACAATGACAGTATAGCCTTCCTTTTTTAGCCTTTCGATTATCCTTCCAAGCTTCATGGCATTGCCATAATCAAGATTTGCAGATGGCTCATCAAAAAGGAGTACCTTCTGTTTCATAGCAGTTGCGGATGCAAGGGCTATAAGCTGTCTTTCACCACTCGATAAGGTATAGATATTGCGGTCAAGAAGTCCTTTAAGGCCAAACTCTTCCTTAAGCTCCCCTAGCCTTGTAAGCATCTCTTCCTTGCTATATCCATAGTTTTCCATTGGAAAGACAAGCTCTGCTGTTGTATTATCCGTAAAAAACTGTGACCTTGGATTCTGGAAGACAGAGCCTATCGCCTTATTAAGCTGGTACATCTTCACATCGGAATATTCTTTTCCTTCTATAGACAAAGAACCTGACATTTCGCCTTCTGTAACCGCCGGAATAAGACCGTTAAGGCACTTTAAAAGAGTAGACTTACCGCTTCCGCTATTACCTGTCAGAAGAACTACCATCCCCGAGTCTATGGAAAAGCTTATGTCAGATATCCCTTCAACGGACTCCTGGTAATTAAAATTAAGCTCTTTTGCCATGATCACATTTTCTGCCATACAAAACCTCCAACAAGTCCAAGGACAAATACAAACAGTACAAGATAGTCAGCTATAGTGATCTTCTCTTCGTAAAAAGAGCTTCTTCTGACCGGAGCGTCTATGCCCTTTACAAGGCCAGCTGATGTGACCTCCTCTGCAAGCGCCGCACATCTGAAAAGCTGTGGTGCTATGAAGTACTGAAAACTCTTTACTGGTCTTCTCCATGTAAACTTAATGCCTCTAAGCCTCATGGATTCTAAGATGTATCCAAATTCTCTTTTGAAGGTTGGAATATACTTCATGGTTATAGTCACAGCAACGACAAGTATCCTCGGTATTCTCATAGCTTCCAGCGCAGAAAGAAGCTGGGCTGAATTATATTTACTGATCAGGAGCGCTGCCAGAGAAACACAGGGAACAGACTGGGCTAAGACTATGAAAAAAAGTCCTATGAATTTGAAATCATCTGATCTTAGTGTTACGACATATATTCCTATCAGGACAAAGTACACGATAAAAAGTGCTGCAACCCTCTTATACCTTCCCATCAAGGCAAGGAGCGATGCTGCAAATATAAGCAGAAAAATCTGAAGATATTTACCACTTAGGAATATATACATACTTGGAGCAATGATATTTATTATGATCAGAACAATCGGATTTATATTTAATGATCTCATCTTTACCTCTATTGGAGCTTACAACGACAATTCCTGGAGTTTGAATACATTTTTCGAACTCATAACTCTATATCAACAGTAAACTTTGATTAACTCTCAACCTTTATGTTAGTCTATGCTAACCAACATATAAAAGTTAAAGCACCACTACTTCCTTTGTCAATAAATAATGGTGCTTTAAAACAATAACTTTTCTCAATTAGCGCGATGACACATATTATTTTCAGATGGTATCTATACTTTTTCCTAGATAGTATCTATACCTTTCATATAGAAATCAACCATCATAGTAATATACTCTTTAGCATCCTTTAAACTGTAACCTTTTATAAGCGGAAGAAAAAGATTGTCATAGAAAGCGTAGGAGATCTGCCTTACAAACAACTCTACAACATCCATTTCGTTTTTTACATTGATCCTGCCATCTGATATAACCTCTTTTACCCTGCTTGTATCAGCATCTGCCAGGTCTTTCATAAAATGCTCATACCTTGTACCTGAAGATTTGGTCAAAAGAAGAATAAACTCATCCCTGTGTTTATAGGCATATTCTATGTATCGCAGATAAAAATCCACCGGAGTCCTTCCCTGTTCACTTTTGCCACTGTAATAGTATTCCTTGTCTTCCCAGAACATAGCCTTAAACTCAAGGACTACAGGTTCTACTACTTTGCAAAAAAGGTCCTCTTTATTTTCAAATCTTGTGTAGATGGCTCTGGGACTTGTTGCAGCCTTTGCGGCTATTTCTTTGATCGAAGCTCCTTCAAAGCCCTTAGCCATAAATTCCTCTTTGGCCACATTAAGGAGCCTTTCTGAAACTCCTATTATTCGTTTTGGCATATACTATCCTTCCGCGCACTGATCTGTAACTTTATGATATCCGTCACTATACCAGTTTCTTTCTAATATCATTCACGTCATGATATCATTTTCTTTTCTGACACCGTTTCCTTTATGATATCAGTTTCTCTCTGATACTGTTGCATTTTTTTATAGATATCACACTCTGCCATAAGGTCAGAATGCCCTCCGCAGCCAACGATTTTTCCTTCATCAAGTACCACGATCTTATCACACTTCTCAATAGTCCTGAGTCTGTGGGCTATCATGATAACTGTTTTGTTTCTTGTAAGTCTTTCAAGAGCTATCTGAATGCTGGTTTCTGTTTCAGGATCAAGGGATGCCGTACTTTCATCCAGAAGAACTATTGGAGCATCTTTAAGAAATGCTCTTGCTATTGATAATCTCTGCCTTTCTCCTCCTGAAAGCGTATGACCATTTTCTCCTATAACAGCATCAAAGCCGCCCGGGATCTTGTCTATAAAACTCATACACTGGGCATCTTCGGCAGCTTTCATTACCTGCTGCCTTGTGGCGTTTTTGTTTCCTACAAGAATATTATTATAGATCGTATCATGGAAAAGAGTAACATCCTGGAATACAATGGAAAAATATTTAAAGAGTTCCTCAGGTTCTACAGTTGATACGTCAGTACCACCAACAGTTATCCTGCCGCTGTCAATATCCCAGAATCTTGCTGCAAGCTTTGCTATAGTACTTTTTCCGGAACCTGAAGGCCCTACGAGTGCGGTATACTCGCCCTGCTTTGCAACAAAAGATACATCCTTAAGCACTTCTTCATCATCATATGAAAAACGGACATTCTTAAACTCAACATCGAAGGCTTTAATATCAGTATCTTTACTTCCGCTCATTTCGGGATATTCCATAATTTCTTTTATTCTTCCCGCTGCAACAGTTGATGCGATAAGAGCTCCTACTGTTTCCAGTGCCTGGGATAAGGGTTCATAAACTCTTACTGACATCAGGAGAAAGAGCAAAAATACAAATGGTGTTATCTCTCCTTTAGAAAGCATTTTTGCGCCGCAGATAACAACAAAACCAATCCCAAGTCTCATAACGTTATAAGACACAGAAACGCACATACCGGCAAGAAACTCAAACAAAAGAAGCCTCGGGACGATCCTGTTTATCCTGTAATCCATTTTCTTTTGATATTCGTACATGGTATCAGAAGCTCTTAAGCTCTTGATATTTTCAAGAAATTCCTGAACCGACTCTGATACGTCAAGCTTTAGTATCCTGTTTTTGGCATTGGTCTTACCTGATACAGCATTGCTTAAACTCATAGTTATAACAGCCAGTGGAAGGCAGCTCAATAGGCAAAGAGCCAGCTTAACATTTATAAAAAGAAGTGCAATTATAAGGATGATACCTGAAGCTATTCCTGCTACTGTCTCAGCTACAGAATTGGTTATAGCTCCCTCAATAGTTCCGATATCATCCATGACCGTTGATGTAAGGTCACTTAAGTCTCTTTTAGACAGATAATTCTCAGGAAGTTTTCTAAGCTTATCTGCAACGCTCATACGAAGGTGACAGTTTTCTTTGCCCGCAGCTAGATACTTCACCTTGTACATCTTCTTATATGATAAAAATGATAAAACAACAATAAGTATAGACGCTGCCAAGTATAAAATAAGTGAACTTGTCTCATTTTTTCGGCCTGTATAGACCATAAGCATCTCATATAAAGCGCAGAATATTGGCAAAACAGAAAGGGTTGTAACAAGCTCAAATATAGTCAGCCATAAGGATGCTCTGTATACTTCCTTTTGACCTTTATCAGTCAGATAATATAGTTTCTTAAGCATTTACGGCCTCCCTTCTTTCAAACTTCCAGTTTACAGCCTTTTCATATTCATCCGTCATTTTCTTATATATGCCATTCATAATCATAAGCTCTCTATGAGTTCCCGACTCAGCAATCTTTCCATTATCTATAACGCAGATCTTATCCGCATTTCTTACAGTCTGCATACGATGAGCGATCATAATGACCGTTTTGTCTGCAAGAAGCTTTTCGAGTGCTTTTCTTATAAGATATTCATTTTCTGCATCCGCAAAGGCTGTAGCTTCGTCAAGGATTACTATAGGTGCATCCTTAAGGATTGCTCTGGCAATAGCAATTCTCTGAATCTCTCCTCCGGAAAAATAAGTTCCTTTTGAGCCATACACAGTATCGATCCCATCAGGTAGTCTTCCAAGGATATCATCACACTGGGCAAGGTGAAGGGCTCTTAATATTTCATCTTTCGTAGCATCAGGCTTATATAAGGCTACGTTTTGAGCCAAAGTTGTTTTAAGGAGACTGCTTTCCTGAAATACAACGCTCATCAGACTATCAATAGACTTTTTGGAAATATCTTTAAGTTCACATCCCCCAATCCTGATAGAACCCTCTTCTATATCCCAGAATCTTGCTATAAGATTAGCTATAGTACTCTTTCCACTTCCGGACATTCCGACAAATGCAACAGTACTCTTTTCCGGAATCTCAAGGTTAACACCGTCTATTACAACAGGTGTATCTTTTGAATATCTAAAGGTAAGATCACGGATACTTATATCAAAGTTTTCAGGCTCAAGACCTCCGGCAAAGCTTTGACTCTTTTCATTAAATACCTTTTCCAAAGCTTCCATAGCTTCATCAACTATTATTGACTCGGATGAGTTACTCATAATACGCTTAAGAAGTGTAACTGCAAGCGGGATCATTGAAGCAAAAAAGATATAATCAAGGATCACACTCTTTGAATCAGTACTTGTCTTAAACATATATAAAGCCGCAGGAATAAGCGTAACAAAAATGCTGTTAATAGCAGTGTTATAAGAGCTGTCCGCATTCATCATGGATATAGCAAACTTATAGACAAAATCTGCAAAGTTTGTTACTGCATCCTTGTATCTTTTAAAAGAATCTGCGCTCTGCCCGAAGGTTTTCATGACAGGAATGCCTCTGACATATTCTACGCAGGCATCGGACATATCTGCTGATGCCTTCTGATACTTACGGACAAAGTCACTTCCCCCTCCCATCATGATAGATACCAAAAGAATAAAACCTATGACAACAGGTATAATGCATGCTATCGCCATCATTGCATTGTACTTAAACATATAAATAGCAAAAAATACCGGAAGTGCAATGGACTGGGCTGTATTGGGGATCTGATGCGCAATAAGAGTTTCTGCTGCATCAGTATTCTTCTCAACAAGTTTTCGCAGGACTCCACTTGGATGCGTATCAAAATATCCAAGCGGAAGGCTTCCTATATGCCTAAGCAGCTTCTTTTTAAGTCTTGCTGCCGTATTAAATGCCGTAATGTGTGAAAAAAGAAGTGCAAGTCCGTAAAGACCATAGGCTCCCGTTACGCAAAACAAAATATGCTTACCCATATCTATAAGATACAGAGTATCTACGCCTCCTGAATCTTCTATGTGGATTATGACTTCCTTGGCTGCATTATAAATATAGCCGTAAGCTCTGAGACTTACATATGCGCCTATTGCAGCGACAATAATACTAAGGATCATTGTGATCTTAAAGGCTCCCATCTCCTTGAACAAAAGCCCCATATGACTTTTCTTTTTCCCTTTCATTTTCGCTCCTTTATTGTTAGCTATTGCTAATTGAAACGCCGTTTCAATGACAGATTATAGGCGTCCCCAAAAGCCGCGTCAATACTACATATTGATAAAAATAATCAATAATAATCTGAGAATGAAATACTGATATTTTGAAACATGAGGATACCGCATCGTTTTTATAAAAGCCCCCATAAACAAAGACCTGTTATCATCCGATATATTCTCTGAGGTATAAATGTTTGTACGTTTATGTCCAAAGCATGACTCAGGAGGTGGAAATGGCCGTTAAAGAAAAGAAAGCGAAAACAGGAAAGATCCGCAACAAACTCTTATTATTCATTGTTCCTTCCGTTGCTATAACTGTTATCGTTCTTATAGCAGTTACAACGATCCTGTCCAGAAGCAGTATGATCTCAAGCGCCAAGAACGAGCTCAATTCTTCGATCACCAATCAGGGTGACAATATTGAAGCCTGGCTTGCCCAAAACCTGGAGTTCTTCTCAACAGCAAAAAAGACTATAGAAGCTACAAAGCCAGATGACAGTGAACTTCAGACTATGCTTGATGGATGGTATGGAGTTAACAGTAATTCTGTCGATGGTCTTTATATTGCAAGCTCTACAGGTGAAACCTTAAAAGCATCCCAGTCTGAAATGGATCTGTCAGATCCTCTATCAGAAACCTGGTACAAAGAGGGAATCACCCGTGTAAATATGGCTTATGGAAGTGCCTACAAAAATGCCGATGGAGCGCATGTGATAAGTGCTTCCGGTATTCTTGATGATGGTAGCGATACCATCAGAGTTGTATCAGCCGATGTAACTCTTGATAAGATCAGTATCATCGTTAATTCCGGTGTCAAGATGAAGAATGCAAGTTCTTTCCTGGTTGACAGGACAGATAATACTATCCTTGCCCACAGAGACTTTTCTCTTGTTTCTACTACTCTTTCATCATCAAGTTCTGACACACTTCTTTCAGGTGTTGCTGATAAGATAAATGCTCAGGATTATTCAGAGACCACGATTGGAAAATACATGGTTGACTTTACTGAAATATCCGGAACCACCTGGGTTCTTGTATCCTATATAGAGACAGATGTCATCCTTGCAAATGTTAACCGTATAGTTAATCTGTCCATACTAATCGGACTTATAAGTGTTGTTTTCATAACTGCTATAATTCTTATTACTATAAACAGGACTGTAGCACCTCTTTCAGAAATATCAAAAGACATAATCGCAATGTCAGGAGGCGATTTCACTATTGATGTAGAAGCAAAAAGTAATGATGAGATCGGTCTTATGGGCGATCAGATCAATGACTTTGTTAAGAGCATGAGAAAAATGCTCCATTCGATCAGCGATGAATCAGATAAATTAAAAACCGAGTCAGATAATTCAGATGCTGTATCCAAGACCATGTATGATGCATCACAATCTCAGTCAGAAGCCATGAAGCAGCTTAATGAAACTGTGGATCAGCTGGCTTCAGCGGTTAATGATATTGCTCAAAATGCCACTACTCTTGCAACTGTTGTTGCTGATACCAGAGACAACAGCCATAAAGCAGAAAGCAGTATGAATGATACTGTAGACATTTCCAAGAAGGGTCGAACTGATATGGAACAGCTTAGTAAAGCCATGTCAGGAATGTCAGATTCCAATGCCAAACTTATGGATTCTATAGCAAGAGTTGATACAGCTTCAAATGAGATCACCAACATCGTAAGTCTTATAGGTGAAATTGCAGAAGAAACCAACCTTCTTTCTCTTAATGCATCCATAGAAGCTGCAAGAGCAGGTGAAGCCGGTAAGGGTTTTGCCGTTGTTGCTATGGAGATTGCCAAGCTGGCGCAGACTTCTGCCGAAAGCGCTACTAACATAGGAACTCTTATCAATGAAGTTCATAACCTGATCCAGGAAGTTGTAGGTCAGGCCAATGAAAGTGCTGCAAGTATTGATCAGAACAGTGTACTTATCGAAACAGCTGTATCAACCTTTGACAGCATTTATGAAAACATTCAGACTTCCAACGATCTTATAAGAGAGATGATCGCTGATGTAGAAAAGGTTGATGATGTTGCAACCAACGTAGCAGCTATCGCCGAGGAACAGGCAGCAAGTGCAGATGAGATCCTTGCAACTTCCCAGAACATGGTTGATCAGGCAGATAATATCACCAAGAGCTCACAGGATGTTGCCAATAATGCACATGAACTTGCTGGTACATCAGATACGCTTACATCTTATGTACAGCAGTTTAAGATTTGAGGAGGTGGTATTGTGAAAAGATCAGCTATAAATTTTATTATAAAAATAGTTTCATTACTTCTTATAAGTATCTTGGTGACAGGCTCTTTAGTAAGTTGTGGCAACAAATCATCAAGCTCCGGTTCATCCTCTGGAACTGTAAAAGTCCTGTTCATAATGACAGACTTTGATACCTTCAGGCAAAAGCTCTCTGACGCAGTTATTGCTCAGGGCAAGAGCCAGGGGGTAGATATAACACTAGTAGAATCCGGATATTCAGTTGAAGATCAGGTTAACCTGGTATCATCCGCTAAATCGCAAGGGTATGATGCGATCATCTTAAGACTTGCCGATGCCAATACTGCCCTTCAGATGAATACCGCTTCCAACGGACTTCCAATAATATATCTAAACAGCGAACCTTCTGAAGAGTATCTGGATAGTAATACCAATATATTCGTAGGTTCTGCAGAGACAGTAGCCGGGCAGTATCAGGCTGAATATGTTATGAAGAAACTCAATAAAAAATCCATGAACATCATCATCTTCGAAGGTGAGCAGGGACATTCCGGAACAATAGGAAGAACCAATGGTGTAAGGAACACACTTGCAAGTAATGGCGTTGATGCCAATATAGTATTCATGGACTATGCCAACTGGAGCGCAGACGGCGCTATAAGCAAGTTTGATATATTCATGAAGACGGGTCAGAGCGTTGATGCCATCTTCTGTAACAACGATAATATGGCTCTTGGTACCATCGAAGCTATGAAAACATATGGCCTTGATTATAATGCTATCCCTGTATGCGGCGTTGATGCTCTTGAAGAAGCCTGCGCTTCAATAAAAGCCGGAGAAATGGCATTTACTGTACTTCAGGATGCTGATGCACAGGCTGCCAAAGCTGTAGAAGCAGCAAAAGTTCTTAGCGGAGGTGGTACTATCGATAGTATCGAAGGAGCTTCAGAAGATGGTAAATATATCTGGGTTCCGTTCCTGCCTGTAGATTCAAGTAATGTTAATGACTACCTGTAAAGTCGTATATCAGCTTAGGACTATTCGAATTTATTAGTAAAGTCAGATTCACGATTTTCAAATCATGTATTTATCATAAAAGGCGGACCACACAAAGTGATCCGCCTTAGTTATTGATTATATACTAATAATTTAAATACTAAAGACTCCCCATAATTCTTTCGTCTTCATTTTGTTATCATCAATCCTTCTTGCTGATACCAGCAGTCTTTATGATGTACTTAACACTTGTCTTTGTATCGTCTTTAGCACCGCCATATGATGAAGAGTCATTTGCTGCATCTGCTATAGCACTGAGTCTTTCGTTAAGTTCTTCAAGGTCTCCGTCGAATACTTCTGCGATCTTAGAGATACCTTCTTCATCGAATTTTACAAGACCATCAGCAAGTTCTTTGGCTCCATCCATAAGCTTGATAGCTCCGTCGTTAAGATCGCATGCACCGTCGCTAAGATCTGATGCTCCGTCCTTAAGAGCTACAGCTCCATCATAGAGTGTTACAGCGCCGTCGTTAAGCTTTACAGAACCATCTGAAAGAGTCTGAACACCGTTATCAAGTTCAGCTGCTCCGCTTGCAAGTTCTCCTGCACCCTGGTCAAGCTGATTAGCGCCATCTGCAAGTGTTCCTGCTCCCTGATCAAGCTTAGTAGCTCCATCTGCAAGTGTTCCTGCTCCGTTATTAAGTTCATTTGCACCATTTGCAAGTGTTCCGGCACCGTTATCAAGTGTCTGAGCTCCTGTTGCAAGGGTTGAAGCACCTGCTGCCAGCTGGCTGCTACCATTTGTAAGAGTGCTGTTATTGGAAACAAGAAGCTGTGCTCCTGCGTTGAGCTTATCTGCGCCATCAACAAGCTGGTTAATACCAGTTACAAGAGCTGTCATGCTTGAAGCTGTTGTAGTTGATGAAGCTTCTACTGCAGCCTTCATAGTACCAAGTCCTGTAGAAAGTGTCTCAAGGCCAGTCTTTAACGAAAGGAGGCTGTCTACTGTTGATGCAGCATTTGTAAGAGCCATATACTTTGTATAATATTCTACATAATGCTTATAGTTGTCACCCTGCTGAATCTGAGCAATCTTAGTTGCTGCATCTTCTCCTGAAAGAAGTCTTATCTCTGTATCAAGTGTCTTATTTGAAGCCTGGTCTGATACTGCCTGCTCATCACCTGCCGGAGCTCCTTCATCACCTGATGATGGATCTTCAGTATCATCATCCTGTGGCTCAGCTGTATCATCTGGTGTATCATCTGGTGTATCATCATTATTTTCAGGCTGATCATTATTTGTATCATCTGAAAGACCATCAAACATATCATCATCTGTTGTTGAAGTAGTTGTAGCATTTGCTTTAAGCTTCTCAGCTTCTTCCTGAGCCTGTGCCTTTCCTTCTGCTATTCCTTCTTCCTTACCATCAGAAAGACCTGCACTATAAAGTTCCTGGCAGTAAGCATTGAAGTATGACTGATATGCTGTCTGACATGCTGATGCACTAGCTGTAAGAGCTGCACCAAGTCCTGAGTAATCTCCTGTATATCCTATAGAATTTGCTATTGCAGCAAGCTTTTGATCAATAGCAGCTATAAGCTGCTTATCTACGGAATCCTTAGCTGTTCCAAGTGATGTTGCAAGTGTTGTAAGTGAAGCTGCGCTATCTCCTGATCCTGCTACTGACTGCTGAAGCTGTTTAAGTCCTGCATCAAGCTGAGCTATTCCTGTAGCAAGGTCTGAAGCACCATTTGTATATGATGTGATACCTGTATTTAAACTGCTTGCACCTTCTGATAAAGTACTAGCACCTGCTGATAACTGATCAGCTCCTGCCTTAAGGTCTCCTGCTCCTGTTGCAAGCTTTTCAGTTCCATCTTTAAGTGATCCAGCACCTGTTGCAAGCTGACTTGTTCCGTCCTTAAGAGTTCCAGCTCCTGTTGCAAGCTGGCTTGTTCCATCTTTAAGTGAATTTGCGCCATTAAGAAGAGCTGATGAACCTTCCTTAAGCTTAACAACTCCTTCTACAAGATCAGCTGTACCGCCCTGAAGTTCAAGGACACCATTTGCAAGAGCTTTTGTACCATCAAGAAGTTCAATACTTCCATCGTAAAGCTGGTTTGTTCCATCCTGAAGAGTTACTGTTCCGTCGTAAAGCTCGCCTGATCCATCAACAAGCTTTGTTGTTCCATCTGTAAGCTCGTCTACCTTTTCTTCTGCATCATCAAGATCAAGTGAATCTGTAAGGTCTCCGAAACCAAGATCTGAAAGGGCATTACCTGATGCATATGTCATTGTCATATCAAGCTTGAAGTCTGTAACATCTGCTGTGATCTCTACATAATCAGGAATATCAAGATCTTCGCCTGTCTTATCTGTAAGCTCGTCAAGATCTTCATCATCGATTCCGAGAGACTCTTTAAGTCCGGGAAGTGCTACGCCCATTACTACATAGTTATTGCCTTCTGAAATAACCTTACCGTTTGTAACCTCAACATTGGAGAATCGCTCTGTGTCAAGCATTGCGCCGGATATCATTGCATAAGGTGTATAGATTTCTGTATCCTTACCGCCAATAGTTACAGTCTTAACATCATTGTTCTTATAATCGAATCTGATAGTTACTTTACCGCTCTTACCTGCGATATCTTCAGGAGACATCTTTTGTCCGTCAAGATAATATGTGATCTTAACTTCTACAGGAACTGCCTTGTCAGATTTACCCTGATAATAAACGTCAGAACCGTCTGTATCCCATGTGATAGTTCCGTCTGCATTTTCTGTATAAGTTCCGTTTCCCTTTACATTCTTTACATCAGAAAGATCTGTTGCATCATTAAGCTCTTTAGTTCCTTCTGCATTTTTGAGCCATTCACTGACTACTACTTCATTAGGTGCGCCGGTTGCATCTGTCATTACATATACTGTCTCTTCCTTGTCAGAAGCAGTACTTGCTCCAAATGCACTTGAATTCATTGTATTTTCAAGAGTTTCCTCTTCTTCTGCTTCTCTTGCAGCATCCTGTGCAGCGCCCTTATCTGCTGCCTCTTTAGTTGTTGCTACTCCGCAAGCCATTGTTGTAAATGCAAGTATTGTTGCTACCATAAGTGCTTTTGTACGCACGAGATATTTCTTTATCATATACTTGTCCTCCTGGAAAGATTAAATCTTTACTGTTTTAATAGTTCTTTTTACTAGGTTGTTTTGTTACTATCAC
>JAEEGL014371726.1_pt1 | contig 25073 bp, 26 predicted proteins | sample 9134231 | NCBI WGS metagenome assembly JAEEGL01 (sample SAMN16246548, study PRJNA631951) | gut metagenome | biome: gut microbiome; feature: rumen; material: fiber-attached | host: Bos | place: Iran: Karaj | collected 2018-10 | reverse complement strand
TTCCATCATAGCAGGAGTAATTTCAATACTATTGTTACTACCAATATACACGTTTTCTACTGGGTTACCGTCAAATACAGCAGTGATGTTAATTGGACTTCCAGTTACAGGCGTATAAGGAACTTTAACAATACCTTCATCAGTAGTGTTTACTGTGTCATTGAATAAAACATTACCTTCTTTATCAACAATAGTTATGTTAATTGGTTCGTTAGGAACGTTAGCAGTACTATTCTTGAGAGTGATTGTTGCAATAGTTTCATTATGAGCTACAGGATTACCTGAATCAATTTCAATAGTAGTTGGAAGTTTTTCAACTTCGAAGTCATCTTCACCTTTAGCAGAATTATAACCACTATGTTCATCAGGAACAAAAGTAGCAGTCACAGTAACATTCTTACCAACAGTAGTGTTAATAAACTCACTAGTAAATGTAGTGTTAGTATTACCATTAGGAATTACTATATCCACAGCAGGAGTACCATCACTAAATTCTAAATGAATTGTACCGTTATTAACCGGCTTATTATTAGCATCAGTAAGGTAAACAGTAATCTTACTAGTACCATTAATAACAGTATCATCAGCACCAACACTTATCACAGTATCAATAGATTGTACATCGTCACGTTTTGTTTCGTTTTGACAATCTTTAAATACGTATGTTTTTCCGTTGTATACGGCAGTGTAAATGATTTCACCATCTGTTACAGGTGTGTATCCTACAGTTATACTTCCATCAGGACCTGTAATTACGGTAGTAGTGTTTAAGTTATTACCATACTCATCAACGATAGTAACAGTTACTTCTGCATCTTTTATTCCGTTAGGGGCTATATTACCATTCACATCATATAATGTGAATATAGCTGTTGTTGGAACATGTGCAGTAATTTCATCTCCAGTATCTATTGTAATGTTTGTTGGAGCTTCTTGAACAGTTAAATCATTAACATCACTAGATTCAACATAAGTATCGTTACCTGCATAAGTTGCAGTAATCTTGTTCATAGTTGTATTTTCTATTTTAATTTCTGCAACTCCATTTGTGGTAAACTTACCATCTTCACCAGTAGTTACTTCAATAGGTTCATCCAAGCCAGGTACTGTAATGTTTAGTTTTGCACCAGGAATAGCTGCTCCACTATCTGTTTCAGTTAATGTACCTGTCACGACAATAGAATCTCCGACAGTGATTACTTCAAGGTCATCTAAGGAAGTAGTTGTTGGAATCTTATCTGCATTGAAGCCTTTAGTTACTTCTTCGGATTCATTATAATTTTCTGTACCAAGATATTTTGCTACAACATCATAATGACCAGACCTATCTGCAATATAATCCGGATACTCGAAAGTACCGTCAGAATTAACATCAACCTCTTCAATAAATGAAGTACCATTTTCACCAGTAATAGTTAATCTTACTTTACCTTCAGTAATTGGAGTACCTTCGGCTTCATCAAGAACTATACCAGTTATAGTTGGTTTATCCCTAACTGTTACATCATCAATATCATCTAAAGTCAATGTTACATTTCTTTTAAGAACATTGAATTTAATTGAATTTACTGATGCGTTGAATCTGTCAGTTAAACCAGCATATTGTACATAAACTGTGTGTTCACCTACAGGCAAATTAGGTGTTACAAAAACATCATATACACCATCAACGACACCATCCGGGAATTCGATGTATGTTTCGTTTTCCGGATCATCAAATCTTATTATCAATGAACCATTAGCGCCAACATTTTCATAATCTTTCACAGTACCGCTTATATCTACCGGATCAAAAACGGGAACATCGTCACAGTTAACTTCCGTGGTTGTGTTTGTGATTTTGTACACTGTAAATAGATAAGTCTTGTTAAGGAAGTGCTTATCTGAGGTATATTTAAGAGTTGCCGTAGTATTATAAGTTGTAAACTTATCTACAGGAATAATTAATGTAGCTTTTGAATTAACAACATTATCCTCTTCACCACAAATAAGTTCATCACCAACGTATATTTTGATGGTACCGTTTTTAACTCCACCTTCCTTAACCAAGTCTGCATAAACAGCTCTTAAGTCAAATACAACTTCAGTAGTATTTGTAGGACCATCCGTATCATTTAATGTTACGTTTATGATAGGTACAGGAGTATTAGTACCAATTAATGGAATTTCACTTTCTTCAGTAAATGTTTTCTTTTCACCATTTAATGTGAAAGAAATTTCGTGATCCAACGTGTTGTCAATATAAGTGTTTCCTATCATGGTAGGATTAGTGTATTCATCACTTGCCAACATATCCCTGTAATTATTGGTGTTGTTCTCAAAGTAATTGTTTTTAAAAGTTACATCACCAAACATTACTTCAATATCATAGTTTGTTTCACCGGTAATAGTATTGTTATAAAATTTATTGTTTTCAAATACTGTATCCTCTGTGAATGCAAAGAAACCTATAGTACTACCCCTACCAGTGTTGTTAATAAAAATACTGTTTTTTACGGTAGCACTTCCTTCTTCCATGAAGAACAATGCACCATTACCTGCACTGTAATCATCTGATTCATCAGATGATGTCATGTTGATAACTGTAACATTATCCATAGTTACAGAACCACCACTTTCTACAACTAATCCTCCAAATACATGTGCATAACCATTAGTTATTTCTGTATCTTCTACAATTAATGTACCTTCATTAATGTTGAATACAGCACCTGTGTTAGCAGTCATATCTGTCAATCGTGAGTTTTTAACTGTTGTTTTACCTTCAGTATATATTGTTCCACCATAGTATTGATTACCTTGATCTTCTGCAATTATTACATTACTAATTGTAACATTATCCAGTTCAACATTACCTTTCAGGTTAGCAACAGCTCCTCCAAATTTAACTGCTTCCAAGTTTGTAAAATCACTATTTGTAATTGCAATTTTACCGCCTTCCTGGTTGATTATTGCTCCACCTTCAGTGTTTGCTTTAGCTGTGTCAATTGTAATATTGTCTACAGTCATAGTACCTTTTATGTTAGAAATTACAGCACCATAATCCCCTTCAATATTGTTAAATACACTGTCAGTTATGATAACCTCTGAACCATTAGACCAGATTGCTCCACCATATAATGCATCAGCATCTCCAGTATTTGTAACAGTAATATTATTGAATGTACAATTCTGGATAATTACCTTTCCAGGAGGAGTTGTAATTGCATTTCCATTCCATGGGTCACTTGGAGTAGGTGCACCACCAGGGTATGTTGCTATTGCTCCACCATAATTTAATGAGTCACAGTTAGTGAATGTACAGTTAATTACTGTTAAATTTCCACGGTTATCAATTGCACCACCAAGAGTAGCTGTATTCCCATCCGGATGATATTGTCCACTTGCATTACCATCCTTGAATTCAATATTTTTAACTGTGATACTGAATTCCGGTTCAATACTTAACATGTTGGTTCCACCGTGACCGTTCTGTCCAGACCATATTATATGTTTTCCTTCTTCTCCAATGATACTATATGATTTTGCCCCATTGGAAATTTGACCATTTGAATTATATGGACCATATGGTGCAAAACTTGTATATTGATCACTAGCCCATAATGCATTTCGTTCAGAGATTATGATAGCTTCATCGGCATCATTATCTGTTATTACATAAATAACATTTCTAGTGTTTGTTACAAGTTTTTGAGCAAAGTTCATATTTGTTGGATATCTCAGGGTACCTAATTGACTTCCACTAATAGTACCATAAGGAGTATCATAGAAAGTAAATGTGTAAGGATCTTGTTCTTGAGCTATTCCATCCTTATTTGGTCCCCATCCACTTGGACTTACATATATGTAATTTGGATTATTAACAGTTGGTGTTCTTTTAACAGCCGCATTGGAAGATTGTATTGCCGGTGACTTTGTAATAGTATTTGTGTTTGTCTTTGTCTTATTATTAACCTTCTCAATAGTTTTCTCTTTTTCATTCAAATTATCGCTTTTTACAGTTTCATCAGCCACGTCTTTTGATACGGAATCATAAGATGTGGTTGAAACTTCTGTATGTTTAACTATTTCTTGTGTTTGTGTATTATCAACATCGGCTGCACTTATGGCTGTTAAACCGACGAGTAATATTATTGTAATAAGAAGAAATGTTAAACCTGTTTTAATATGAAATTTCAAAAGAGGTTCCTCCTATTATATAAGTAAATTTTTTATTTTTTTATTTACTCACGATTATTATATTAGACAAATAAGTTTAAATATTTATCTTTATTCAATTTTAAGAAATAAATAGCAGTATTTTTCATTATCAATCATGACAATTATTACTTTTTTAAATTAAGAAACTTTTTGACCAAACGTAATACTTTAAACATTGAGAATACTTTATTTATTTTTATGGAAAATATCCGATTATATTATAAGAATTCCTAAACATATACAAAAAAATGTGATTAATTATAAAAAAATTTGATAACTTACGAACTTTACTATTTGAAATTTGTTCAATAAGATATGTGAAAAAGTATACAAAAACTGTATTAAATTTATGTTATTAAGTTAATAATCAGGTTTAGTTCGATTAAAATAAAAATATTAACATTTAATAATTTAACAGAAAAAAAAATAATTTAAAAATAGTTAAGTGGAGGGGATAAATTAAAATAAATAATCATATTATTTATTCATTTTTCCATTGTGTGTATCCACAACGACCACATGCGTATCTGTCACCGTGGTCTGCCATGAATATACCGTGTGAACATCTTACACATTCTGGGTTTTTTCTTACGATTTTACCGTCTACTACATCGTATAATTCATATTTTTTTGACATCTGTTTCTAACCCCTTATAATTATACTTATTCTGCATCTTCAGCTGCTTCTTCAGCTGCTTCTTCTTCTGCAGGTTCTTCTTCTGGTTCTTCGTTTTTAGCAATTACTGCTTTTGGTTCAATTTCTTGTAATTTTTCTACGGAATCGTACACTTTTGCTAATCCAACTGCTTTTGTAGCTCCATAGCTAGGCTTCATGTTGTCCACCACGAGGAGATCGTTGGATGAGTCTTCGAGTGCTACAATTTTGTGTTTTACATCTAAAAGGTTAGGTGTTCCTTCACTAGGGTAGTCACATTCAAATTCAATTTCAGTCCTGTTTAATAATGGGTTTTCTTTTTTTGATAAGATTTTTATTTCCATATTATCGTTATTCCTTAATTAATTGTTTATAATAATTTAAAGCTCGTTCATAAGCTTCATTAACTTTTACCAATACAACACCTTCATTTGGTTGTCCATATAAAATGAAAGTATCGTTTGGTGAGTTTATTACACAAGGTATCACTGCCAGGTCTTCTTCTCCATTTACTTGTATTATTAATGGATTATTTTTTGAAGCTTCCTTGATTGATTCAATGCATACTTCAATAAATTCCTCAGTTAATACTCCTGCTGGATTATCTACATATTTTATGTTATTTGTATGATCTAAGTTATGTTCTATAGGTTCTCTTTTTGTTAGGTTATCAACTATGCATATTTGTGGTTGTATACCATTTTCAAACAGCTTCATTGATGTAACGTCACCTATAGATATAATCAGTTTATCTTCTTCTAATTGTTTTTGTAGTGATTTTTCAATTAAGTTAACAGATTTGTGCAATTCACCGAAGGGTTTCCTAAGTTCCTTTCTTAAAGATTTTGGTAGTCTTAGCACAATTGGTTCTCCTTATTTTTTTCTTACTTTTAATGCGTATCTTCCCGGTGAAGTAATGTTTAGCTCCTGGGCTAACTCTGATTCATCAGGGTCAATCACTACTATTAATCCTGTCCAATCAGCTGATGTTTCTGTTCCACATAATGGACATGTCTTATCAAATGACACATAGTTACATCTTGGACATGCTCTTTCAGCCATGATTAATTCTCCTTAAACTTGTTCATACTTATTTTTTGGATTTCTGTTTTTCTTCTTCAATCCATTCGAAACGACCTAATCCAGGTTGTCTCATTGTTAAACCAATTTTACATTCTTTTGTAGAATTTCCTTTCATACTTAATGCTACTATTCTTGCTCTTACATAATCTGTTTGTTCAAGTGATTTGTTTGTTTCGTTTGCCACAAGTGCTCCACGTCTTTCATCATAGGTGATGTAGTCGTTGGTTACCTGTGATACGTGTACTAAACCATCCAATGGACCTATTCTTACAAATGATCCGAATTCAATTATCTCGATTACTTCACCGTCAACCACTTCATGTAGTGTTGGTGTGAAGAATAATGCATTAAATGTTACGTGATAAAATGCTGAGCCATCACCTATTACCACTGTACCTTCTGAATGTTCAAGTACTTCTGTAACTGTGATAAGGATACCTAACTTTTTATCTAGTTTTCCTACATATTTTCTGTTAAGTATTTCAGCTGCCACTTCTTCTAATGGTCTATCAAACATATTAGGTGGTACTCTTACTGTATCTTCTATAGTTGCTATTTCGTACACTTTGATACCTCACATATGTTTATTCATATTTTTCTTTATATAATTCAATAGCATGTAAAACAGCTTCTTTTGCAGCCTGGTTGTCTTCCCATCCTTTAACTTCAACTGTTTTATTTTCTAATGCTTTGTATTGACTGAAGAAATGTTCAATTTCTTTCAAGTAATGTTCTGGTAATTGAGAAATATCAGTTATATCAGCAAATCTTGGGTCTTCTACTGGTACTGCTAATAACTTATCGTCACTGTCTCCCTGGTCAATCATTCTCATAATACCGATTGGTCTTGCTTCAATGATACATCCAGGAAATGTTGGTTGATCCATTATTACCATTACATCAAAAGGATCTCCATCTTCCCATAATGATTTTGGCATGAAACCATATTCTGCCGGGTAGTGGAATGGTGAAAATAACACTCTGTCAAGAGCTAATGCTTCTTTTTCTTTGTCATATTCATATTTGTTTCTTGATCCTGTTGGAATTTCTACAACTACTGTGATTTCTTCAGGTACATTGCTTCCTGATTCTATGTCTGTCCAAAGATTCATAGTTTTTCCTCCAATATCTCTTACTGTTTTTAAGAGTTTATCTAAATACTTATATAGTATTTACATAACCGTCTACTTCTAAGAATCTGTGTTGTCTTAGGTATACAACAGTAATTCCTCTTTTTTTAGCTCTTTTTCGAAGAATTTTATCATTTGTACATAAGACATCCATATCCGTACAAAGATTTAGTAACAGGTTATCGACGTGATCTGTTTTATCAACATGTGCTATGATAAAATCATCACTTTGTGCTATTTGTAGTGCAATACTACAAGCAATTTTATCTTTTCCTTTAACTTTCTTCTTCAAAGATACTAGTTCATCGATTACAATTGATGGTACAATTAAATCATAATATGATGGCAGCAATAATTTTAATTCTTCCACCACATCAACGCCTAATTGAATCATCATCATCAAAAATTTGTATCAACCACTGCCTTATGCTTTGATGATACCATAACCAATAAGCCTCCATCTAGCTCCTACTCTACGGCTTAAAGCTACACGTTGACCTTCTTCTGCACATACAGGTAACTTAAGTTGTACATCTACCTCATTGTCTCTTGCACTTGTTACAAGACCAACAGTAGTTGAAGTACCAATATTTATCATTAAGTTTTCAGAAGAATGTATCGGTTCAACATCAGTTTCGTTTTTAGTACCAACAACCCTATCAAGTAAATGTGTTTGCATAGTAAATTCTTGAATGGTTGGTGGTAAAGTTCCAGGTTTTCCTGCAATAGAACCGGACAATGAATCTGCCTTGGTAAGTGCCGGATCCAATAATAATGCAACACCAATCAAACCTCCAGGAGCAACTTCATCAACGAAGTTATCAGCTGCTTCCAGTCCTGTAATAGTACTGGTCAAGCTTCTCCATTCAGATTTACCTTTCTGTTTAATCTGAATTCCAGGTTTAATTTCTATATCATCACCGACTTTGAGTTTTCCTTGAATGAGAGAACCACCAATGATTCCACCATTAATCTTCTTAGGATGTGTACCCGGTTTGTTTATATCAAAAGATCTTGCAACGAATAATTTAGGATTTTTACGTAAGGATCTTCTAGGTGTTTTGATATGTCTTTGAATTGTTTCAATAAGAATATCAATATTTGCACCTTGCTGAGCAGATATAGGTATAATCGGTACACCTTCTGCACAGGTTCCCTGTACAAACTCTTTAATCTCATGATAGTTTTCTATTGCTTTTTCCTTAGTAACCGTATCAATCTTGTTTTGTACCACGATAACATTTTTTACACCGATAACATCCAATGCCATAAGGTGTTCTTTTGTCTGTGGTTGTGGACATGGTTCATTAGCTCCTATAACCAATATTGCCCCGTCCATTATAGCTGCACCGGAAAGCATTGTTGCCATAAGGGTTTCGTGCCCAGGTGAATCTACAAATGATACTTTTCTAAGTACTTCCGTTTTAGAACCGCAGTGTTCACAAGTTTCTTCAGTAGTGTAACATTGAGGTGAATCACATTCATTACAAGTTCTGAATGTAATGTCAGCATAACCTAACCTTATTGAAATTCCTCTTTTTGCTTCTTCACTGTGTGTGTCAGTCCATATTCCTGATAAAGCTTTTGTAAGAGTAGTTTTACCATGGTCTACGTGACCTACTAATCCAATGTTTACTTCGGATTGTACTTTCATTAGTTACACCTCCATAGATAATAAATTATCAAAAAGTAGTAGATAATTTAGTACCTATTCTTCTTGTACTTCTTCTTCAGGTTCTGCAAAGATTTCAGCTAGTGTTTGTTCTCCTCTTTCTGAAACTTTTACGTTGATTTGTGAGATATCGTCTGCAATAGTGTTTCCACGTACAGTTTTTCTTCTTCTTAATCCTTTTTTGGTAGGTTTGAATCCTACACCTTCACTTACTAAACTTTTGAATCTTCTGGTACCGTCAACATCAGGTTTCATTGGGAAACCGTTTTTGTCACTACCACCAGTGATTGTGAGTTTGTAACCTTTAAGTCCTAAAACTCCACCGTTGAATTCGTCTCCAATTTTAAGACCGTTTACGATTTTTGCATCTTTGTCATCTAATTCTAATTGATAAGTTTCATCTGCATCTGATACTACTACTTTATATGCCATTATAGGCCTCCGTTTATTATTTTTAAGTATTGTTTATTGTAGTTACTTAATCCTACATCACTAATTGTAATATATTAGTAAAAGTCTTCATATTCATCTTCATCCAAAGTGTCAAGTTCACTCCAATCAGTGTTTACAACTCCCCAATTTGGATCTTCACTCTGTTGTTTGATTTCTTTTAGCTCATCAAGAGTTAGAAGCTCATCATCCAACATTTTATCCCCTAATTCGTTAAGTACAGCCATGTAATTTCGTTCATCCATGTCAACATACAGGACATCGCCTTCTTCAAAGTCTTTCTCAAATGTAGCATCAGCTATTGCCATTGCTACCTTGGAACCTCTCGCAGCTTTAGGAAGGCTTTCACCATTATCCTCCATACTTTCTACACGACCAACATACATTCCCTTATCATTTATTAATGTAGCGCCTTTTTCAATAATACCGGACATTATTTCAACACCAGCTATTGCAGGCTTACTGTTACGGAATACTAATTTTGGTATTATACGTATACTTGATGGACGTACAATGGACTGTAATCTTTCCTTTTTCTGACGTTCCTTTGCAGTTGTAACCCATTCCATGTAATCTTCAGTTAACTGATAAATTACAGAATCCTGGAATACCTGGATATCCTGGCCATTAAGTTCTTCTTCTGCTGATGGAAGTATGTTGACATTAAATGCAACGATAACTCCATACTTAGGATCTTCTTCATACATGATTGATGCATTGATAATATCCCTACGTGAAATATCTCCTATTTCTGCAGATTTGATTGGAACATCCTTCTGATCAAGAATGTTAACTAATGCTTCCAAAGAACCCAATGTGTCTGCCTTAACAATTATACCTATATCATTTGTCTGAATACGTATGTTATCTACTTCTGACAATAAATCTTCTTCAATTCTTAAATTATTGTCATTAGCTACTTTAAGAGGTGAACCACTTACAACATCATCCACTTTAGGTGCTACTATTTTAACACCGGCTGCTGCAACAATTTGGTCAACATCTTCAAACATTGTTTTTGATTCCCTGATTTCTTCCAATGCCTTAGGTTTAAGTAAACTTCTAATTTTTGTAGAAATAACCTTATTATCCTTGGTTAACATCATAATATGGTCATTTTTATTCAAAACACCATCATACAATATTGTATCAATTGTTAAACCAAGACCTTTTTCCTCTTTAACTTCTAAAACTGTTCCTGATGCAGGTGCATCCTCTTCAATTTCAAGTTGTTTTTTAAGGTACTGGTATGCTAAACCTAATAGCATTGTCAACAATTCAGGAAGTCCTTCACCAGTTTGAGCACTGATAGGAACAATAGTAATTTGACTTGCAAAGTTACTTATTCTATCGAAACGCTCTGATTCAAAACCTTCTTCGTGTAGAGTTCCAACAATTTCATATAATTTCTGGTCTAAATCAAATGCAACTTTAGAGTGTTGATTTTGAATTACTTCACTAAATGAAGCATTATCCGTAGAATTCCAACCAGCAATTCTATCTATCTTGTTTGCCGCTACAACAAAAGGTGTTTTTGATGACTTTAAAATATTTAAAGCTTCATATGTTTGAGGTTTAAAACCTTCATTAACATCCAATATCAAAATAGCCAAATCAGCTAAAGATCCACCACGCTTACGTAGTGTTGTAAAAGCTTCGTGACCGGGTGTGTCAATAAAGAATAATCCCGGCAACATATCTTCTATTTTCATTTTTTCTAGAAAATCACCACAGATTGATGATATAACATCCATAGGTATTTCAGTTGCACCAATATGCTGAGTAATTCCACCAGCTTCCTTGGATGCAATAGTACTTCCCCTAATATGATCAAGAAGAGTAGTTTTACCATGGTCTACATGACCTAAAACTGACACTATAGGTGATCTAGTTTCCATTTCTCTATCCCCATAAAAAAACTTATACTCCCACAACAAGTGTAGGACTTGAATAAATTATTGTATTATTTAACAGTAGGTTAAATACATTGTTCTATTACCATATTAATTTCTGAAATACTGCAAAATCACTTGAATGTTCTCTGAAAAAACTTTACAATAGTCATATACGTTATCTTGAGTTTAGAACACATACTTATTTGAAATATTGAAATTATCCCAATTAATCAATAAAAAAATTTTATTTTTTTATATTTGCGCAAATTAAAATAAATATTGTTTGGGTTTCTGAAGTTATTGATTAAAATACTAAACTTCAATATTACTAATATCTAGCTAATTACAATAATAGCAAAAAGAGCAAATAAAAGAATTATATTCTCTAATAGCTCTTATTCATATATAATATCTTCATCAGGTAATTCATAATCACAGAATTCTGATTCATCGAAGAATAAACCTATTTCTCTTACTGATGATTCTTCAGAATCTGAAGCATGAATAACATTTCTACCGAGGTCTATTGCATAGTCTCCACGGATTGTGCCAACATCTGCTTCTTTAGGATTTGTTGCTCCAACCATTTTTCTTACTTGAGCTATTACATCATCACTTTCTAAGACCATAGCAAATACTGGTCCTGAGGTAATGTATGAAACTAAATCATTGAAAAATGGTTTTTCACTATGTTCACCATAATGAGTTTTTGCAAGCTCTTCTGAAATCATAAGAGTTTTAGCTGCTATTATTTTAATACCACGTTCTTCAAATCTTGATAAAATTTTACCTGTTAATCTTCTTTTTACTGCATCAGGTTTTAACATGGCGAAAGTTCTTTGTCTCATTGTTTAACCCACTTAACTTTTCTTGGAATTCTACCAAGTTTATTATTTTTTTCACATTTACTACTACAGAAGAAAGAAATTGATCCATCTCTACGGACATACATTTTACCTGTACCTTCTGGAATTTCTTCTCCACAGAATGAACATGTTCTCATTTTTAAACTCCTAAAAATTCTCTAATAATAAAGAATATCATCACAATAAAAAAATTGATAATCAAAGACTCACATACTTATGGAGTTCTGATTTCTTTAGCTTCTCTTATTGTATCTAGTAACATTAAAATGTCGCCTTCTTTGATAGCTCCCATAACGTTTCTAGTGAGTATTCTTCCTTTATCTCTTCCATCAAGTATTCTGCATTTTACTTGCATTACTTCTCCAGTCATTCCTGTTCTTTTTAAAACTTCAATAACTTCAGCTGGAGTACCGTCTTCCATATAATCACCTTATAATTTTGATTGGTTAAATAAAAAATAATTTACCGAAGTGACACTAGAAATTATTTAAAAAAATTAATAGAAAGAATACTTCTTCCATAAATAAATACCCGTTAATGAATATTCAATTTATTATATTAACTTATCTTTTAATTTTGTAAAATTTAAATAAATGCTAAGAGTTCCAACTTCTAAGTAAGATTGATTATTTATTAGTATATTACTCCAATCAGATTAGTTTTTGAGTTCTGCAATTTTTTCAACGATTTCGTTAACTAATTCTTGACCTTCACCAGCATCAATAATACATGCGGATGCAGTGCCAACTTTAAGTCCTGCAGCTTCTCCTAATTCTTCTTTGGTTGGAAGGTATGCGTAAGGAATTTCTTTTTCTTCTGCTAAGATAGGTAAGTGTGCAACAATTTCTGCTGGTTCAATATCTTCAGCAATTACTGCTAATGCAACATTGTTTCTTTCAATGTTTTTAGTAACTTCGTTAGTTCCTTTTCCAATTTTACCTGTGTCTCTTGCTACTTCTAAAGCTTCGTAAACTTTATCAGCTATTTCTTTTGGTACTTCAAATTTTACATATACTGAATTTGCCATTTAATTGTCCTCCAATTATCATCTGGTTTTTTAACCATCCATCCCCATGCTAAAATGTGTATAAGAAATTATAATATATTAAAAAATCCACATACAATCATTTAACACTTCGTTGTCTGATTAAATGACCATTCTACTAAAATATAATTTTATATAATAAAAAATATTCTAATTTAAAACTCCTTAATGAGTGATACTCATTCGCTCACAGTTTTAAGTATGTTAAAAATTAGTTATTTAATACTATGTTTAACAATATATATAAACTTATGTTTGGATTAGAAAGTAAATGATTGTTGTTTAAGAAAATTCAAAATATTTCAAAATAAAATAAAAATTTAAAATAAGTTACACATATATAATAGTAATATAATATTTAAGTGATTTATACAATGAACCCATATGTTGAAATTCTCAGACCTGGTAATGCCATAATGGCTTTAATAGCCGTTGTATTAATGGCAATTATTGGAAAAACTTATTCTATTGGAATCATATTAGGTGCCATCAGCGTATTTATAGCTACTGGTGCAGGTAACACGATCAATGATTACTGTGATAGTGAAATTGATAAAATCAATAAACCAGAAAGACCAATTCCATCAGGTAGAATAACATTAAAAAATGCTTTGTATTATAGTCTGATATTATTTGTTATAGCAACAATTATAGGATTTTTCATATCATTTGAAAATGGCGTTACGGTAATACTCTGTTCCATTCTCATGATATTATATGCATATGATTTTAAACAGAGATGTCTCATAGGAAATATTTGTGTTGCCTTACTTACCGGTTTAACCTTTGTTTATGGTGCATTAATTACTGGAGATGTCTATCTTGGAATATTTTTAGGATTCTTTGCTTTCTTAATGACGCTTTCACGTGAAATAATTAAGGACACGGAAGATATTGAAGGAGACAAAAAAGAAAATGCAAACACTCTTCCTATAAAATATGGTGCAAAAAATGCGGTGATAATTGCCGTTATATTAAATATATTGACTTGTTTACTCAGCCCTATATTATATATTTATAATGTATTTTCAATAGTCTACCTGCTCATTGTTCTAGTAGCTGATATAATATTCATATATTCAGCAATTTTAGCACTTAAAGATCAATCTAAAGAAAACTTACATAAAGTATCGAAACTTATGAAAATAGCTATGTTAATTGCATTTGTATCATTTGCAATTGGTAGTATAATATAATGGTAATGGAGGATAAAAAATAATGGATAATTTAAACGATTTTCTAATGTATGATGAAACCATATTCCAGGATATGACCGTGTTCAATTCAGATTATTTACCAGAAAACTTCAAGTTAAGACAACCACAAATGGCAGAAATGGCATTATCCTTAAGACCTGCACTGAAAAAAGGTAAACCTATCAACAACCTCATACTTGGTCCACCGGCAACCGGTAAAACAACGGCAATAAAAAAATTATTTGAAATGGCTAAAGCTGATTGTGAAGATGAAATAATATGTGTGTATGTAAATTGTCAATTACATTCTACAAAATTTGATATCTTCTCCCAGATACATAAAAAAATATTTGGACATGCCCCTCCTGAAACTGGTGTTCCATTTGCACGTGTATATAATAATATTATGAATGAATTATATGATTCCGAGAAGGCATTGATTATTGCTTTGGATGATATCAATCACCTCTTCCAGGGAAATATGATTAGTGAAATATTCTATGATATACTTCGTGCACATGAATCTTTTGAAGGTGTACGTACTGGAATATTTGCTGTTTTATCAGATATTGATTTTAGATATGTGTTAGACCAGAACGTTGGATCCATATTTAATGCAAATGAAGTAAATTTCAATCCGTATAACTATGAAGAAACTTTTAAAATTCTTCAAGAAAGAGCAAGACTTGGTTTCTTCCCAAATGTTATTAGTGATTCTTTAATAGAAAAGATTACTGATTATACTTTTGAAAACGGTGATCTTAGATTGGGTATTGACTTACTTCGTACTAGCGGTAATAATGCTGAAGTAGATGCTTCACGTGTAATTACAGAAGAACATGTTGATAAGGCAATTGCATCTGCTGGTGGAATAAGTCTTAGATACATTCTTGATAACTTATCTGAAAAAGAACAGGATCTGTTAAAATTCATTACCAGAATAAATGAGAAAAATATTACTTCCGGTGAATTATACAAAGCATATAACCGTGAAAATAAGATAAGTTATGCTACATATAATAGATTAATAAATAAATTAGAGTTTCTTAGATTGATTGATACAACTTATACGGGTACTGGTCAAAAAGGTAATTCTCGTTATGTTTCATTAAGATTTGATGGTAAAGAAATTAGAGATAATTTACCTGGTAAAAAAAGTAGAGTTCGAATAATTAACTAAAAAAGAATTAATAAATTATATAGTACTCATTTAAAAGAATTGAGTCGAATAATTTATTATCTTTTTGACCTGTTTTCTTTTTTTGATTTTTATTTTTGTTTTCATTTTTAAGGAGTTTGAATATTGACATTTTTCATCACTTCAGGAAGTTTTTTTAATAATTTTCATTATACTGTCAATACCACTAATTTCATTGACAATAGGAATAATGAAGATACTGTTATAATTGTAGCTACTGATGCAAGATCATAATCTTTAATCTTGATATCATTAACTATGAAATTTCTTTTTGGTTCTAGAGTTCTTATTTTGTTTTGTCCCATATTTTCTAACATTTTTATCACCTATACTTAAAAAAATTAATCCGTGGAGATGGATTTATCAACGGATTTAATCATGTTTCCATACTTTTTCTATCTACTTCTGTTAATATAAAGGACATCTTAAGGGTCCTGATAAGTAAAAAGGGGTATTGAGAAGTACTATAGGGTGAGCATGAAAAGAAATGTTGGGAGGTAATGATAAGTAATGATAATCATAATGAAAAGTATTCTCTGAAATGAAAAAAAGTAATAAAAGATAATAAAAAAAGTATTAAAAAAATTAAGGGGTCTTGATAAGTAATAAGCAAGGGAAGATGAAAAATACTCCAAAATGTAATAAAAATTAATGAGATTTTAATAAAAAAGCAGAAAAAGTAAGGGGGTTACTGATAAGTAATGAAAATCAAAAAATAAACAAAAACCAATTAAAACAAACAATATTAAAAATTAAGATATAACAACAACCATTAAAATAAAATAAAAAAATTAAAAGTCAATTAAATAAAATAAAATAAATTTATTAAATAAAAATAGTTAAAATAAGTTAAATATTTATTATAGTTAAAAAAACAATTAAAACATCAAAATTTTATAAAACAAATCCTTTAAATACTGTAAATAAATAAAATAAATTTTTTTAAATTTTTAAATTAAAAATAAAGGAAAATACGAGAAACAAAAATTTCAACTTAAAAAAATAAAATATTCTAAAAAAACAAATAAAGATTTAACATAAATAAACATATGAATAAAAACAATCCTAATTTTAAATATTTTGACACTACTGCAGACATCGGAATAGAAACAAAATCCAATGATATTTCAGATGCATTCATAAACTCTGCACTTGGAACAATGAACCTGATTACTGACATTGAAAAAATCCAAACAAAAATTACAAAAGATATTTATATAGAATCTGAAGATGAATACGGATTACTATATGACTGGATAACAGAGTTACTTATTTTACTGGATAGTGAAAATTTCATAGCTTCACAATATGATATAAACATAAAACAGGAAAACAATTTATTTATTCTTCAAGGAAATATTTCCGGTGACATCTACGACACAACAGTATACAATTACAAAACAGAAGTTAAAGCAATCACATATCATGAGATGAATATACAAAAAGAAGATAACAAAATAAAAATCAAATTTATCGTAGATTTATAATACAAAATTAAAAGTATTGAAAAAAACAAAGATTAATAATAGATAAAATTTTAGAAAAGAAAATTAAAAATAAATTCTTTTAATTATTAATAAACTGAGTGAATAAAATGGTAGGTAAAGCGGATTTAGAGAAAATAAGAGATGGAGTTTATGAAATTCCATCATCTGCTAGAAAAGATATGAGAGTACCAGCTCGTATATACTTAGATGATGAATCAGCAAAAACTATTGAAGATAGTGCTATTAACCAAGTGGCAAATGTTGCATGTTTAGAAGGTATACAAAAAAGATCCATAGGATTGCCTGACATACACTTCGGATACGGATTCAGTATAGGTGGAGTAGGAGCATTTGCAGAAAACAATGGTGTTATAAGTCCTGGCGGAGTGGGTTTTGACATTAACTGTGGAGTACGAATGATTAAAACAAACCTCACAGAAGAAGATGTTAAACCTCACATGCAGGAACTGGTGGATGAACTATTTAAAAAAATACCTTCAGGTCTTGGAAGTAATGGTATAAAACATTTAAAAGAAACAGAAATTGATGACGTATTATTAAATGGTGCAACCTGGGCTATAGAAAATGGCTACGGTTGGGAAGAAGATCTTAAATTCCTGGAAGAAAATGGATGTATGGCCGGTGCAGATCCGGATTACGTCAGTACCAAAGCAAAAAGAAGAGGAATTCCCCAACTAGGTTCTCTTGGTAGTGGAAACCACTTCCTAGAAATACAGTCAGTAGGCGACATATACGATGAAAGTATAGCAAAAACTTATGGTTTGGAAAAAGACCAGGTTGTCATATTAATACATACCGGTTCAAGAGGCTGTGGATATCAAATTTGTGCAGATAACCTTCGTGAAATGGATAAAACTGCAAAACGTTTGAAAATGAACCTACCTGACAGACAATTAGCTTGTGCCCCTATAGATTCTGATGAAGCACAGAAATACTTAAAAGCTATGGCTGCTGGTGCAAACTATGCTTGGACTAACAGACAAATGATTCAACATTGGACCAGGGAAACTTTTGAAAACATATTCCAACAAGATGCAGATAGTTTAGGCATGCATGTTTTATACGATGTTGCCCACAACATTGTTAAAAAAGAAAGACATCAAGTTGGTAAAATTAAAAAGACAGTTTATGTGCATAGAAAAGGTGCAACACGTTCATTCGGCCCAGGAAATAAAGAAATTCCTCAAGAATATCGTGATGCCGGTCAACCAGTACTTATACCAGGTACAATGGGAACGTGTTCATACGTATTGGCAGGTACAGAAACTGCCATGAAAGAAACATTTGGTTCAACCGCACACGGTGCTGGTCGTGTACTCAGTCGTTCAGGTGCAAAACGTGAATTTTCACCAGAAGAAATACAGAAACAATTAAACGATAAGGGAATATTGCTTAAAGCAAACTCACAACCAGTTATTGCAGAAGAAGCTCCTAAAGCATATAAAGATGTAGATGCTGTTGTAAAAACTGCAGATGATGCAGGAATAAGTAAACTTGTTGCACAAATGAAACCATTAGGTGTAATTAAGGGGTAGTATTAAATGATAGGAATCATTGGCGGAACAGGTACTGATTCTTTAAAAGATAATTATCCGATTATACGTGAAGAAAACATTACAACAAAATACGGTGATGCACCAACAATAAGCATTCTGGAAATTGAAAACAAAGAAGTTGCTTATATTCCAAGACACAGTGCCGGCCATAGTGTGCCACCACATAAGATTAACTACAGGGCAAATATTGAAGCATTAAATATAATTGGTGTAAACCAAATATTTGCAACAAACTCAGTGGGATCTTTAGATACCAATATTCAGCCGGGAAGTCTATTAATTCCAGATAATTTTATAGACTTCACACATAATCGTGCTTCAACATTCTATGATGAAGAGGTAGTACACATAGATTGTACAGAGCCTTACTGTAAAAATCTCAGAAACATACTGATTAGCTCAGGTGATGTTCATCCCTATGGTATATACATTGCAACCGAAGGTCCAAGATTTGAAACAGGTGCTGAAATACAGTTCTATAAATTAATTGGTGGAAAGGTAGTTGGTATGACTGGAGTTCCGGAAGCAGTACTTGCAAGAGAAAAACAAATGTGTTACGGTAGTATCTGTGCTGTTTCAAATTATGCAGCTTCCATCTCCCCACATAAATTAACAATCAAGGAAGTTGTTGATGCAATGAAAGATTGTGAAGAACAATTAATTCAAATTTTACGAAAAAGTATCAAGAAAACTAAAGAAAATTTGAATTGCGAATGTCAAAATATATTAAATGATGCTATAATCTAATAAATTATTTATGTTAAAAAAATTATAGTTATTTCAAGAGTCTAAAATAATAGAAGAGGATAAGTATGACTAATGAAATTATAACTGAAATTGAAGAACTTAAAAAAGAGAAAAACGCTATTATATTAGCACATAATTACCAGCCAAAGGAAATACAGGAAGTTGCTGACTTTGTGGGTGATTCTTTAGAATTATGTATTAAAGCAAGCAAAGTTGACGAAGCAGATATGATAATTTTCTGTGGTGTTAATTTCATGGCTGAAACTGCTGCCATTATTAGTCCTGACAAGAAAGTGTTACTACCAGACAATAGGGCAAACTGTCAAATGGCAGATATGATTTCATTAGAAGAACTGAAAGCTGCTAAAAAGGAACATCCTGATAGTGAAGTTGTATTATATGTCAACAGTAGAGCAGAAACCAAAAGTGAAGCTACAATAGTTTGTACTTCAGCTAATGCCGGAAAAATTGTTTCATCGCTGAAAGGTGACGATTTCATATTTGCACCTGATAAAAATCTTGGAATTTACTCTGCAAAGGCATCCGGTAAAAAAGCAATTATTGTACCTGAAGATGGTCATTGTTATGTTCATACAATGTTTAAACCGGAAGACATCAAACAAGCAAGAATCGATTATCCTAATGCAAAGATTGTTGTTCACCCGGAATGTAATGATGATGTAAGACAACTTGCAGATTATGTTGAAAGTACAGGTGGAATGGTTAGACTTGCAAAAGATCCTGAAATCAAAGAGTTAGTTGTAGGTACTGAAATAGATTTGGCAACAAGACTTAAAAGAGAAAATCCTGATAAAGAATTCTATCCATTGAGACGTGATGCATTCTGTTTAACTATGAAACTTATTACTCTTGAAAAAATACGAGATGCTCTTAAAGAAGAAAAATATGAAGTAATTGTTGATGAGGAAATTGCCAAAAAAGCACGTGTGGGTATTCAGAGAATGCTTGATTTATCACAATAATTAAATTCCTCTTCTTTTCTATTTTTATAAATAAACACCATAGGAGGCTTTAAAATTAAGTTAGATGAATTTAAACCTTCAATTGACAAATATTATGTTTGTGGAATAATACTAGTTTTACTTGGATTTTTAATTTTGTTTACAAATTACATTGACTCATTCGTTACTCAACTACTCTGGCCACTTCTCGAAGGTTCTTCTGAAGGAAAAACCGTGCTTTTCCTATGGATGCTGGGCGTAACCATTATTATAACATCGTACATTAGAAAAAATAAGATGATACGAGAAAAATTATACAAAGATAAAAATAGTAATTTAAAGTATCTTAAACTTGCAATAATAATATTAATTATAAGTGCTTTCATAGGCTTGTTCATAGAAGCATACATCAGACATTCCTTTGGAGTATCATTTTATACAATACTTACCTCAATGAATCCAAGTACCAGCACTACAAGTCCAATGCATTCACATGCATTCAAATCAGTACTTGGAATATTTGCAAACAACATTGTACCTTCACACGTAAATACAGGTTCATCCATTCTCCAATATGTGATGCCATATGCATTGGTAATAATAATACTTTGGCCATTAATTTATGTTTTAGGAGTTATTGGAATATCAGACATGAGAGATTTGCACAGATTTGTTGCAATCATAGCATTATGTGTTGCATTAATCGGATTAATAGACGGTGGAATATTTTCACAACCATTCCTTATAGGTTTTGGATTTTTATTGCTGGTTTATTTCTCAAATGAAAAAATAGGCATAAAATATTTCATAAATCCTATCGTGATTATGGGTTTTATACTTTTATTAGGTATGTTTATAGAAGTAGGTGGTAGTGATACTGCCTGCCATACATTAACTGTTGTTAATCAGACAGAACCTGTTGATATGAGTGAATTTAATGTGACTAACATTGAAGTTAAGGACAATATAACAACATACACACTAAATTGTACAACACCGGATAAAACTTTAATAAAACAAGTATTTGCAAAATTCAAGGATAAATCAGACCTGACTTTTATGTCATGGAACTTTTATTCATATTTAGACAATCCAACAATGAGAATGAGACAAAATCATTCCTTTAACTATTTTTAAAAAAAATTGAAGAAGAAATTATATTAACGTTATTGTATAAGACATATAAGTTAATATTCCTGCTACTGCTATTGTAATAATATATATTGGTAAATTCCATTGGATAACTTTAGAACCGTCCAAAGGTGGAATTGGCAATAAGTTAAATAGAGCTAGGAAACTGTTAACATTGAAAGTTAAAACCAATGTCAGCAATACAATATACATCATTCCAGCATTTTCCATTGTTAAATAGGATCTTAGTGACAGTGTTAGGAATAATGCGATTAATGCCAGAACAATATTTACGATTGGACCTGCTATGGATATTTTTCCATTCTCCTCATCAGTTACCATTCGCCCATATGATCCGAAGTATACTGCTCCTGGAGCAAATATCATAAAACCAAGGGGAACTGTTAATAAACCTAAAATCAGTCCATAGTTCCATTTTCTGAATTCTGAGAAAAATCCGAATCTTTGTGCTACAACCTTATGTCCTAGTTCGTGTAATATAAATCCCAAACCAACTGCTATAAATGAGATTGGCAAAAATAACAATAAACTATCTACGGACCACCCAAATGGTCTTGTAACCGATAAGGAATATAATACTGTCAATGCAATTACTGCAATAGTTATGTCTCTAATTTCTTCTCTACTAAAAGTTATCATAAAAAATCCCTTTTTTTAATTATTATGTTACTATATTAGAACAGATATATATTAATTATTTTTGTATTGACATTACAATTTTGAAAATCCAAATGATTCAAGAAAAATTTTTCTATAATATTAGCAAAAACAAAAAATAAACATTTAAAAAAAATCATACATATAACATAATAAATATATTAATAAATAATTATTTAGACAAAATACAAAAACAAATACTTCAAAGGTGTGGTTTAATGAAAATAAGTATTATAATACCTACATATAACGAAGAAGAATTTCTTCCTAACTTGTTAACGAGTATTCAGAGACAAGGATTTGATGATATGGAAGTTATTATAGCTGATGCGCATTCTGCAGATAAAACTGTTGAAATTGCAGAAAGTTTTGGTTGTAAAGTTGTTCCGGGAGGTTTACCTGCAACCGGAAGAAATAATGGTGCAACAGTTGCCGAAGGTGAACTGTTACTATTCCTGGATGCTGACAGTGTGCTTACAAATAACTATATTTCATCAGCAATAGAAGAATTTGAATTACATAACCTTGGAATAGCAATAACACAAATTGTTCCTCTGGAAAAAGGATTTATAAACCAAATTTCACATGAACTTGCCAATTACCTTACAAAACAGATATCACATATTAAACCACACGGTGCAGGCTGTTATGGAATTTTAACATATAAATCATTACATGAAAAAGTTGGAGGATTTGATGAAACAATTGATTTTGGTGAGGACACTGATTATATTGAAAGGATTGGTAAAATAAGCCGGTTTAAAGTTCTTGATAATCCACGATTATTAATATCAACCAGAAGGCTTGAAGAGGAAGGACTTAAGGACATTTCAATAAAATATGCTAAAAGTACTGCAAAACAACTTGTCGGGAAGAAAGTAACACTTGAAGAACTGGATTATAGCTTTGAACATGGAGTAAACATAAAGAAAAACAGGATTTTTTATTCTCTATGTGGTGAAGGTTTAGGTCATGCCATACGCAGTGCGGTTGTCATAGAATACCTGATTAATGAAGGATTTGACTTAATTGTCTTTGCAAGCGACAGAGCATACCAATACCTCAGTAACAAATTTGAAAACGTTTATGAGATTGGCGGATTCAATACAGTATACGAAGACAACAGAGTTAGAAATAAAAAAACTTTTGTTTATAACATGAAGGACGTTCCAAGTGACTTGAAGAACAATATTAATAAAATGTACAAATTGGCCCGGAAATTTAAACCTGATTTAATAATTTCGGATTTTGAATTCTATGCAAATCTTTTATCACATATTCTTAGAATACCTCTGCTATCAATAGACAATATGCATGTAATTACAGAAGCAAAATATGATTCTCCTAACAGATATACAAAAGATAAAATATTTGCAGAAGCAGTTGTCCATGCATTTATACAAAAGGCTGATAGAACATTGATTTATTCATACTTTTATCCTCCTTTAAAAAATGAGGATACAACAAAATATGTTTATCCAATTATCAGAGATGAAATTTTTGCACTAAAACCGAGAAATGGAAAACATGTACTGGTATATCAGACAAGCGATTCAAATAAGCAGTTAATTGAACTGCTAAAAAATAATCCTGAACAAGAATTTATTGTATATGGTTTTCATAAGGATGAAAGAGATGAAAATGTATTGTTTAGATCATTCCAGGAAGAACAGTTATTTAATGATTTTAAAGATGCCAAATGTGTTATTACAAACGGTGGTTTCTCATTAATTACTGAAGCATTGCAACTGGGAAAACCTGTTCTTAGTATTCCCGTCAATAAACAGTATGAACAAATACTTAATGCTATGTTTCTTGAGCGTTTAGGTTATGGAGAACATCATGATCAGATTAATCAAACGATACTCAATAATTTCATGAAAAACATTGAAGTATACAAAAAGAATATCAGTGAAAATTATCATAAAAACTATGACAATAAAGAAACTCTTGAAACCCTTAAAGAAACTATAAATGAACTAATGTATAACAATTAGTCCAACAATTTCTTTTTTTAAAAAAAAATAGTTTTAATTATTTTAACTGCTCCATCAAAGCTTCTTCAAATGATTTATATGAAGCTTTACAACCCGTGAATATTTCAAAAGATTCCAATCCCTGATTAATCAGCATGGAAGTACCGTTAATTGTGGTGGCACCATTTAACCTGGCTTCTTTTAATAATACCGTTTCAAGAGGGTTATATATTACGTCCATCACAATATGTTTTTCATTAATTTTATCTGTTTTTATTGGTGGTTCCACTTCATGTTTTGGGTACATTCCAATGGGAGTTGTGTTAATAATTATATCCACATCATCAATTAAGTCAGATGAATCTTTTATGTCAATATAGGATATTTCTTCAAAATCACACTGCATTTTTATATTTTCAATTAGATTACATGCATTTTCTTTTGAACGGTTCGCTATTATCAGAGAGTTGATATTTTTATTGATTAATGTGAATGATATAGCTTTAGATGCACCACCTGCTCCAATAATTAAAACATTTTTTCCTTCAAGAGTTGTATATTCCTGAATAGACTTTATTGCTCCGATTCCATCCGTATTGAAACCTTTTGCTATACCGTTTTTGAATTGAATTGTATTTACTGCACCTATCTTCTTAGCTGTTGGATCTATCTCATCAAGAAAAGGTATCACTGATGTTTTATGTGGAATTGTTACATTCAATCCTTTAATATCCAATGTTTTACATGATTCTATTAATTTTTCAATATTTTCCGGAAGAACATGGAATGCTACGTACACATAATCCATATTTAATTCTTTAAAAGCATTGTTATGCATTGGTGGAGACATACTATGCTCTATTGGATGACCTATTACTCCCACTACTTTAGTTTTTCCTGTTATCATAATTTCATCTCTCATTTTTTTCGAAACTAAAATTCTATATATAATTAATTATATATATTAATAATGATTTGTAAATTTTAAATCTCTATTTAAGCAAACACACATGCAGTATGTTTGTTTAAGCAGATGTTTGATTTTTTTTATAGATTGCTTAATTTTATCTGTTAATTTAATATGTAGGTTTGTTTATCCATAGTTTAAATATTATGTGTAAGTAT
>JAEEGL017118339.1_pt1 | contig 25074 bp, 25 predicted proteins | sample 9134231 | NCBI WGS metagenome assembly JAEEGL01 (sample SAMN16246548, study PRJNA631951) | gut metagenome | biome: gut microbiome; feature: rumen; material: fiber-attached | host: Bos | place: Iran: Karaj | collected 2018-10 | reverse complement strand
TGAGACAGCCGCTCCCGGCCCGAAGGGCCAGCGCCTCGGTGATGCGCACCATGAAGCGGCGGGTGAGAATGGTGAAATACTCGGGGGAGCAGCAGTCGCGCAGCGTCTCCTGCACATGGGTGAAGGGCACCACATAGAAATCCACGTCGCCGGCATAGCGGCCGACGATGCGGGCGAGGTCCTCCACCTTCTGGCGTGCGCGCTCCCCCGTGTAGGGGAAGCTGTGAAAGTGCACGGCGTCGATCCGCAGGCCGCGGCGGGCCATGAGGTAGCCGGCCACGGGAGAGTCGATGCCGCCGGACAGCATCAGGGTGCCTCTGCCGCTCGAAGAGACGGGAAGGCCGCCGGCGGCGGGGTCGGCGTCGCCATGGACAAAAGCGGCGCGGTCACGCACCTCTACCCGCACCGTGAGATCGGGATGCTTCACATTGACCGAAAGGTGCGGGAACCGTTTGTGCAGATAGCCGCCCACGAGAGACGAGAGCTCGGGCGAGGTCAGAGGAAAGCTCTTGTCGGCCCGCTTGGACTCCACCTTGAAGGTCTTTGCGGCGCGCAGCTGCGGCGCAAGGTAGTCGGCGGCCAGCCGGCAGATGGCCTCCGGCTCCTTTTCACAGCCCTTGGCGCGTACGGCCGAAACAAAGCCGAAGACCCGCAGACACTCGTCGTAGGCGCGGTCCATTTTGGTGGGAAGTCCCAGCAGACGGGTTTGTTCATCCCCGTCGGCGTCGGGGTCGAGACAGTCGACCGTGACGGTCGACTGGAGAATTTGACAGGAGAATTTTCCGATCCTGCGCAGGCGGTGGCGCAGGTTTGCAAGCAGGATCGATTCAAAGGAGCGGCGATTGAGTCCCTTGAGCGCGATCTCGCCGCATTTCAGTAAAATCAGCTCTTGACTCACAGCGGGAGCCTCCCCTCGGCCTTTTGAGCGGGGCCCTCCCGCACAAGGGTCTGCATGCAGGCCTTGATCCCCTCGAGCAGGGCGGCGACGTCTTCCCGCGTGCTGTCGGGTGAAAAGGAGACGCGCAGCGCGCTTTGCAGCTCGCGCTCGGGCAGGCCCATGGCCATGAGCACATGGCTATAGCTTTTTTTATGAGAGGAGCAGGCCGACCCCGAGGAGAGATACACGCCCCGTTCGCTCAGCAGGTGGAGCATGGGTTCAGACCGGTAGCCCGGCACCGAAAAATTGAGGATACAGGGACAGACCACGGGCGGCTGGTGCACCACGCACCCGAGGGCTTCGAGTCCGCGCACGGCCTCTTCCCGCAGGGCGGAGATGTTCTCGGCGGAGTAGCGCGCCGCATAGTCGCGGGCCGCCGCTCCGAAAGCGGCGATGGCCGGCATTCCCTCGGTGCCCGAGCGCAGACCGCGCTCCTGCCCGCCCCCGTAGATCAGCGGCGGGATGCGAAGATCCGAAGCGACCCACAGGGCGCCGACCCCCTTGACGCCGCCCACCTTGTGTCCGGAGACGGCCAGCGTGTGGCAGCGCAGTCCCTCGGGGGAGAAGGGCAGCTTGCCGAAAGCCTGTACCGCATCGACATGATAATAGGCGCCGGCCGCGGCAGCCAGCTCGCCCACCTCACGGGCGGGGAAAATCGCTCCGGTTTCGTTGTTGACCAGCATCATGGCCACAAGGGCCGTGTCGCTGTCGATCACCGCGGCGGCCTCCTCCAGCGAAGGGGCCCCGCCGGCGGTGTGCAGCAGACAGAGGGTGAAGCCGCGCTGCTTTGCGATGGCCCGCAGCGTTTCCAGCACGCAGGGGTGCTCGGCGTCGGTCGTGACCAGCTTGGAGCCCCGCCGGCGGTCGGCCAGCCCGAAGAGGGCCTGATTGGTGGCCTCGGTTCCGCTGCCGGTGAAGACGATGCGCTCGGGAGCCGTGTGCAGCACGGCGGCCACGCTCTCGCGGGCCGCGCGGAGCTCGCGTTCGGCCTCAAAGCCCAGCGCGTGCAGAGAGGAGGGGTTTCCGTATGCCGTTGTCGCACACCGCATCAGCGCTTCGCATGCCGCTTCGCTGGGACGGGTGGTTGCCGCATTGTCGAGATAATGCATCGGGATTCTCCTCTCCATGATCCGGCGGGTTCCGGCGGCGTTGGATGATGGTTCTATTATACCCCCTTTCGGGGTTCTTTGCAAGATTTCGCGCAGGGAGAAAAGGGAGAGTCTATGGAGAAAAAGACCTCCCGCAAGGAAGGGTCGTCAAAGGGTGGAGACGGCGGCGCGTTTTTCGACGGATTTCTCTGTGACAGAGGAGGGGTTTCAAAAGAAACAAAAACAATACTTTAGAAAAAATTAAAAAATAAAAGAATCACCCAATAATTCTCCGGAAATTAGACAATTATTAAAAGAATGACAAACTTGTGAACGAAATTGAAAAAAATACCATTAAAAATTAACGGAAGCTTCCCGGAAGGAACAGGGGGCCGGGATTGACAAGCCTTCAAAAGCCATCATATTATATATGTAATGGATTGAAAGACAAACAAACGTGCAGACCGCGGATCATGACCGTTTGAAGGAACAAAAAGGGACAGAAGAGTTCCGTCTAAGGGAGGGACGATCATGCTCGCATCAGTGACCAGTTTAGGGCTCCAGGGACTGCTCTGCTACGCCGTCTCGGTTGAGGCGGATCGCTATGCAGAGGGAATGGGGTTTGAGATTGTGGGGCTGCCCGGCGCTGCAGTGAAGGAAAGCCGCGAACGGGTGCGCGCCAGCATGCACAACAGTGAACTGACCTTCCCGACGGGAAGGGTGGTGGTCAACCTTGCGCCGGCCGACACGGCCAAGGATTCAACCGTTTATGATCTGCCGGTGCTGCTCGCCCTGCTGCGCGCGGGGGAGCTGCTGCCGGAACTGCCGCGGGAGCACGCCTTTGTGGGGGAGCTCTCCATGTCGGGCGAGCTGCGCAGCGTCAAGGGCGTGCTGCCCATGGCGCGGGCCTGCGCGCAGCTCGGCATCACGCGTCTGTATGTCCCCAAAGGAAACGAGAACGAGGCTGCTCTGGCAGGCGATGTGGAGGTGGTGGGAGCCGCCACCGTGCAGGAGCTGCTCGAAATGCTCAACGGGCACCGTCCCACTCTTCCGGTCTCTGTGGCAGAGGATGGATTTGAAGGCGGCCTGCCGGAGGATCTGCCCGATTTTTCAGAGGTGCGCGGGCAGGTGCGGGCCAAACGTGCGCTGGAGATCGCCGCGGCAGGGGGGCATAATCTGCTGATGATCGGGCCGCCGGGAGCAGGCAAATCCATGCTGGCCAAGCGGCTGCTCTCGATTTTGCCGCCCATGACGCGGGAAGAGGCCCTTCAGGCCAGCGAGCTGCACTCGATTGCGGGGCTGCTGAGCGAGGGAAAGCTGCTTCAGGCGCGCCCCTTCCGCGCGCCGCATCACACCATTTCCAACGTTGGACTTGCCGGCGGCGGTCTGCGTATGCGGCCGGGGGAGCTGTCGCTCGCGCACTGCGGCGTGCTCTTTCTCGATGAGCTGCCGGAATTCCCACGCTCGGCGCTGGAGGTGCTGCGCCAGCCGCTGGAGGACGGCGTGATCACCATCTCGCGGGCTGCGGGCTCGGTGACCTATCCTGCGCGCTGCATGATGATTGCGGCCCTCAACCCCTGTCCCTGCGGACAGTTCGGGAGCGAAACCGGAACCTGCACCTGCAGCCAGGCCGATATTGCGCGGTATCTGCGCCGCATCTCGGGCCCCCTGCTCGACCGCATCGACCTGCAGGTGGAGGTGGAGGCACTGAGCTACGACGAACTGTCGACCCCCGCGGAGGAGTGCTCGGCCGATATCCGAGCCCGTGTCTGTGCCGCGCGGGAGCGGCAAACGGAGCGGTTTTCCGGAACCGGAATCGTTTCAAACAGCGCCATGAGCCATCGGCAGACGGCGGAATACTGTATGCTCTCGGAGGAGGGCGAGGCCTTCATGCGGGAGACCTTCACGGCCATGCGTCTTTCGGCGCGGAGTCACGACCGCCTGCTCAAGGTGGCGCGCACCATCGCCGACCTGGCGGGAGAGGAATGCATCGCGCCCGAGCATCTGGCCGAGGCGGTGCAGTATCGCGCCCTTGACAGGAAGTATTGGAAGCGTTAAACTGATAGCACGAAACAGCGGCGGAAGACAAGCCGCGCTGTCTGTTTACAAAATAGGGAGGGGAGCCCGGCGCTCCGCTCCCTTCTTTATGACGGTCTGCAAAGCCGGCCGCCTGTGCCGCGGCGGCCCGCCTTTTGCATAAAACCGTCTGAGGGCCCGCCTTTTATCCTGCCGCGTCGGTCTGAATGGGATTTGTGACCTTTAGCGGGCGCGCCTGTCCGATCGCTGGGAAACACGAGTGAAACAAGAGAGGAGAACCTTCTATGAACCGTCGGATCCTGTCCCTGCTTGCGGCCCTGCTGCTTTTAACGGGCTGCGCCGCTCCGACCTCCGAGCTGCGGGAGATCCGCATCTCCACCGCCGCCACGACCGGCGCGCTCTATCCTCTGGGCGGGGCGCTCGCCTCTCTCTGGGGAGAAAAGCTTGAAAATGCACGGGTGACGGCTCAGGCCTCGGCCGGTGGGATCGAGAATCTGCGTCTGCTCGCACAGGGAGAGACCGAGCTGGGCTTTGCCGTGACCTCGCTTCTGTGGGAAGCCCAAAACGGAGAGGGGAGCTTTGCGGGAGAGCCGAATGACAAGCTGCGGGTGCTGGCAGGGCTCTATTACAATCCCAACCAGGTCGTGGTGACCGTCAGCAGCGGCGTGACCAGCCTGTCACAGCTGCAGGGGCTCCGCTTTGCCGCGGGGGCGGCCGGCTCCACCACCGCCGTGGAGACCGAGCTGCATTTGACGGCGGCGGGGCTTCGCTATCCCGATGAGATCGACGCGCAGTTTATCGGCTTCACCGAAGCGGTGGAGCTCATGCGCAACCGGCAACTCGACGGGGCCTGGATCATGGCCGGACTCGGCAATGCGGCCGTGACCGAAATGACGGCGACGGCCGGCGGAAGGCTGGTTCCCATGGAGGAGGAGCTCATCGCCGAGATGTGCCGTCTGCACCCCTGGTATGCCCGCTATATCATCCCTGCGGGGACCTACGCCGGGCAGGAGGAGGATGTGCCCACCACCGCCATCAAGCTGGCCCTCTTCTGCTCCGCCGACCTCGACGAGCAGACGGCCTACGAGCTGACCCGCGCCCTTTGGGAGAATCTCGACGCGCTTTCGCAGGCGACCTCGTCGCTGGCGGGCGTCACTGTGGAGCAGGCCGTGACCGACCTGGCCGGCGTGCCGCTGCACGACGGGGCGGCTCGTTACTACGCCGAATGCGGGCTCACCCTTCCGGACTGACGGACGATCCGGCAGAAGCGCTTCACGCTCCCTGTACAATATGCCTTTACAATATGAAAGAGATCCCCCGGGGAGCTGCTCCCCGGGGGATCTTTGATTCCCGATCTTGCACTTCGAACCGACCTCACCCGCATCTGGGTTCGGTCGGACCGGCAGCGATCTTACAAATAAATGATGAGCAGCCCCGTCAGCATCCCCAAGACCACCACTGCCGCAGGCAGCTTGGATTTCCACATCAGAATGGATTCCGGAAGCAATTCGCCAAACACCACATACAGCATGGCGCCGGAAGCGAAGCTTAAGGAGATCACCAGCGAGGTCGGGCTGATGGTGCCGATGAGAAATCCCATCACAGCTCCCAGGATGGTGGGAGCGCCGGACAACGCCGTTACCGCCACGGAACGCCATTTGCTCATGCCGCCCGAAATCAACGGCACGGCCACAGCCATCCCCTCCGGGATGTTGTGCAGACCGATCACAAAGGCCATGGTCAGGCCGCCCCGGTTGGCAAGAAACTGATCGGCTGTTTTGGCAAAGGAGGCGCCGATCACCATGCCTTCGGGCACATTGTGCAGCGCAATGGCCGCCGCCATGACAAGACCCGCCAGGAAAAGCCCGCTGCGGGGCTGGCGGCCTTCCCGATGCTCATGCAGATGGTCAGCGTGGATCAATTCCTCCAGAGAGTCTGCGGTTCGCGGATGGTCTTCGTCGATGTGTGCCACCTCGTGGTTGGTCGCTTTATCGATCCATACGTTGAGAGCTGCGATCACCGCAAACCCGACGATCACCCCAAACACCACCAGCCACACATTGGCAGCCAGCCCGTCGGCGTGCAGCGCCTCGGTCAGCAGGTCGAAGCAAACCACGGCGGTCATAACGCCGGCCGCAAAGGAAAGCAGAAGACTGACGGTTTTATCGGAATCTTTCCGGAACAGGCAGGCGACCGCGCCGCCTGTGCCCGTTCCGCCAATGCCGGCAATGGCGGTGATTCCCACCAGAAGCCAAATCAAATCCATATGCTTTGTACCTCTCATCTTTAAAACGAGATATGATAGTGCATTATAGCATAATTTGTCGGATCCTGAAAGCCCTTTCGCGGCGTTGGGAGTTTTTTTGTTTGCCATCCTCCCGGCTGGCCGGGCCGTCGTGGCGGCCTGGCGCTTTTCAGGGGACGGTAGCGCTCCGTCCTGATCGTCTCTTTTCCCCGCAGGGCATCTCCAAGGGATTCGATTCATCAAAACTGGATTGCGAACCTGATTTTGAAAGAGAAAAGCTCTTTCCCAGCCGCCTTTCCTCCGGTCTGCCGCTGCGGCGCAAAAACAAAATCTTCCAAGGGCGCATTTGCATAAACCGGTTGCACTTCCAAAGAATAGGGCGTAGAACCGAAATAAAAAAGGAGCCTTTGGATCAAATGAAAGCAACTGGAATTGTACGACGCATTGACGATTTGGGGCGGGTCGTCATCCCCAAGGAGATCCGCAGAACCATGCGAATCCGGGAGGGAGACCCGTCGCTGACGACATTGGCAAACTGGCAGAAATTCTGCTTTGGCATGTTGGATTTAGCCAAACGGCAGGGGTGGAAGTAGTACATCGTGACGAAAAAGGAGGGGCCGACCGTGCGTATCCGGGAGGGAGGATTTGGCATGAAACAGATAACATCATACGGCTTTCCTATGGACACGGCTTGTGTCGAGTTGAAATAAGACGACGGAACAACGCTCTCCATCGACGCCGTTGTCGTGGAACATGAGGCGGCAGGCAGCATGGTTCAGCCTTCAAAACGGGATGGGTTGATTTGCAGGAAACCGCTGGAATATACACAACTTGCGTTTAAGGGGGATCTGGTAGGGGGGTCTGGAAGACGCTCCGGAGCATGGGCTGACGGATTGAGAACCTGCATGGCACAGCCCGCCGATCAATCCTGATCGGCGGGCTCGTATCGGCGTCGTTCACAGGAACGGCGTTTTCCGATCAGGGGATGCGGCTCTTACATCGCTGCGGAGCGTGTGGTATAATACCCTTAAAGTGAAATCAAAAAACTCGGCAAGTTCGGATTGAAAAGAAAGACAACAGGGGGAACAGACGTGAAATGCCCGTATTGCGATGAAGAAATGAAAAAGGGTTCGATCCCCAATGAGTGCCATCCTTACTGGCTTCCGGAGGGAAAAAGGACTCCTCTTATTCGAATGATCGTTCCAAAATCCGCCGTGCGACTGGTGCTGGGCGAGTCTTCCGCGCTGTGGCAAGAGGCAACTGCTTGGTATTGCCCCGATTGTAAAATCGTAATTGCGCACACAGAGAAATAACGGACTTGCTGAGAGATTACAAAATAGGGATTTGGGAAACGCAGCTGCCGTGCCCTGTGGGAGGGACATACAAAAATGGGGAAAAACGTTCTGTTTATAGGCGGCTCGCCGTGCAGTGGGAAAAGCACCGTTGCAGAAAAAATGGCAAAAGAGTATGGCGCTTTTTATTTTAAAGTTGACGATCATCTTGATGAACTGATTAAAACAGCGGCTCAGCAGGGAAATCCTGTTTGCAGGAAGATCCGGCAGTTGTCATCAGATGAAATCTGGATGAGAGATCCGGAAATCCAATGCAGGGAAGAATTCCGGATTTACAGTGAAATTGCACCGTATCTTTTTAATCGGATCCATGAGATCAATGCGGACCGTATCATTACGGAAGGTGCGGCATACACGCCGGAAGTGATGAAAAACCATGAGACAGGCAGCTATATCGTGATACTGGCAGCCCCTGAATTTCAAATGACACAGTATAAGAAACGGGAGTGGGTATCTCGCATCCTGGCGGACTGTTCGGAGAAAGAGGCTGCCTTCGGCAACTGGATGCAAAGGGATATTCTCTTTGCACGGCAGGTTAAGTCTGACTGTGTCAGGCTGGGGATTCCCTATCTCGTGAACGATGGGGCGCAATCTATCGATCGATTCTATCAAAGCGTGAAAGATGCACTTGGGTTGGAAAGGGGATCGGACAACGAAGCTCTGTTTGTTAAAGAACAGGGGAGAAACGGGCGGGATTGCGGCAAAAGCAAAGATAAAACAGATGGGATCCTTTGACGCTTCAAAAGAATCGATGCAATGATAAGGAGTTTGGAAATGGAAAAAAAGGTCGTGGTCATTACCGGAGGAGCGCATGGAATCGGCAAGACGATCGCAGAGAATTTCCGCGCCGCAGGGGCGACGGTTCATATCATTGATAAACAGCAGGGCGACTGGTTTGTAGGCGATGTGGGAGACAAAGAAACTCTGGAAAGATTTGCAGCGCATGTCCTGGAGCAGTCCGGACAGGTAGACTATCTGATCAACAACGCGCTGCCGATCATGAAAGGGATGGAGGATTGCAGCTACGAGGAATTCCAATATGCGCTTTCCGTAGGGGTAACGGCGCCTTTTTATCTGACAAAGCTGCTTGCGCCGTTTTTTTCTAAGAATGCCGCGGTCATCAACATTTCTTCCTCCCGAGACCGCATGAGCCAGCCGCAGACGGAAAGTTATACCGCCGCCAAAGGCGGGATCTCTGCGCTCACGCATGCCATGGCGATCAGTTTGGCGGGGAAGGCTCGCGTGAACAGTGTTTCGCCCGGATGGATTCATACAGGAGAAGAGCCGATCGTCGGAGCAGATGCTTTGCAGCAGCCGGTCGGTCGCGTCGGAAAACCTGAGGATATCGCCGAGATGGTTCGCTTTCTTTGCTCAGACAAGGCCGGATTCATTACCGGCGAGAACATTTGTATCGACGGCGGCATGACAAAACGGATGATCTATCACGGAGAAAACGGCTGGAATTATCACAGGGATGAAGGGTGATCGAGAGAGGCGGGGACCACGGAGACGGTATGTGCATGGTCCAAACTCTCGGAGGCAAAACACCCTATCAGTGTTCAGGCGGATATGGTCGAGCTTGATCTGACCAGCGCGAAGAGCAAAGCTGCATACGAAGAGATCCGGGAGTGGGGACAGGGAAAGTACAGATTACATATGACGCGCCGGATTATCGCGAAAACCAAGCGGGAATGCGGGATCATAGAGCGGGTCAATTACCAACCTTCCCAAGAGCGAGAACAGCCGATCCCTGAGACACCAAAGAGAAGGAAGAGGCAAAGATAGAGGCATTCAAGCATTTTCGGAGGGTATGATAAAAGCTCTTCGGTAAAGGCGCTTTTATGAGTGACAAAATGCGCCGGCGCCCTTTCGAACACCGGCGTTCATTTTACCCTGCGATACCGTTTTCCTGTTTTTATACAACGTTCAATGTTCTTCCCTCTTGATTTTCTTCCTCAGGTGGAATATAATAAACGATAGTTAGCAAAGGTTAACAAGTTATTGACGCCTTGCTCTTTTATACAGTCTTTCAAGCAGAAAGAGATGCAGATTGAAAGGATATCTATCAGTTCAGCAGACAGCCGATAAATGGGGCGTCTCTGCGCACCGGGTGAATCAATCTATCCCGGAAGGGAGAATACCGGGCTGCGAACGCTTTGGACGTGTTTGGGCTGTTCCCGAGGATGCTATAAAGTCGGAACGGCTCACACCGGGAGTGAGATCAAAAAGGTCTTCTTCTGCACGTAATGCCAAGAAAAAACAAGGCAAAGTTATTTTTTTGGCCCTTTGTTAGCCTTGGTTAACAAAAGAGACTTTATGGTTATCCATGAATACGGAAGCAAGGACGATCCTCTCATCCTGCTTTTTGCCCCGATGACGGTATCAGGTAAGGACCTGGTGCCGGTGGGGACTGCTGCGACTTCCACGTAGTCAAAGGAGCTGGGTAATATGAGATATGCAGGAATGCCGCTTGGCATGTGGGTCCTGTTTGCCGGATCGTTCAGGGAGCACCTGTCGTCAGTTTACGGATATGATCCTGAAACGGCGAAAACGGTCGCCGGAAAGGCAAAGCCGAAATTTAAAGAGATTATCGGTCGTCTTCCGGAATTCGAGAAGGCAGACCGCTTCAAAATGAACATCGTAAACTGTGCCATGCTTTCTGCTTTTCTTCTGAATCTGCCGGAAAGGCCGACGGCGGAAAAGACAACGGAGTACTATCGCGCGTCCATGATGATTACCCCCATGAAGTGGTTTTGCCTGATGAGCGGAAAGAAAAAGTTCAGCGAAAAGGATATTCAGGGGATGAAGGACGCCGCCGTGCTCCGTGCTGCGGAACGGAATCCGTATTCCTGGAACATGGAGTTTCTCCCGTATGAGGACGGCGGCGGTCATGAAGCCAGATTCTTGAAATGCGGCATCTGCACGCTGACGCGGGAGCTGGGCTTTTTGACCTTGTCCCGGCCATGTGCCGTCTGGACTATACCATGAGCGAAGCAGGCGGAGTATCAGACTTTGTCCGTGAATACACCCTGGCCTCCGGAGGCCCTTACTGCGACTGCGGAGACAAAAAAGAAAAGAGGATAGCGGCATGATGAAAACAACCATGAAAATCGACGGCATGATGTGCGGGATGTGCGAAGTGCACGTCTGCGATGCGATCCGTAAAGCTGTTCCGACCGCTCGGAAGGTCGTTGCTTCCAGAAGCAAAAGGGAAGCTTCCTTTCTGACAGATGCGGCTGTGGATCCCGTTAGTTTGAAGGCTGCCATTGATGCTACAGGGTACAACTGTCTGGGCATCGAATCGGCGCCCTATGAAAAGAAAGGTTTGCTCGGGAGGAGATGAGAACGGTTATTTGGGGGCTTCTGATCCCCTTTATCGGCACGGCAGGCGGGGCTGCCTGTGTGTTCTTTCTGAAGAAGGATCTGAGAGCCGGTGTAAAGCGGGCTTTGACCGGGTTTGCAGCCGGCGTCATGGTGGCGGCGTCCATTTGGAGCCTGATCGTCCCCGCCATTGAACAGTCGGCGGAGAAAGGCAGATGGGCATTTCTTCCCGCTTTTATCGGTTTCTGGCTAGGCATTCTGTTTCTGCTCCTGCTGGATCATGCGATCCCGCATTTGCATAGGGGTATCGAACAAGCCGACCAGGCGGAAGGCCCTAAAGCCAGGCTGAACCGAACCGTTATGATGGTACTTGCTGTGACGCTCCACAACATCCCGGAGGGTATGGCGGTAGGCGTCGTCTATGCAGGGTTATTATCCGGCTCAGCCAATATTACGGCAGGCAGTGCGCTTGCTCTGGCGCTCGGCATTGCGATCCAGAACTTCCCGGAAGGCGCAATTATCTCCATGCCTCTTTTCGCGGAAGGGAAAAGCAAGTCAAAGTCGTTTGGGTTAGGTGTTTTATCCGGTGCGGTGGAGCCGGTCTTTGGTGGGTTGACTGTTTTGATTGCCAGCCTTGTGGTCCCTGCGATGCCGTATCTGCTGTCCTTTGCAGCAGGCGCCATGCTGTACGTGGTCGTGGAGGAACTGATACCTGAGATGTCGGCAGGCGAGCATTCCAATATCGGCGTCGTGTTCTTTGCCGTCGGCTTCAGTCTGATGATGGCTCTGGACGTGGCATTGGGATAAGGAGCTCATAATGAACTATCACATTGAGAAAAACACAGTACAGGAGACACTGGTCATCCCGCTTTTTGGGCGGCTGGTGTGCTCTGAACGTTTCCCGGAGCTGTTCTCTGACCCGGAGGCAAAGCGGATCTGTGGTTCGCTGGACTACGATTTCTCAGAGAAGCGAAAAAAGATGGAATCCGCAGTCGGACTCTTTGGTGCTCTCGAAGTCGCACAGAGACAGTATGATCTGTGCTGTGAAGTGGAGGAACACCTAAAGGATCACCCCAAAGCTGCCGTTGTCAACCTGGGATGCGGTCTGGACGACACCTTCTCTAAAGTCGATAACGGACAGTGCAGAGGCTATAACATTGATCTTCCGGATGTGATCCGGGTGCGGGACGACCTTCTCCCGCCGGGCGAACGAGAAACGAATCTCGCCTGTGATCTGAATGATTTTTCCTGGATGGATCAGATCGACGCCGGGGACGGAGCGGTCTTCTTTGCCGCGGGCGTTTTCTACTATTTCAAAACCGAGGATGTGAAGAGGCTGTTTGACGAGATGGCAAAACGCTTTCCCGGCGCGATACTGGCATTTGACTCCTGCAATGAGCGCGGGGCGAAGTTGATGCGGAAGACCTGGCTGAAAGAGGCCGGGATCACCGACGTCAGTGCCTTCTTCTCTCTGGAGGATGAAGCGGAGCTTCGCGGATGGAGCGATCATTTTTCTTCCGTCTCGGCAAAGAGCTATATGCGCGGCTATCGGGATATTTACCATGATGTCGGTCTTTTCCATAAACTGATGATCCGCTTCTGTGACGCTCTGGTGAAGATGAAGATCGTGAAAATCTCTTTTAGAGGATAAAGACATGACGAGAAAAGAACAGATCAAAAACGCCTATAAGTTGACCGGTGATAACGCCAACTTTTACGACGGGATGATGACCTGCTCCACCTTGCCGGGAAAGGCGATCTGCCGCCTTGTGCGGAACATGGATAGAGAAAAGAATCTCCGCTATGTTGAACAAGCCCTCTCCGGCGTTCCCGAAGACTTTGCAGGGAAGCTCCTGGAGGTGCCCGTAGGAACAGGCGTCCTGACGATGCCGATCTACAAAGAGCTTCCCGGCGCCGACATCACCTGCCTGGACTATTCCTCCGATATGATGGGCGCCGCGCAGAAGAAGGCAGAGGCTGCCGGGATCAAAAACATCACCTTCCGGCAGGGCGACGTCGGTGCGCTCCCCTTTGCGGACGGAACCTTTGACATCGTGCTCTCCATGAACGGATTCCACGCATTTCCGGATAAAGACGTTGCATATCGCGAGACCTTCCGTGTACTGAAGCCCAGCGGTACCTTCTGCGGCTGATTCTATATCCAGGGCGGCTGCAAACGGACAGATTGGTTCATCCGGCATCTGTACGTCCGCAAGGGATTCTTCACGCCGCCGTTTGAAACAGAAGTAAGCCTGAGAAATCGTCTGTCCGAGATGTATGAAGATGTCCAAGTGACCACGGTGGAAGGCATCGGCTGCTTCCGATGCAGAACGGCGCCGAAACAATGATACAGAACAAGGTGCAAGGGATGTGCCGCTGAGAAAGGCAGGTAAGAAATGAAACCTGATTATAGAAACTGGGTGCCGAAAAGCATGGTGATCGGTCTGGCTGCTGCAACTGGGACTGTTTTTCTCCTGTTTCTGCTTTTTGGGGGCAAGTGGATTCTTCGGGGAACGCCAAGGCTGATTTGTGGGATTGTTTTCGGAATCGGAACTCTGGTATTGCTCTTCTTTACAGTCTGGATGAGTGTGCTGTACAGGACATTTGATTATAACGGCAAGCGAAAGCTGGCCAAAGCGATTGTTAATGGAACTGCAGAGCATGTATCTATCCCGGACGGCGGAACAGGGCTGGACATCGGCTGCGGTAGCGGCGCGCTGACGATTGCCTGCGCGAAGAGAAACCCCAGAGCCCAGATGGTCGGCTGTGATATCTGGTCCGGCGCATATAAGGCAGATTTTACGAAGAAACGCTGCGAGGATAATGCCAGAGCAGAAGGCGTAACCAACGTCCGCTTCGAAGAAGGCAACGCGATACGCCTGCCTTTTGCAGATGAAAGCTTTGATGCAGTGACCAGCAACTACGTCTACCACAATATTGCCGGTCACAACAAACAGGAGCTGCTGTTGGAGACCCTGCGCGTGCTGAAAAAAGGCGGCACTTTTGCAATACACGATCTGATGAGCAAGACCCGCTATGGGGATATGGATTCTTTCGTCGGAAAGCTCAAAGATGAAGGGTATAAGACTGTCCGGCTGATCGACACCACGGACGGGAGCTTTATGGACCATAGGGAAGCCGCATGGCTGGGGCTCGGAGGATCGACGCTTCTGGTCGGCAGAAAGTGAGACGGGACGATGGGATTCTTTGTCAAGTTTTGCAATCAAACGCGCAAACCGGAGGGCTTTCTCGGAAAGCTGATGGTAAGCGGCATGAACAGCGGCCATGCAAAGCTGGCCGATTGGGGGATGTCTTTCTTGAAAGGCATCGAGACATCCTGTATCGCCGAGCTGGGATGCGGGGGAGGCAGAAACGCGCGCGAGCTTCTGAAACGGTATCCAAAAGCAAAGCTTACGGCGTTGGATTATTCGGAAGTCTCCATTGAGAAGACGAAGAAAACGAACCGAAAAGCAATAGAGACCGGCAGATGCCGTGCCGTTTGCGGCGATGTTTCTTCTCTTCCCTTTGACGAAGAGACCTTTGATCTGGCCACGGCTTTTGAGACGGTGTATTTCTGGCCCGGCCTAGAAAAGTGTTTTGCAGAAGTATATCGGGCGCTGAAACCGGGAGGAGCTTTCCTGATATGCAATGAATCCGACGGGACCGATGAGGTGACGCTTAAATACGCGAAGATCATCGACGGTATGAATTACTACACACTGGAACAGCTTACGGACGCGCTTACGGCGGCGGGCTTTTCAAAGATCAAAACAAAACACCACCCAAGCATGCCATGGATTGCCGTGCTGGCCAGAAGGTGAGACCTTTATGCCGTTGACACGGCTGCTTTCTCTGGTCTTGATCTCGCGCTGTGTCTGCTCCTTTATGCGGTGGTCGGCCTGATTCAAAAAGAAAGCTTTTGACAACAGCGCCGAAGGAGATCCAGGCTGCCGCAAAGGACCGCCCGAAGAGCTTTCCCGGCGCCCGCGCGCTGGGCTGAAAGTTGGCCATCATCAGCGTCTTGATGATGGCAGGAGCATTTTTGTATGGAGGATATGACGGAATCAGACAAAGCTTCTCTTTTTGGGAGTTCTTTCTTCGCTTCGTCATCATGCTTTATCTGTGGAAGGCTTTTGATAGTATCTGTCTGGACTGGCTATTCTTGACAAAGACACACTTCTTTCAGCATTTCTGTTCCGAAACAGAACACTGCGAGGTGAGGTCTATCCTCCGTTCGGATTCAACCGGAAAGAGCAATTGACCCGTATCATTTTGCCCCCGTTTATCGCGGCATTGATGGCTGGGATAGCGGTATGGATCGGAGGGAGAATATGAAAGCTGCAGAAAAGATTATGAAAAAGAAAGCTGCAATCAAGGCGGAAATGGACAAAAACCTGCCGAAAGCTCAAAGCGATGCTCTGTGGCAGGAGGCGGCGGCGAAGTTCGACGAACTTCTGACGCGGTACAGCTCTCTTCCCAAGGGCGTGCATATGCATACGGACAGCAGGATCCTTCCGTCGGCGGCAATCTATCTGACCGCGAAGGACGTGATCGGATGGGAGAGGGCATATCGGATACTCGAGAACGCCGCCGTTCAGCTCTGCGCGGGGATAGAAAAGAAGCTCCAGAAGTTGATGAAGCTGCCGGGCATGCAGAGCCTGTTCCTCAAAGTCTGGGACCCGATGACGAAGAAACTGTTCGGACCGGGAAATGGTTTCAAGAATGTGTTCTATCCGAAAAAGAAGGGCGAATACCGGATGGATGTCACGTCATGTCCGTACTGCCGGTACTTCACGGAACTTGGCTGCCCGGAGCTCACGAAGATCTTCTGCGAAAACGACGAAAGGATCTACGGCAACCTGCCGGGCCTGATCTTTGAGCGGACGGGGACCCTTGGCAAAGGGGCAGAACGCTGTGATTTTTACCTCGGGAAAAGATGAGGAATGACCTTGGTTTTTCCTGCACGTTCTTGACAATAACCTGCTTCGCAATAAGCGAAGCTATTATATAGACTATTAGTTAACCACAGTTAACTAAACACCATCGATAAAGGAGGACACACAATGCTCCGGCCTTTATTGTTCATAAAGGAGGCGTATTTATGAAAAAAAAGAAAGAAAGCGATGTTGCCGTGCTGCTCAGGTACGCGGGCAATTACAAAGGCTTGACCTTCCTGGGACTTGGTCTTTCTGCGATCGCCATGATCCTTGGTATGGCTCCCTATATTTGTATCTGGCTGGTGGCACGGGATCTGATCGCAGTTGCTCCGAACTGGACACAGGCCGCAGACGTTGCCCGTTACGGCTGGATGGCCTTCAGCTTTGCTGTTGCTGGAATAGCGGTCTATTTCGCTGCGTTGATGTGTACGCACCTTGCGGCTTTTCGCACTGCCGCCAATATCCGCAAACAGGGCATGGCACATCTGATGAAGACCTCGCTCGGCTTCTTTGATTCCAACGCTTCCGGTCTGATCCGCAACCGTCTGGACGGTGCCGCTTCTGAGACAGAGACCCTTCTGGCCCACAACCTAGCGGATATCGTCGGGAGTGCTGCCATGCTGATTTCCATGATCGTTCTGATGTTCGTCTTTGATTGGCGAATGGGAGCAGCCTGCCTGTTGGCGGCCGTGATCTCGATCATAGCCATGTTCACCATGATGGGCGGTAAAAACGCAAAACTCATGCAGGAGTACCAAGCGGCGCAGGACGTGATGAGTAAGGCTGGGACAGAATATGTGCGAGGGATCCCTGTGGTCAAGGTCTTTCAGCAAACGGTCTATTCGTTCAAGGCTTTTAAAGAAGCCATAGTGGATTACAGCGCGAAAGCAGAGCGGTACACTGACGGCGTTTGCCGTGTGCCTCAGTCGGTCAATCTGACCTTCACGGAGGGGGCGTTTACTTTCCTTGTACCTGTGGCACTGCTCTTAGCACCGGGTGCGCTGAAAACCGGGGATTTTGCGGGATTTGTCACGAATTTTGCCTTTTATGCAGTGTTCTCTGCAATCGTTTCCACGGCTCTCGCCAGAATCATGTTTGCGGCAAGCGGCATGATGCTGGCGAACACAGCGCTTGGCCGAATCAATCAGGTAATGAGTGCTCCGCTACTTAAGATCACCGACAATCCGCAACCCCCAAAGGATAACAGCGTGGAATTCAAAGATGTAAGCTTTACCTATGACGGCGCAGAGTTCCCTGCGCTGGAGCACGTCTCCTTCCGTGTGGAACCGGGACAGACTGTTGCTTTGGTCGGACCATCGGGAGGCGGCAAGACCACGGCTGCCAGTCTGATTCCGCGGTTCTGGGACGTCAGCTCCGGATCCGTGGAAGTAGGAGGTGTTGACGTGCGCGAAACCGATCCTCATGTGCTGATGGATCAAGTGGCCTTTGTCTTCCAGAACGACCGTCTGTTCAAGGCGAGCATCCTGGAAAATGTGCGGGCTGCCAGGCCGAACGCCGCACGGAATGAGGTGCAGGCCGCTCTTTCTGCAGCGCAGTGCGGTGATATTCTCGAAAAGCTCCCAAACGGGATGGATACGGTCATCGGGACGGAAGGGACCTACCTTTCCGGCGGCGAGCAGCAGCGCGTGGCGCTGGCGAGGGCGATCTTGAAGAACGCCCCTATCGTTGTTTTGGACGAGGCCACTGCCTTTGCCGATCCGGAAAACGAGGCCCTGATCCAGAAGGCTTTTGCCGTTCTGACGAAAGACCGCACCGTCATTATGATCGCACATCGTCTGTCAACAGTCGTCGGGGCGGATAAGATCATTGTGCTGGATTCCGGCCATGTGGCGGAAGAAGGGACTCATACGCAGCTTGCTGCCGCGGGTGGCCTTTACGCAAGGATGTGGACCGATTACAACCAGGCTGTGAAATGGCGTATATAGGGGGTGAGAGTAATGTTTGGCAAAGAATTTCAGCGGAAATACGCCCTTACGGATCAGGGCGTCAGAAATACAAAGCAAGGTACGCTCTGGACGGTCATCGTCAATCTCATTGTAATGGGCGGCATGGGAATCCTGTATCTGATGATGGAAAACTATATGGCGGTCCTGACCCGCGGAGAAGGACTGCCGAAAGCAACCACCTTTATTCTTCTGGTGCTGACATTTTTGGTATTGTCGATCCTGACTCATCTGCAGCAATATCGGGCTACATATGGGCTGGTCTACGGCGAGGTCAAAGCGGTCCGCATCGGACTGGCCGAGCGTCTGAGGAAGCTTCCGCTCGGATATTTCGGCAAGCGGGATCTGGCAGATCTCACAGAAACGATTATGGGCGATGTGAACCGCCTGGAGCATGTTTGGTCCCACTGTCTGGGGTATCTGTACGGCTCCTATATCTCAACGGCGATCATAGCGATCGGCATGCTCTTCTATAACTGGCGGATGGCACTTGCCTGCCTGTGGGGCGTCCCTGTGGCGTTTGCGCTGCTTTTCGGCAGCAGAAAACTGGCTAAGCGCAATTCTGAAATCACCAAAGCTGCGGGTATCCAAGTGTCAGACGGCATCCAGGAAACATTGGAAAATATCCGCGAGATCCGCGCGACGAATCAGGAAGACCGTTTCCTGAAAGTCCTGAATGAAAAGATCGACCACCATGAAAAGACCATGATCCACGGTGAGCTGTCCACCGGCATTTTCGTCAATGCGGCCAGCGTCATCATGCGTTTGGGCGTGGCAACGACCATCCTTACCGGAACAAATTTGATTCTGTCAGGCAGGATCGACTTTATGCTCCTGTTCATGTTCCTGCTGGCAATCACACGCGTCTATGCGCCGTTCGACCAGGCGCTGGCGCTGATTGCGGAGATGTTCATGTCTCAGGTCTCCGCGATCAGATTGATGGAGATACACGATGCGAAGACCGCGGAAGGCACGGATACCTTTGCCCCGGAAGGGCATGACATCGTATTTGAGAACGTTGATTTTGCGTATGACAATGAGCAAGTACTGCGCGGCGTCAGCTTTACGGCAAAGGAGGGCGAGGTCACGGCGCTGGTCGGTCCCTCCGGCTCCGGCAAAAGCACTTGTGCCCGTCTTGCCGCGCGCCTTTGGGATATCAACAAAGGAAAAATCAAGGTCGGCGGCGTGGACATTTCGACCGTCGATCCCGAAGTCCTGCTCACCGATTATTCCATGGTCTTCCAGGACGTGGTGCTTTTTGACGATACCGTGATGGAGAACATCCGTCTCGGCAAGCATGGCGCAACAGACGAGGAGGTCCTGGCAGCGGCAGCGGCAGCCAACTGCGATGAGTTCGTAGAAAAACTGCCGCAGGGCTATGCGACACCCATCGGCGAAAACGGAGCAAAGCTCTCCGGCGGCGAGCGTCAGCGCATTTCGATTGCCCGTGCTCTGTTGAAAGACGCACCGATCGTGCTTCTTGACGAAGCGACGGCTTCTCTTGATGTGGAAAACGAAACGAAGGTGCAGGGTGCGTTGTCGCGGCTTCTGGCAGGGAAGACCGTGCTGGTCATCGCCCACCGCATGCGCACCGTGGAGGCCGCCGACAAGATAGTTGTCTTGTCAGACGGCAAGGTCGCCGAAGAAGGTACACCAGCGGAGCTTTACAACAACGAAAATGGAATTTTCCGCCGCATGGCGGATCTCCAGTCAGCAAGCGCCTCGTGGAGCGTGTAAAGAAAGGCAAGAATAATTCAATGTCAGAAGAAACTATTATCAGACACTGTTCCCCTACTCTTGCGGGGTTGAAAACGGGAAATCTTTTTACCTTTTACTATCCAAATCACACCGCTATGCAAGACGCCGTCCGCAAATGGAACAGAAAACTGCACAGCAAAGGAATCCGTGTAATTCCGCTTCGGTATCGTGACAAAAAGGCGTTGATTTATCTATATCGACCTTCGATGCTGGCGCGTGACATAAAAAATCAGGAAGTAAGCAGCATGTTGGAAGAACGCGGCTACTCCCTTAAATCCGGCGAGAACTGCATTGCTCATTTGATTCGTCGGCTGGCGGAAAACGAGGAGTTCCCGCACGAGATAGGACTCTTTCTTGGTTATCCTCCAGAGGATGTGCGTGGATTTATAAATAATAAAGCCTGCGGTTTCAAATGCGTGGGTTACTGGAAGGTTTATGGAGATAAAGAACGCGCGGAAAAACTGTTTTCTCGTTATAAAAAATGTTCCGAAGTGTATCACAATCAATGGTCAAAAGGAAAGCCAATCGAACGGCTTGCAGTAATCGTTTGATACTTATCAAAAAAGAAAGGATAGAAAAAATGAGCAAGATAGCAATCGTGTATTGGAGCGGAACTGGCAATACGGAAGCTATGGCGAATGCCGTTCTGGAAGGAGCGAAAGACTCGGGAGCGGAAGTATTGCTTTTTACAGCGGCTGAATTCAGCGCAGATCAGATGGATGAATTTGACGCCATTGCGTTCGGATGCCCGTCCATGGGTGCGGAGCAGTTGGAAGACAGTGAGTTTGAGCCTATGTTCAATGCCTGCGAAAGCAAATTAAACGGTAAAAAGATTGCACTTTTCGGATCTTACGGATGGGGTGACGGCGAATGGATGAGAAATTGGGCACAGACCTGCGAAAACGACGGCGCTGTTATGGCGTGTGATTTCGTCATCTGCAACGACTCGCCCGATGACGAAGCGCTTGATTCTTGTATAGCACTGGGAAAAGCGTTGGCATAACAGCCATATAATGAAAAATAAGGAGGACAAAACCATGAAAAAGAAAACGTTATCACTGATGCTTGTGATGCTGCTACTGCTTGGCGTTCTGAGCGGATGTGAAGGAAAAGGATCGGAAACAACACCGACCGACACTCTTTTTGCCGGAGGAGTCGGAACTGCGGAAGATCCGTGGCAAATTGCCGCAGCCGACCAGCTGGATCGCGTCCGTGATGATCTGAGCGCACATTATATTCTGATGGATGATATTGATCTTTCCGGCTTTGAAAATTGGATACCGATCGGAGCTTTTCAGTCCAAGTCCGACGCACCTGAGGATGCTGAGGTGCCTCATCCCGACTATGCGTTTACAGGAACCTTTGACGGAGCAGGACACACCATTTCCAACCTGACGATTTCCAGTGAAGCCCCTATGGGTGCGGGCCTCTTCGGGTGCGCATCCGGAACGGAGAAAGGCGCTGCATTTATCGGCCATTTCACACTGAAGGATGTGAATGTATCCGGGTTTTATCTGGTTGGCGGCGCTGTCGGTCTGCAGTTTATGAATTGCCCTGTTTCGGATATTCACCTGGTCGGAGATAACAATCTGACCGGCGCCCAGGGAATCGGCGGGATTGTCGGAACAGGATTTGACCTGATTTCAGACTGCAGCGCGACTGCTGATATTACCGTGATGGGGGATGACGGCGCCTGTGCCGGGCTGATTGCAGGAGGAACCACTATGAGTTCTATCAAAAACTGCGAAGTCGCAGGTGGAAGCATCACAGCGGATGGAAACGCCACCTGGGGCTTCGGTGCACTCTGCGGCGCGCCCTGGGGTGCAGCTGAAATCACGGATTGCAAAGTCAGCAACACTGTCATTACTGTGAGCGGAGAAAACAACCGTCTGATTGGCGGGCTGATCGGTTTTGGCGGTACGTATGATCCGTCGGCGCCAGCACAGATTAGCGGATGCAGGGTCGAAGATGTGACCATTAACGTCTCTGACACGACGGATTCGGTTGGCGGGATGATCGGTGCAGGAAAGGAGATGATGGAAGGCAGCGATGTAATGTCTTCCTTCATTGTCAGTGGCGGCGCCGTTTCCGGAAACATCATAGGTGGCGGGAACTATGTGGATGCCGTTGTCGGAGACTCTGCCTGCGCGATTACAGTCGACTGCGAAGGCGGTATGACGATCGCTCCCGCGATGGATACAGCAGCTTAGTCTTTACACAATGATCGCTCTTCTGAAGCTGATGCGATACAGAACTTTTCGATGTGCGCAGGTTACGGATTGTGATTCTATTAGAAGTTCGCATCATGACCATTATTCAATTGGTTGTTTTTTCGGAAGCTAAGATATGGAAAACGGCCAAAAGGAAAAAGACTGCAAGGAAGAAAGTATTGTTTTTTATAATGGATCTACTTGAGTGCTTTTGAAAAATGACGAAAAGACATGTCCAGCGTTTTCCCAAAACGCGCAGCTCACACGAAGTGTGATCTCTGGGTTTGGGAAGGGTTCCCAACGAGACGGTGCAGAAATTGGCGGGGGTCCGGATTGCAATGCACTGCTCGTCAGGTAGCGAAAGCCTGACAAAAAGTATAGCCGGCGGCTTTTTTGTTTCATCAGCCTCCGGCTATACGCGTCAATTCTGCATTTAATTATCCGGATCCTGTTTGCTTCGATACGGTCGCTTTGATTGCACCTAAACAGTGAATTCTTACGATGCGGTTATTGTCGGTCTCTGATATTTGCCGCAGCTGGTCTATATAAGGTACGACAAATTTCGGTCTTCGTTTTCCGAGGACACGAAAGATTTCCGGAGCTTCTATCCTTACCTTCTCATCCGTATCGTACAGGAGTCCCTCAAATATCGGCATATAGTCTTCATAAATGCCGGGAGTATTTACCGCGATGTTTTCCGATGCCCAGATAAAGCTAAGCCTGACTTGCGCATTCTCGTCCGAGGCAAAGCGGAACAGATCCGTCCAATATGGTGCGATCATAGAATAGCTGCTCCGGCCAATCCGGCCAAGAGCATTAATGGCACGTTCCCGCAAAAGGGGCACCGGGCTGTCACGGAAAGAAGCTATTTCAGGAACCGTATCCTGCACTGCCAGAGGATCTGCAAAGCCCATTTCTCCGAGCAGCCAAAGAGCCTTTGCCTGTATCTTTACAGATTCTTGGGTAAGAAGTGACGAGACGCGGGGAGCATTTTCTTTCCAAAGGCTTTTGTCTTTTGTCAGAAAAACAAGCTCTTTATAGAGTTCCGATTCGCTCAATCCATCATCTCCTCAAAACAGTATTCCTCTGGATGTTTCTTCCCCAATATATAAACAGTATAGCATGGCTTTTTGAATAATGTATAACAAAAGAATGCATCTCAGGATCATTTGCCGCAGCACAATCAGAATCCGTACAGAAATCTCCTGCGTGGATTATTCCGTAACGTGTTTTTCGGGGGCTTGACAGTAAAAAGCAGGCCAATAAAATGGCATTGTTCCGAAAAGGACCTATATGGGGAATCTAATAGATCTGACGCGTTGATCGGTCCCCGTCCCTGAGATTGCCGGGTTCCGATATGGTATCTGTCGGATAGGATGGATACGGCAAGGCGGCATCGGGGCGGCCGTCAGCAGTTGATTGCCGTGTTGCATCAACACCGATCGATTCAGGCGGGTCCTTGGACTCGTCCGTCGGTACGTATCTGTGAGCCCCAGCTTATTTGTTTTCCATATTTGAAAATATGGTCCACTGGCGTGCCTGTCATCATTTTCAAAGAAACGGCTGATCGACGCACAAAAAAGGGAGATAACATCTACAAAATCCTGTTTTATTTTGATAAAATATATGCGGTCATGGACGAGGCTGAGCATAGGCATCTGATGGAATCCCTGATCGATGAGATCCAGATCTATGAAGAGCGGCAGCCTAATGGGCAGTGGCTGAAATCCATTCGTTTCATCCTCCCGATCATTGACGAGGATATGTCGCTGAGTTTGGACAATGACTCTCGCATCGAAACGGTGATGGAAGGTATGGTTGACCTATAACCCGGGAGAAATTGAGGAGAATATGGACGATTCAAAGGAACGGCATTTTGTGCAGGCATTCATCAGAAAGAGCCGCCGTGAGCGGCTCCTCTATGAGTTCACGACGCCGAAAAAAAGATACGATGGGATCAGCAGATTCTGCCATCAGGCCAGAGCGCTGCTCGATCCATCAAAAATCAGGATGGAGGGCGAGGATTTGGATCGCCGTCCGGAGTTTGAACGATTCGTGCAGCAGCACGATGAGATTTGCTATGTTCTGTCGCCGGATTTCTATCTGAACGAGCAGTGCTTCCCGCTGGAAGAAGCGGTAAACAGGGCGGTTGTTTGTCCGGATGCCGTTCTCATCCTGGGAAGCAGGTTTGCTGTTGTTTTCGGAGAATCCATGAAGGGCGGCAGGGGCAAATTTCTTCTGTCGGAGGACGGATGATTCAAAGCGCCGCGGAAATACGGAAAAGCCGCTTGCCGACACGGCAGCGGCGATCGACGCATGCGGGGTGAGCGAGATTCCCGTTTGCAGAGCACAATGGACGGATTAGGGAAAAGGAGTCAGACGTGATGAACACAATTTACCTGGCGGGAGGCTGCTTCTGGGGGGTGCAGAAGTTTTTCGATCAGTTCAAGGGCGTGATACGCACAGAGGTCGGCTATGCAAACGGGCCGGATAAAACGCCCTCATACAAGGATGTGTGCAGCGGCAGCGGGCACGCGGAGACGGTGAAGGTCGATTACGATCCCGACAGGATCTCGCTGACGGAGCTCCTGAACGATTTCTTTAGGATCATCGATCCGCTTTCCGTAAACAAGCAGGGGAATGACCGCGGCATTCAATACCGAACAGGAATCTACTTTTCGGAGGAAGGACAACTGCCGGAAATTGAAGCCGTATATAAGGCCCAGGAGGAAGCGGCGGGACAAAAGCTGGCCGTGGAGGTGGGGCCGATCGGGAATTATTTCTCGGCAGAAGAGTACCATCAGAAGTATCTCGAGAAGAATCCATGGGGCTACTGTCATATTTCGAGAGATCTGTTCGATTTGCAGGCAAAGCGCGAATCGGGCGATCGGGAAGGGCCAGCGGAATCTGAGGCCGCTCTGCGAGCTCGTATCGGCGCTCTGGCCTACGAGGTGACGCAGAACGCCGCGACAGAGTATGCGTTTACCGGACAGTACGATGATTTCTTTGAAAAAGGACTCTACGTGGATATCGTGAGCGGAGAACCTCTTTTCACATCCATGGATAAGTATCCTTCCGGCTGTGGCTGGCCGGCATTCACAAGACCCATCACCGCAGATGCCGTGACGGAGAAGCGGGACGCCTCCTACGGGATGATCCGGACAGAGGTCAGGAGCAGCAAGGCGGACTCTCACCTGGGGCATGTGTTCCCGGACGGCCCCAGGG
>JAEEGL016296409.1_pt1 | contig 25074 bp, 22 predicted proteins | sample 9134231 | NCBI WGS metagenome assembly JAEEGL01 (sample SAMN16246548, study PRJNA631951) | gut metagenome | biome: gut microbiome; feature: rumen; material: fiber-attached | host: Bos | place: Iran: Karaj | collected 2018-10 | reverse complement strand
ATAAGATTACCGATGCTTTTGTCATTACAGTACAGAAGAAACTCAATAGAAGGCCAAGGGAAAAACTAAATTTCTCAACACCAAAGATAGAGTTCTTCAAACATTTTGCCTAATTTTGCACTTGCCAGTTGACTCTACAATTTTATTTAATGCAATCATATAACTCTAAAAAAAACCTAACATAATGCTATCTGTATGAAATTTATTCCTACCTTTGTGCCTTTGAAAGTCAAAAACGACAACAAGGCATGAGAAAAATTATTAACCCCGAAACTCTTGATGATTTCAAGAAACTACTGGAAGGCGTGACACGCATCGTCATCACCTGCCACAAAAAACCCGACGGCGATGCTATTGGGTCAAGTTTGGGGTTGTGCCTTGCTTTGGAAAAAATGGGAAAGAATGTCACTGTGATTATTCCCGACCAGTTACCACAGTCGTTGGAGTTCACAACCGAAGGAATTGATTATCTCACCTTCACATTCAACGAGAAGCGTGCTGGTAACATCATTAGGAACACGCAATTGATCTTGTGCCTTGATTACAATAATATTGACCGTGTTGACAAGATGTCGCCTTTGCTCAAAGAAAGCAAAGCGCCAAAAGTGCTTATCGACCATCACCTAAATCCTGCTCGAGACTTTGCCTTGATGTTCTCCTTCCCAGAACTGTCATCAACTTGCGAAGTTGTATATCGCATCTTAAGCGAGGCTAGCTGGCTTCAGTATATTGACCGTCGAGTGGCATCGCTGCTTTTTGTGGGAATAATGACCGACACAGGCAATCTCTCATGGAGTTCTTCTTATCCAGATGTGTACGAGATTATGGCTCAACTCATGCGTTATGGCATCGATAAACCCCACCTCTACAAGCAGGCAATGGATACCGTGCCACTAAACAGTCTGAAGCTGCACAGCTATGCCTTGCTCAATAAGATGACCATCATTGATGACAGCATAGCATTGATTACCCTTGACCACAATGATCTTGAGACGTTCAGTTACAAGACAGGCGACACCGAGAGATTGGTGAATCGGCCACTTGCGGTGAAAGAAGTGTATTGGTCAACCTTCATGCGTGAGGACCCCGACTGCATCAAAGTATCAATGCGGAGCGAGGGAGATTTTGCTGTCGATACAATTTGCGCCACCTATTTTGGCGGAGGAGGTCACATGCACGCTGCCGCAGGAGAGTTCAAAGGCTCCCTAGACGAGGCCGTGGAGATATTTTATAAGATAGTTGAGAAAATAAAAACTGATAAATAATATAGAAAAATGAGAAATACTAAAAAGTTCTTCTTTCTTTTTGCATTGGCAGCTATTGTTTCAATGACTTCGTGTAGCGACAGTGAGAGTTACGCCCAGTTGCTCGAAAAAGAGCGCCATGCTACTAATGCTTACCTTGCCAACTGCAAGGTTGTGAATAATATACCAAGCGATACAGTATTTGAAGTGGGCACTGATGCTCCTTATTATAGGATTGACCCTGAAGGAAATGTGTATATGCAGGTGATTAAAGCAGGCGACCGAAAGACCGACAAGGTAAAGAACTCCGAAAGAATCTATTTCCGTTACATGCGCTACAACCTGTATTACTGGTACACCTACGGTGAGATGCTCGGTGAAGGAAATGAGAACGACATGAAGGCGGCACCCACTTACTTCAACTATGGGAACTACACACTCACCACATCGGCACAGTGGGGATATGGTATCCAACTTCCTTTGAAATTCTTAGGAGTCGATAGCGAAGTAAACATCATCATCAAGTCGCAATTTGGATGGGCAAGCGAGATAAGCATGGTTCAACCATATCTTTATCATGTGCGCTATTTCCGAAATCAAATTTAAGAGCTAAAAGCTGAAAACTCAAAACTCAGAACTGAAAACTAAAAACAAATAAATATGTCACTAATAAAGTCTATTTCAGGCATCAGAGGCACAATTGGAGGTCCTGCTGGTGATGGTCTGTCTCCTCTCGATATCGTAAAGTTCACTACAGCTTACGCCACTTTTATTCGTCGCAACTCCACAAGCGAATCAAACGTCATCGTTGTGGGACGTGATGCGCGTCTCTCAGGTCGCATGGTGCTAAACATTGTGGTTGGCACTCTCACAGGCATGGGGTTTGACGTGGTGAACATTGGTCTTGCTACAACACCCACCACCGAACTTGCTGTAGTGTGGGAAAAGGCTTGTGGAGGAATCATCATCACCGCCTCGCATAATCCCAAGCAATGGAACGCACTGAAACTGCTCAACGAGCGTGGAGAGTTCCTTGACGATGCTCAAGGCAAAGAGGTGCTGCGCATTGCCGAGGCCGAAGAGTTTGACTACGCTCCAGTCGAGAAACTGGGTCGTGAGCAAAAGAACTACACTTATCTTCGTCGCCACATCGATGCCGTTAAGGCGTTGAAACTCGTTGACGTGGAAGCAGTGAAGAACGCCAACTTCAGAGTGGCTGTTGATGCAGTCAACTCTATAGGCGGAGTAGCGATTCCTAAATTACTAGAGTCAATGGGCGTGAAAAGCGAGAATATCATAAAGCTCTTCTGTGATCCAACAGGAAACTTCGGCCACACTCCAGAACCTATCCCAGAGAATTTGACAGCTATTCAAGACCTTATGAAACAAGGCAAAGCCGATGTAGGATTTGTAGTTGACCCCGATGTTGACCGACTTGCTATTGTGATGGAAAACGGCGAGTTCTTCGTTGAGGAATATACTCTCGTGGCTGTTGCCGACTATGTGCTGAGTAACACTCCTGGTTCTACCGTTTCAAACCTTTCGTCGTCACGTGCTTTGCGTGATGTCACTAATGCTCACGGCTGCACCTATACTGCAGCTGCCGTAGGCGAGGTTAACGTAACAACCGAGATGCGCCGCACAGGTGCCGTGATAGGCGGTGAAGGAAATGGTGGAGTAATCTATCCTGAACTTCATTATGGCCGCGACGCTCTTGTTGGTGTGGCGCTATTCCTCACATTGCTTGCCAAGAGCGGCAAAAAGGTTAGCGAACTCAAGGCCACCTACCCACAATACAGCATCGCCAAGACCAAGCTTCAGCTAACTCCTGAAATGGATGTGGATAAGATTCTCAAAGCCGTAGAACAGCACTACAAAGACGAGAAACTAACCACCATTGACGGTGTGAAAATCGACTTTGAAGACGGATGGGCACACCTGCGCAAGAGCAATACAGAACCTATCATTCGCATCTACAGTGAAGCTCACACTATGGAAAAAGCGCAGCAACTGGGCGAAGATGTAAAGAAAATCGTCGAGTCGCTGATAGGTTAATGCCAAAGCCATAAAGAAACCCTGTTAACAACAAGTTATCAGGGGGCCTTTATATAACAAGAAGTCCAATGGGCATTTGCCTTGGACTTCTTCTGTTTAATGAACTATTGGTCAACTGAGAAAAAAGCATTATCTTTGGGGCATAAAACCATAAAAAACATGATAACCACTAATGAACTAATAACGCATCTTCGCAATGCTTTTGGCGACGACATGGAATTGCCCATTGCTTTCTGGAGAAGTGATGAGCCCGTTAAAGTGAGTGAGAAAATTGGAGGTTGCTTTTTCAAAGGGCTACGTGCAGTACGAGGAGGTGAACCTTTGAGTCTATGCATAGAAAATACAGGATGCGGTGGAGGCAAATTCTACCTTGGCTTTACCGATATGCCTGAATATGTGCCAACTTTTGTCTCGCTAAAAGAGCGCTACAAACAATCTCCTGACGATGTGATGGCTTTTGTTGAGAGCGTTAATGTTGAACGCAACTGTCATCGTCACTTTAACTTTCAGCGCATTGACAAAATGGATAGCCTTGACAGCATTGAGGGGCTACTTTTCTTTGCACGTCCTGATGTGCTTTCAGGACTTTGCGGATGGGCATTTTTTGACAACAATGAACATGATGCAGTCCTCACGCTCTTTGGCTCGGGATGCAGCGCTCTAATTTCAAATGCTGTTGCTGAAAACATGCGTGGCGGGAACAGTTGTTTCCTTGGTCTGTTTGACCCATCAGTAAGACCATATGTCGGTGCCGACGAACTCGGCTTCAGCATTCCTGCGAGCCGCCTCGTTAAAATGACCGACACTCTCAACGAATGCTTCCTAGGCGGTTCACACGCTTGGAAAATAGTAAAAGAAAGAATAAATCAAGACAGCTGACGCAATGGCAAGTAATCCGGATTTTGTGCAATATGTTGCGGACCAGTGCGCTGGAGCAGGTGAAATAATCGCCAAGAAAATGTTTGGCGATTACGGCATTTATTGTGACGGAAAAATATTCGGGCTCATTTGTGATGACTGCTTTTATCTAAAACCCACTCTGGCTGTGAAACCAATGCTCCGCACAATAGACATGTGTCCACCCTACGAAGGCGCAAAAGACTACTACCGCATAACCGACGTTGACGACCATGACTACCTCTCAATGCTTGTGCGCGAAACCTGCAAAGCCCTCCCCCAACCCAAACCCAAGAAACGAACAACTCGCAACCGCTGAATAGCAAAGGTATCAAAGCACAACTATTATCTCAAACTCGAAAGTAGCAAATACCTTTTAAAACAAAAAAGCCATAAATCTTCCGATATTATCAGTTGATTTACAGCTTTTTAATTTGTCGGGGTACCAGGATTCGAACCTGGGACCTCCTGCTCCCAAAGCAGGCGCGCTAACCGGACTGCGCTACACCCCGAGTGCTTATTTCTTCAAAAGCGTTGCAAAGTTACTACTTTTTTTTGTATTGGCAAGGTTTTTTGCCGATTTTTTGCGAAAAAATGGCATTTTTTCTTGTTTGAGTCATTTTTTATGGTGAAAAGGATGAAAAAGCGAACAATAATTACTAATTTTGTCTGTTTGTTTTCAACAAAAGTTGAGATTATCGAAAAGAAAAATATTTTTCAACAACACAATAGACACATTTATATTATGTACAGAAGTAAAACATGTGGAGAGTTGCGTCTTGCCAATGCTGGCGAGAATGTGACTTTGGCAGGATGGGTGCAGCGCACTCGCAAGATGGGTGGCATGACTTTTGTCGATCTTCGTGACCGATATGGCATCACTCAATTAGTGTTTAACGAGTCGGTTGATGCTGAGCTGTGTGCTCGCGCCAACAAGCTTGGCCGTGAGTTCTGCATTCAGGCCTCAGGTACAGTCAGTGAGCGCCAGAGCAAGAATCCAAACATGCCCACTGGCGATATCGAAATTATTGTTAATGAGCTGAATATTCTCAGTCCAAGTGCCACTCCGCCGTTTACTATCGAAGACAACACCGATGGTGGCGATGACCTTCGCATGAAGTATCGTTATCTCGACCTGCGTCGTCCCAGCGTGCGTCAAAACCTTGAGCTTCGCCACCGCATGACTATCTTGATTCGCAACTTCCTCGACAGCCGCGACTTCATTGAGGTAGAGACCCCAATCTTGGTGGGCAGTACACCTGAGGGCGCTCGCGACTTCGTGGTGCCAAGCCGCATGAATCCAGGCCAGTTCTATGCTCTGCCTCAGAGCCCTCAAACTCTCAAGCAGTTGCTCATGGTTAGTGGTTTCGACCGCTATTTCCAGATTGCCAAGTGCTTCCGCGACGAGGACTTACGTGCCGACCGTCAGCCCGAGTTCACCCAGATTGACTGCGAGATGAGCTTTGTCGATCAAGAGGACGTTATCGAAGTGTTTGAAGGCCTCGCTCGCCACTTATTTAAGGAAGTTCGCTGTGTTGACTTGCCAGAGAAATTGCAGCAGATGACCTGGCACGACGCTATGCGCCTATACGGTAGCGACAAGCCAGATCTACGTTTCGGCATGACCTTCGTGGAGCTGATGGATGAACTAAAGGGCACAAGCGACTTTGCTGTGTTTAACGATGCAGCTTACATTGGCGGCATCTGCGCTCCTGGCTGTGCAGACTACAGCCGCAAGCAACTCGACCAGCTCACCAACTTCGTGAAGAGCCAGCAGGTAGGTGCTAAAGGCCTTGTATATATTAAGGTGAACACCGACGGCACATTCAAGAGCAGCATCGACAAGTTCTTCAATGCCGAGCAGCTGAAGAAGGTTGCCGACAAGATGGAAGCCAAACCTGGCGACCTCATCCTCATCCTCAGTGGCGACAATGCCAATAAGACGCGCGTGCAACTTTGCTCTCTGCGTCTCGAGATGGGCGACCAGCTTGGTCTTCGTGACAAGAACAAGTTTGAATGTCTGTGGATTGTCGATTTCCCACTCTTTGAGTGGAGCGACGAGGAACAGCGCCTCATGGCAACTCACCACCCATTCACCATGCCAAATCCCGACGATATTCCACTGCTCGAGGAGCATCCCGAGCGTGTGCGCGCTAAGGCCTACGACTTCGTGTGCAACGGCATCGAGGTGGGCGGTGGCAGCCTTCGTATCCACGACAGCGAACTGCAAGAAAAGATGTTCCGCATCCTTGGTTTCACCCAAGAGCGTGCCGAAGCACAATTTGGCTTCTTGATGAATGCCTTTAAGTATGGTGCACCACCTCATGGTGGCCTTGCTTTCGGTCTCGACCGCTTTGTGTCAATCATGGCCGGTCTCGACAGCATCCGCGACTGCATTGCCTTCCCCAAGAACAACAGTGGTCGCGACGTAATGCTCGACGCTCCCAGTTCGCTTGAGCCAGGTCAGCTTGAAGAGTTGTTCCTTAAGATTGACGAAGAGCGAGTTAACGCAACAAAATAACGACATGCTGATTGCTGGACATCAAGTTGATGACGCGATGTTCTCCTACATCGCCAGCAATCGTGATGCCGACACATATAAACTCTTGTTGAAAGATGAGTCTGATCTCTCTTTCGACAAGAGTTTTGCCATTTTGCAAATCGAATGCCGCCACAAGACCAAAAGCAAGATTCCCTCTCTGCTACAACATGAGAAATTCCTGTTTCCCAAGGCAATAAGTGCCGAGCAGTGCACCCATGAGAAGGTAGCTCTTTTTCACTCGTCACTCTTTGGATTCAATGACCATGTGCTTGACATGACAATGGGACTTGGTGTTGACGATTATTATATTTCGCAATGCGTTCAATCTATCACTGCCATTGAACTTGACAAGGAAATAGCCGATATTGGCGCTTACAATTTTGCCTTTCTCGCTCCCAATGTAAAGGTGGTGAATGATGACTCGGTACAATATCTCAGACATCTTGGTGATGACAAGCATTTTGATGCCATCTTCATTGACCCCGCGCGACGTGCCAATGACGGCAAGCGAATGTTTGGCTTTGCCGACTGCCAGCCAAACGTATTAGAACTGCTGCCTCTCATTGGGCACCACACTTCACGGTTATATATCAAAGCCTCCCCAATGCTTGATGTCACACAATCAATGCGCGACTTGGGCGAGCATCTCACCGACGTGTTTGCTGTGAGTGTCAAGAACGAGTGTAAAGAACTACTCTTCAAGCTCGATTTTCCAGCTTCTGCATCTGTCGTCACGCTAAATGCCCTTAACTACGACGGCAACGAATGGCAGACATTTTCAACACATGTAAACGAAGTACCAACAAGAAGTCGCACTGCTGAACCAGAAGTTGGAGGGTATCTCTACGAGCCTAATGCCAGCATAATGAAACTTGGCTGCCACAGTGCTGTTGAACAAAATTTTGGCACACCAATGATTGCTCTGAGCTCTCACTTGATGGTCAGCGACTATCTCATTACTGATTTTCCTGGCAGACAGTTCAGGATTGTTGAGATAATTCCATTTAAAGGCAAAGAAATCAAATCATTGACAAAGAGATATCAGCAACTCAATGTCGCAACACGCAATTTCCGCCTAAGCGCCGAGGCGCTAAAGCAGCGTCTTCGAGTGCAAGACGGCGGCAACATCTATCTTTTTGCCACAACTCTTGCAGCCGGTGAGCAAGTCATAATAATTTGCGAAAAAATCTCTTAAAGTCTATCTAAAAACTTCTTGCGGTCAACAATAAAACGCAGGTGCGTACCTTCGCCAAGCAACATGTCTCCACTGTAAGCTTCGACCTTAAATTCGATTTTCTTACCATCTACTTTTGTCACAGTAGCAGTCGCTACTACACGGTCGCCCACCTTACTAGGGCGCAGATGTGATGATGCTATGTGTCCTCCCACTGTAGTACATTCTTCAGGTATATGAGACGCCACTGCAAGCATAGCAGCATTCTCCATAAGTGCCATCATCGCAGGCGTGGCAAGCACCTCCATATCGCCCGACCCCATGCTCCGAGCTGTCACTTCTTCGCTAACAACCATCTGGCTAATATGCCTCAATCCAATTTCAATCATAATCGCATCTTTTTTCTGCAAAGTTAAGGATTTTTGGCACATTATACTCTCATCTGCACACATTTCTAATTCAACTAGCACAAATTTTGGATAAATCAGCTAGAGGCTCGGAAATAAAAACGAAAAACTTCATTTTTCTTTTTGTATTTCTCATAACTTGCACTAATTTTGCAAGATAAAACAATAGGCGAGTTAAATGGTACCTTCAAAGATAAATAAACGTTATGATTTTGACCGGGTCACTCGACTCATTATTACTGTAGTGTGCATAGCCTTGGCAATTTTCGTAATCAACTATTTGAGGAATGTGCTATTGCCTTTCTTGATAGGTGGACTGCTTGCCTATATGCTTAATCCACTCGTTGAGTTTATAAGAAAAACACTTCATCTGAAAGGCCGTGCCGTAGCTTCTGTTCTGGCTATCATCATTGCAGTAGGCGCAATAATTACGGCGTTATGGTTTCTTATACCATATTTGGTAAATGAGGTGAGCAACATGACCACGATGCTAACCCACTATGCCAAAACATCCTTCCAAGTTCCACACATACCAGCTGCAGTACACGACTTCATTAGAGAAAACATCGACTTGAGCCAGTGGCAGAAACTCCTTACCAAAGAGCAATGGGTTAACGTGATTAACAACCTGCTTAGTGGCACTTGGAGTGTGATAGGCGGCACATTCAGCATAATCTTGTCAATATTCACGATTTTGCTCGTGCTGCTCTACATGTTCTTTATTTTGCTTGACTACGATAAGATTACACACGGCTTCAAGGCTGCCATACCACCAAAATATCGCCGCATCGGATTCAAGATTATACGCGACGTAGAGCAGACTATGAGCCGCTACTTCCGTGGGCAAGCTCTAGTATCGCTCTTTGTAGGCATCATTTTTGCCATCGAGTTCTCAATCATTGGACTGCCTATGGCCGTCGCTTTTGGACTCTTCATTGGCCTGCTAAACATGGTCCCCTATCTGCAACTAGTGTCACTTCCCATTGCAGCTTTCCTATGCCTGGTACTATCGGTTGATACTGGACAACCATTCTGGCCACTTTTCGGGTGGACTTTTGCCGCCTACTGCATCTGCCAGCTTATACAAGACCTGGTACTCATACCTATGATAATGAAGCAGCAGATGGGACTAAAGCCTGCTATCGTCTTCCTGGCGCTATCGGTATGGGGATACCTCTTAGGGCTGGTGGGGCTCATTATTGCATTGCCTATGACAACTCTTATCATCAGTTATTACTGTGAATATGTGCTCCACACACCAAACCCACTATATAACAAGAAGAAAAAGAAGAGAAAAAAACGCAACAACTCTGTGATACGTCAAGAGCTCACAACCAATAACGACGAGCAAGACACAGATAATAGTCTCTCCACCCAGATCTGAAAACAATCAAAAAACAGCTCTTCCTAGCTTATTATTTAAAAAAACTGCGTATATTTGTAGTGATTTTTATCTTCTCATACTAATCAAGAGGTCTTGTAAGCAAATTAATTATTCATAAGCACTATGATTAACAGAATTTTAATAAGAATAAAAGTAGTTCAGATGGTTTATAACTTCATGGTAACTCGAAGTATTAAATCTCCCGATATGGCAAAAAATGAGTTACAGAAAAGTTTTGACAAGTCATATGAACTATATAACTATTTGCTCAAGTTGATTATTGACTTGACCGATCTGCAAGATAGATATCTCGACGAAGCAAAGCACAAATTCTTGCCTACTAGAGAGGACCTCTACCCTAACACAAAATTTGTAGATAATAAGCTTGTCGCACTCTTGAGAGATAACGAGCAATTTCAGCATTACATCCAAGAACACAAACTGTCATGGAAAGACAATGAAATCTTCTTGAAACTCATACTCAATAAGATACAAGACAGCGATATCTATAAAGAGTACATGGAGAATGACAACTGCGACCTTGATGGTGACTGCTATTTATGGAAACAGATTTTCAAGCGGTTGCTCATAGATGATGACGACTTGCTCGAGGAACTTGAGAACCAGTCGATGTACTGGAGCTGCGATGACCTCGACTTTATGGGGCAATTTGTTATTAAGACTATTAAGCGCTTTAACGATGGCGACCAGAATCCTATTATGCCACAATTCAAGGATCAAGAAGATGCCGATTATGGAGAAGAGCTTTTCACTGCCACACTCAGCCAAGAAGACCTGAACACAGCCACTATCGAGAAGTTTATTGACTCTCGACACTGGGACAGTGATCGCATAGCGCTTATCGACCGAGTGATACTTCTTGTTGCCCTTGCCGAGGTCAGGACATTTGAGAAGATTCCTACTACTGTAACCCTCAACGAATATATCGAGATTGCAAAATCGTTCAGTAGTCCTAGCAGTTCGGCATTTGTAAATGGTGTACTAAATGCCGCCATTCGCGAACTGAAAAACTCAGGTGCAATCTGGAAACCCTGATGTAACACATACAAGACAAATCTTTTTTATAATTAAAAATAAACTACTATGTTAAATTACATTTTATTATTCGCTCCACAAGGTGAAGGCGATGCAGCAGGTGGAGGATGGTCAGGCATCATTATGATTGTTGCTCTTATTGCCATTTTCTATTTCTTCATGATTCGTCCACAAAGTAAGAAGCAGAAAGAAATCAAAAAGTTCCGCGATGCCATGCAAAAGGGCGACAAAGTAATTACCGCTGGCGGCATTCACGGCAAGATTAAAGAAATCAAAGATAGTGTGATAGTTCTGCAAGTCGATGACAACGTGAAAATTACCATCGACAAAGCAATGGTATATCCCTCGGCCGGTGATGCTATTGAGTCGGGTGCCGACATCAAGAACGCAAACTAATTGACGTTTTAACAATTAGATACTAAGCACAATAGTATAGTAGTGACAACATGTGCACTACTCTACTATTGTTGCAATATTACCCCACTAAGTCATGAGTTGGTTTAAACAGCATTTCAAATGGTTGTCATCGCTTTGCAAGAAATTGTCGAGCAAGGAAACGTTCTTGTTCCTATTTTTTGTAGTGATTGCCGCACTGTTTTGGGTGCTCCTTTCGTTTAACAACAACATGACCCGAGACATCACTATCAATGTGGTGGTTAACAAACCTAAAAATGTTACCCTCATTAATGATGTACCTTCAACTGTCACAGTAACAGTTAAAGACCGAGGACTTTCATTTCTGAAGTCATTCTTCCAGTCAGCACCAACCATAGAACTCGACTTGAGCAAATACATCAACGAGAAGAACAGCACTGTGGAAATCGCGCCAAATCAACTGATTAATGAAGTGAGGAGGTCTATTAACAATGAAGCCACCATTATCAAAGTGATACCCGAGAGCATAGTATCAAAATACACAACACTACCAGGGAAAAAGGTGCCTGTAAATTGGGAAGACAACATTGAGAATATCATACCCGACAAGCAATTTGTCATTAACCCTGATTTGATAAAAACCGACCCCGATTCTGTAGTCGTCTATGCACTCGACCAAGCTACCCTCCTCAAGGTCAACGAGGTGGACATCTCGACAGTGGAAGTGGCAAATCTCACCTCCACATTCACCAAAGAAGTGACGATTAAGGGTATCAACAATGTAAAAATCGTTCCCGACAAAGTTAAGCTCACCGTGCCTGTAGAGCCACTAATTAGGAAAGACTATAATGCCTCCATCTCATTAAGAAACCAGCCTCATGGTGTAAAGGTGCTTGTATTTCCTCCTTCAGTCGATGTCACTTTTCTTGTGCCTCAGAGCCACTACCGTGACCCAGTGAACCTGACAGTCATAGTCGATTACAATGACATAGACCCCAAGAATAACAAGGTCAACATAAAACTAGGAGAAGTGTCAGGCAACTACACCAACGTAACACTACCCATCGACAGTGTTACCTACTTGATTGAACGATACTAGAAGGTAATAATGACCGCAAGGCAATTGATAGCGATAACAGGTGGCATTGGCTCCGGCAAGAGTGTGGTTGCCAGAGTACTGAGCAATATGGGGCACGAAGTTTATGACTGCGACCTGCGTGCAAAAACACTGATGACAACTTCCCCTATCATCAGGCAGCAACTTACCGAGCGCTTTGGCAACAACATCTACAATCTAGATGGCAGCATTAACAAACCCCTACTGAGTTCAATTATCTTCAACGACCATGATGCTCTTGCTACCGTCAATGGCATTGTTCATCCAGTAGTAAAAGACGACCTCCTCAAATGGCATTATTCTAATCAAAAGTCACAAAGCTTTGTAGAGACTGCAATATTGGTTGAAGCAGGAATGCACACGATGGTTGATGAGGTGTGGAACGTGACTGCACCAACAGAAACCCGCATATTAAGGGTCATACGGCGCAACGCTACTACACGAGACAAGGTACTAGAAAGAATAAACTCTCAATCGGCTTCGATGAGCGAGGTGTCAGTTCCCGTCAAGAACATAATCAATGACGGCAACACAGCCATTCTGCCACAATTAATTGCTCTGCTTAGCAATTAGTCAAACGACAAAAACGCTTAAGTGACAAAAATTTAGAGGAGCACCAGCACAACTGGTACTCCTCTAAAAAATATTGCTTAACCACAAAAATTAGTCAGCGTTAAGATTTACACGCTTCAGGGCGGTAGCAACGAGACCCTTTTGAGCCTTGTCGAGGAACATGGCGATAGTCATGCCCTTCTCCTCGCTAGCCTCATACTCCTGCTCCATAAGGATGTTCTCCTTGTAGAACTTCTCCATGCGGCCCTTCACGATGTTCTGGATCATCTGCTCAGGCATGCTCTTGAGCTTAGCATCGGCGGTGTCGGCCATGAGCTTCTTAGCCTGCTCAACCTGCTCTGGAGTCATATAACCCTTGCGAACAGCCTCGTCCTGATGCTCCTCAGTAGCGCAGTAGTAGGGGTTGAAGCCAGCCTTCTTCAAGGCGTTCTCAACAGCCTTCTGCACTTGCTCGCTCTTGGTCTTCTCAATAGCGATGCTAGTCTCCTCGTCGATTACATTCTGAGGAATCTGCTCACGGCTAGCAGCAACAGGGCGCATAGCGGCAACCTGCATAGCAACAGCCTTACCAGTCTCCTCATCAACAGGAGCGCTGAAAGCAACGAGAGTAGAGAGCTTCTTGTTGAAGTGGTTGTAACCAGCGATGCCAGCAGCCTCAAGGCACTCATAAGCACCAAGCTCCATCTTCTCGCCAGTGATACCGCTCAGAGCAGTGATGTGCTCAGCAACGGTAGCGCCGTCGAATGTGAAGTTTTTGAGCTCGTCGATGTTCTGTACCTTAGCGGCAACAGCCTCGTCGAGAATGCGGTTGGCCAGAGTGACAAACTTCTCGGTACCAGCAACAGGCTCGGTCTCGCACTTCAGCGCTACGATAGCACCAAAGTTACCTACAACCTTGCACTTAGCAATACCTTCGGCAGCAGTGCGGTCGCCACGCTTAGCAGCGATAGCCTGACCACGCTTGCGGATAATCTCCACTGCCTTGTCCATATCGTTCTCGGCCTCAATGAGAGCCTTCTTGCAATCAACCATACCAGCATTGGTAATCTCACGCAACTTCTTTATGTCGTTAATTGAAACAGCCATAATTGTTTTTTAAAATTTAAAATTATTACCTATAATTAGTGAACTCTTGAGAATTACTCGGCCTTAGCTTCTTCCTCAGCTGCTGGCTCCTCAGCAGGAGCTTCAGCTGCAGGCTCTTCTTTTTCCTCAGCCTTGGGAGCAGCTTTGCGGCGTACTCTCTCGCGACGGGGCTTTGCCTCGGCAGCACCTTCGTTCTCTTCCTCGGCAGCCTCGTCCTTGTTGTCGATCTTCTCAATCTTGCGCTCCTCTATGCCTTCGGTGATTGCCTCACACACGGTGTTAAGGATAATGTCGATTGATTTAGAAGCGTCGTCATTGGCGGGGATTACGAAATCTACGTTCTCGGGATTGCTGTTGGTATCAACGATGCCAAATACGGGAATTCCAAGACGGTTAGCCTCAGCAACAGCAATGTGCTCTTTCAGCACGTCAACAACGAAGAGAGCAGATGGCAGAGCCTTCATCTCGGCGATAGAACCAAGGTTCTTCTCGAGTTTCGCACGCTGACGAGTGATTTGAAGGCGCTCGCGCTTCGACATGTTGTCGAATGTACCATCGGTAGTCATCTTGTCGATTGAAGCCATCTTCTTCACAGCCTTGCGGATGGTGGGGAAGTTGGTAAGCATACCGCCTGGCCAGCGCTCAACAACGTAAGGCATTCCAACCGAAGTAGCGCGGTCGACAACAACTTGCTTAGCTTGCTTCTTAGTGGCAACGAACAAAACCTTGCGACCACTCTTAGCAATGTTCTTGAGGGCAACGGCAGCTTCTTCAAGCTTAGCCTGAGTCTTGTAGAGGTCAATAATGTGAATGCCATTACGCTCCATAAAGATGTAGGGAGCCATGGCGGGGTTCCATTTACGTTTCAGGTGACCAAAGTGACAGGTAGCGTCAAGTAATTGGTCAAAATTTGGTGTTTGCATTGTTTTAAAAATTGTTTTGTTTACGTTCAACTTAATCAATCGCATAGTAGCCAACATGTGAGAGTCTATATTATATTAATGTGTTGCCACATGAAGAGTCTATGCAATTTGGATACTAAACTCTGTTTTGTTTCCAGAGCAAGGCGTTGAAATAAAATAATAATATTAACGCTTGCTGAATTGGAAACGCTTGCGGGCCTTGGGCTGTCCAGGTTTCTTGCGCTCTACGGCACGTGGGTCGCGAGTCATGAAGCCTTCCTTGCGAAGCGCGCTCTTATCCTCGGCGTTGATCTTCACCAGAGCACGAGCGATAGCCAGACGCAGAGCCTCGGCTTGTCCCTTGTAACCACCACCAATGAGGTTCACCTTGATATTATACTTCTCAGTTGCCTCGATGGTGTTCAATGGCTGTTTAACGATGAATTGAAGAATTGGAGATGGGAAGTATTCTTCAAGTGTACGCTTGTTGATTGTGATCTCGCCATTACCTTCGCTAACATACACGCGTGCGATAGCTGCTTTACGACGACCTACTGCATTAATCTGTTCCATACTTCCAATTATTTAAGTTTGTTGATATCAATTACTTTAGGTTGCTGAGCCTCATGGGGATGATCTGGACCATTGTAGATATATACATTGTTCAGAATCTGAGCGCCAAGTTTGTTCTTGGGGAGCATGCCCTTAATCACGTGCATGAACAAGGGGTGTTTGCCGCGCTGATTGCCACGAGCCCTTGATTGATGAATCTCCGACTTCTTTTGGAGGATGGCAGGGGTTGCATAACGCTGACCACCGGGATAGCCTGTGTAGCTAACATAGGTGCGGTCTTCCCACTTTTTACCAGTGAGTTGAACCTTATCGGCGTTGATGATAATAACATTATCACCACAATCTACGTGTGGTGTGAAACTGGGTTTGTACTTACCACGCAAGATTTTCGCTACTTTTGCGCACAAGCGACCCAGCACCTGATCGGTAGCATCTACTACTACCCATTCTTTCTGTACGTCTTCCTTGCGGATAGACACGGTCTTGTAACTTAAAGTGTTCACTTTTAAAATCCTGATTAAAAATTAATTAAATCTTCAACAGAGCGCACAATGACACGGCCAAATGTCACTCTTTGGCACGCTGCTGAAATTATCTTGGATATAATCGGCGTGCAAAGGTACAACATTATTTATTAATAGCAACTATACCACCATGCCAAAACACCCTAAGAAGCATTAAAATTAAGGAAGATTAACATAATTAGCAAATATTAACCTCAACATAATTCTTCAAGAAGTAGGAAGGAATCTTCTATTGTGTAAAAAAAAAAGCAAAATTCTGTAATATTCTACACACACACCGAACCAAATCATAGTCACAAACCATTTAAAATCTTGAAAAAGAGCCTTCAGATTGGTAAAAAACCTCAATAAACGAGGTTTTTAGGAGGAAAGGCACATCTATTTGAAATATTTTGTGTTACTTTGCACGCTTTTTTAAAAATATAATATTAATAATTTCAGATAAGAAGAGTAATGAAAGCTAGAAAAATTGTAATCTTCATCTTTGGCGTGCTGGCGGCACTTGCCGTGCTGTGTGCCATTTTTCCAGAAGATGGGATTACAATTGGAAATATACACTATGAGTTCCCTACTCTTGACGAAATCCTGACTGTGGCCAACGAGCCAAGCACACAGAATCCAGAAGACTTCTTAGCGCAGCAACTTAAAGCCACAAGCACTAGCGACGACAAGGAGTTCAAGAAATTTACTGAATCAAATCCTGCTCGCTTTCACGTGCCAGGCAACGACATCACCTATTTTGACGATCTTTTCGACGCAATGGAGAATGCCAAAAGCGAGCCTATGCGCGTGCTACACTATGGCGACTCGCAACTCGAGGGAGACCGAATCTCTGCTGAACTGAGAGAGAAATTCCAAACCGCTTTTGGTGGCAGTGGCGTGGGGATGGTGCCCGCTATTCAACATGTTGGTGCTATGACTGTTGTGCAGTCGGCAAGCCGCAAGCTGCCGACCTACTTCTCTTACCCAATGGGCGAGCATCTGCGCAATGGCCGCTATGGCATTATGTCGCAGGTAGCGCACCTTAACGGTTCGGTACAACTCACCTATAGAGCCTCTAATCTAGAGGATGTGCCCCACTCTAAGACCTACTCCAAGGTAACAATGGTGTGCTGCGGAAAAGGCAATGCCACGTTGACAGCCAACGGAACCACACTTCCAATGACCGATGCTGCCGGCACCACCGAAGGCGTTAAATTCCTCACCGCCACCCTACATTCACCAGCAAGAAAGGTGTCGATTAACGCCAATGGCAATATGGAGATATTTGCCGTGCTGCTCGACGACACAAACGGCATCTCGGTTGATAACGTGCCCATGCGAGGCTGTTCGGGTACAGTGTTTGCCCACGTTACCGACCGCAAGACCTTAGAACCATTCTTCAAGCGCAACAAAGTGAGTCTGCTCATCTTACAATATGGTGGAAACTCTGTGCCTTATCTTAAGTCGGAAAAACGAATGAGAAAATACAAGGAAAGCCTTCTAGCCCAGATTAAACTGTTTAAGGCCATGTCGCCCGAGACAAAGATTCTGTTCATCGGTCCAGCCGACATGTCAACCAACGTAAAAGGCAAAAAAGAGACATATCCGCAACTTGAGCCAACCATCAATATGCTTCAAGAGGTGTGCAACGAAACAGGCATCGCTTTCTGGAACCTATACGATGCGATGGGTGGTCACAATTCCATGATTCAATGGGTAAAAGCTGGCTTGGCAGGAAAAGACTACGTGCATTTCACCCGTGACGGTGCAAGCCAAGTCGCCGATATGCTTTTCAATACATTTTTGATGTATTACCACTTCTATTGCAAGCGAGAGGGAAAAACGCCCAAAGACTTTCATTGATTTTAATGATTAAAACGAAATACATATTAATACTCATCATAGCACTTTTTGGCTTTGTCAACTCTGTTGCACAAGACAAGAGTCTTTTTGCACGCGCCGACTCAAGCTACTCTTGTGTCAATATGAAAGAAGCCGGACTGCGCACCTTCAAGGAAGGACGAGCAGCGTTGGTGCCTTTCTTCCGCAAGCTCGACATTATCATCAACAGGCATCGCGGCACTATCAACATTTGGCACGTAGGAGGCAGTCATGTCCAGGCTGGCACTTTCAGTCACCGCGTTCGCCGCAATTTTGCCATGCACGTAAATGGTAATAAAGGCAGCAGAACCATCATGTTTCCCTACAAACTGGTAAATACCAACGGTCCTCATGACTACTCGGTAAGCGGCACGGGCTCGTGGTCGAGGACTCGAAACATTGAGCAAAGTCCTGAACGAGAGATGGGGCTGAGCGGCATCACTGCCACCACATCGAGCCCAAATGCTAGCGTGACATTCTCTCTCTCGTCAAGCGACGGTATTGACTGGACAACACGCTACATAAGGGTAATTGGCAAAGCGTCATCAAGCAGCGTAAGGCCCTACATCATGATTGACAGCACAGCTATCGAAGACCCCGAAGGCAACAACGACACAGGTTATTTCTTTGAACTGCCACGTGGATGCACTTCATTTACCGTGAAATTCCATGGTTTGGGCAGCGGCAACCGATTTGAACTTAGAGGAGTTATTGCACTCAACGACGAGCCCGGTGTAGCCTACTGGGAATCGGGCGTGAATGGAGCTGCTACCACGTCGTGGCTCAGATGCAGCCTGCTAGAGAAAGACCTGCACGTGGCTAAACCCGACATGGTGATCTTTGGCATAGGCATCAACGACGCCCACACCAAAAGCTTCAACCGCGACCGCTTCAAGAACAACTATCAGCAGCTAATTGACCGCATCAAGCGCGTGAATCCCGACTGCCAGTTCATTTTCATCACCAACAACGACAACCACTTGAACCGCTCAGCAAACCCTAACACCCGTTCTGCCGAGAAAGTGTTCATAGAGCTGGCACTTGACAACAACGGCTCGGTGTGGGACCTTTATAAAGTGATGGGAGGACTAGGTAGCTCTACTCGATGGGTAAGGAACGGACTGATGCAGAGCGATCATGTACATTTCACCAGCACAGGCTATAAATTAATAGGAGATTTACTATATAATGCTATTATTGGAGAATACCTAAAATGGCGTGAACGAAACCTCAATGCAGAAACTTATTGATTACATATTATCGGTTTTCTCGTTTAACCCCGACAGTCCACTGCTATTCACGCAGTTCCACTTTTGGGCGTTCTTCGCTATAGTATTTGCAGGTTTCGCATTGGCTAAGAAGAGAAGGCTGCTGCGCAACTCCTATCTATTCTTTGTGAGCCTTCTGTTCTACTATAAGACAAGCGGACTCTTTGTGGGGCTGCTAATCCTTGTGACGTGTACCGACTTCTTCATTGCCCAGGCCATTCACAACAACAAGGTGCAATGGAAGCGACGAGCATTACTGGCTCTGAGTGTAACCATCGACCTTGGCATCCTGTGCTACTTTAAGTATGCCTACTTCTTTGCCGATATGGTACACTCCATCTTCGGTTTTCAGATGACAGTGACCAATGTCGCTGCCAGCGCAGGAAACTCGATACTCGGCACCAATTTCTTCAATGTTGACCGAATTATCCTGCCCGTGGGAATTTCGTTCTACACATTCCAGGTAATCAGTTATACTGCCGATGTCTATAAAGGCCTAGTCAAACCTGTGCGCAACATTCTTGACTTTGGTTTTTACGTGACATTCTTCCCGCAACTTGTGGCAGGACCTATTGTCAAGGCTAGCGACTTCATTCCTCAGCTCTACAAGAAGTACAACATCAGCCACCGCATGTTTGGTCTTGCCGTATTCTGGATTCTTAATGGATTGGTAAAGAAAATCGTCCTTAGCGACTACCTTGCCATGAACTTTATCGACCGAGTGTTTGAGAACCCACACCTTTTCTCTGGATTTGAGAATCTCATGTCGCTATTTGTGTATTCGTTGCAAGTCTATGCCGACTTCTCAGGATATACCGACATCGCTATAGGACTGTCGCTACTCATGGGATTCCACCTGCCCAAGAACTTTAACTCTCCTTACAAAGCCCTTAACTGTAGCAACTTCTGGAAGAGATGGCATATCTCGCTGTCGCGTTGGTTGCAAACCTATCTATACATACCCCTTGGTGGCAACCGCAACATTACCTTCGGCACTTATTTCTGGATATCGGTCATCACTCTTGCCGCTCTAGTGCTTAGTGGCAGTTGGTGGGTAGCATTGGGAGTATTAGTTTTGGCTGCAATGGTGATTTTCACTGCCTACAAACACCCCGAGCGTCGCAAGAAAATCTATGCCAACCTCAATGCGATGATTACTATGTTACTTGGCGGTCTATGGCACGGAGCAAGTATGAATTTCGTGATTTGGGGCGGACTCAACGGCGTGGGAATGGTAGTCTATAAGTTCTGGCGCGATAACTCGGCTATGTGGCGAGTAGCGGTATCGCTCATAGTTGTGGCGGTTCTTTTAATACTCATGTGGCTCACCCCCGCTGCATTGTGGAATGTGCTCCTGGTGTGCGCCATCTTCATCGCCGTGAGCGCAATAATACGCTGGCTCTACAACAAGTACAATACCCGCGAGCGCAACCTTAAGTGGCTTGCCAACTCTTGGGCAATATTCGTGACTTTTGTGTTTATCTCCTTCACCCGACTCTTCTTCCGCTCGGGTTCTAATCTCGATCCTGCCACTGCCAACGAGGTGGCATGGAACACCGCCAAATCGATGGTACAGCAGATGGGCACCTCATGGAACGTCAACATCTTTGATGTGATTGGAGCTTACCACAATGTGTTCCTGCTCTTTGTCCTGGGAATGATTATCCACTGGATTCCTGAAAAGATGAAACGCAAATATCGCTACACATTTGCAAGCCTACCACTACCCGCGATTGCTGCAATAGTTGTAGTGGTTGTGTTCTTTGTGTTCCAATTTGTCTCAGCCGAGATGCAGCCATTCATCTACTTCCAGTTCTAAAACAATATTCTTAGTCAAAAATCGTTTTAAATGTATGACTAAGAATTTTCATTTTTTACTGGCAATAATTGGAATACTGGTCGTGTTGTCGTTCAGCAGTTGCATCGACGATGAGTTCAGCACAAGTTCCAACGATATTCTCATTTTCTCGACCGACACGGTTGCGTTCGACACCGTGATAACTGGTCAAGGCACACCCACCAAGCAGTTTCTCATCTACAACAAGAGCAAGAAAAGGCTCAACATCTCCTCTATTAAAGTGGCAGGAGAGAGCAAAGGGCACTTCTTCCTTAATGTGGATGGAATGAAGGGCAATGAGTTTCACGACATCGAGATTAGGGGGGAGGACAGCATTTTTGTATTCGTTGAGAGCCGTCTTGACCCAACTAATCAGGACGAACCAGAGTTCCTTGAGGACCACATCGAGTTTGTCACCAATGGTGTCACACAAAAGGTCACAGTCAACGCATGGGGGCAGGATGTGATAATCCTTAATGATACCACGCTGAGTAAACCCACTCACCTCACTGCCAATAAACCATATCTCGTTTATGGCACTCTCACTATCGACACACTGAACCACGTCACGTTCGACCCAGGAACCACCCTACTCTTCCACAACAAAGCTTCATTGCTCGTGAAAGGCACACTCACTGCACTGGGCACTCAAGAGGAGCCCATCACTTTGCGTGGCGACCGTCTTGACCATGTGGTTGGCGAGATAAATTTCGACATCATGAGCGGACAATGGGAGGGAGTATATTTCAACTATGGTAGCTATAATAATGAATTGGCATTTGTCAACATGCGAGGCAGCAACAGCGGCATGCAGGTCTATTCTGAGGACATGAGCAAGCGCTCGCTGCATCTCTTCAACTGCGTGCTGCATAATGCCACCTTCCTCACTCTGCTGGGCGTGAATTCATGGATCGATGCTGAGGGATGCGAGTTCAGCGATGCCGGTGTTTTTGTTGCCGACTTCATAGGAGGAGATCTCAATTTCGTCAACTGTACCTTTGCCAATTACTACCTCTTCTCGGCAATCGAGGGACCTATCCTCAACCTCGTGACAAAATTTGATGATGGCACAACAGCTCATTTCATGGGCAGCTTCGACAACTGCATCTTCTATGGAAACACTGGTGATCTTAATGTAAATGAACTCAACGACATAGGAATCTACCTGCGCAATTGCCTGCTACAGAGCAACGGCGAGGACGATGAATTCTTCATCAACTGTGTGTGGGCAGGCGATCCTAAGTTCTACACCGAGCGAGAAGAATACATCTTCGACTATCGTCTCCACAACGGCAGTGACGCCATAGCACGCGGCAACCGCTCCTACTGCCCCGACGCAGCACGCTACGACATCTATGGAGTAGATCGCTTCGCCCGCGATGGCATCGACATTGGAGCCTACGCCTGGGTGCCAGAACCCGAGGAAGAATCCAATTAACGCTAACGCTTGACCAGAAAAGGAAGACAAGAAGACAAGAACACAAAAACAGTGCGTGCTTCGTGGTTCTGTGGCGCAAATGCCTTTTTGCGAGATTAAGCAGTGGCTGTGTCAAAAATAAAAAACAACTGATTTTTAAATAAAAGGCTGCCAGTCAATTTGTAATCACCACACTACTCCTCCACCCTACGGGCAGAGGGTGTGTCAAAATAGAGAAGTCACGCTACGCGTGAGAAATCATTCATATTTTTTCAAAGCTAACAAATAATTAATTTGCTTTAAACCATAAATTAAATAATGTTTGATTTGTGATGATTTGTTAGATTTCTGCGCGAAGCGCACTAAATCACATTTTTGACACACCTTCAGTTTTCATTAGATTCTGCATTTTGACACAACCTACTTCATTGACCAGCAGAAAAAACTGCTGGCATGGGCTCGCACTTGCTCGGATTGGGGGGGGGCGGCTGCAGCCGCCTGTTCTTACCCCCCAACCCGCTCTGCGCGCATCTCACCACAACTAGCGTGTTTTTGGGGAGAAGGGTGCTAATTCTGCACAACTCGGACAGCCCGAACGCTCTGACCGCGGCCCCGGTAGCTGCCGTCCCAGTCCACGCCGCCCGAACTGAAGTACAGGTAGTACGCGTAGCCCGGGCCGCTGCTGTAGAGTGTGCGCGACCAACAGCTGCCCCAAGAACCAGCGTTGTAGAGATCACTGTCCCACCGGCCACCAGCGGCAGGCAAGAACAACGACGCGCCGTTGATGTTGCTCGTGAACAAGCGACCATTAACACCATTTCTCGTGGTCCACTGTGAGGTGCAATTATCCATCAACTCCTGAATCTGCTCAAGCGACGGCATGCGCCACTCCGGTCCCCAGTTGGCAGTGGCGGCATCATCCTCGGGGTCAAGTTCTGTCTTGTTATCGACAAAGCCGTTGTAGCCATAATAGCTAACGGTGCAGTACTTGGTCAGCTTGTTATAGTCGCCCATGCACCACTTGTAGGTGCTCCAGTCATAGACATCCTTGGGAGTGGTCTCGCCCCAGGCGAAGTAGTCGCCATACTCCTCGGGACTGTTGGCACCCACGTTCATCGTTGCCCACAGCGTGCCGCTGGGCAGACCAAGGTCAACATACTCATGTACACCCGGCGGGTTGCCAATCAGGATGTTGTAAATCATTGTGATGTCGGCAGCAGTGATAGCTCCGTCGCAGTTAATGTCACTAGTGGAGGCGAAGGTCTCATCGCCATTGAGCAGGTAGTTATAGAGGCAGGTGACATCGACCGAGGTAACGCGGCCGTCAACGTTCACGTCGCCAACGGGGCGCTTCACGGTCACCTCACAGGTGGCGGGCACAGCATTACCATCGCTCGAGCCCACTGTGATTACCGCAGTGCCAGGCTTGGTGGCAAGCAGCCTAATCACGCCATTATTCCATTGCGTCATGACCACTTCGTTGTCGCTGCAAGTGAAGGTGTATTCCACAGGGACAATCGCTGGGGTGTGAGATGGAGTGATTGTCGCTATATCATCCATATTGAGTGTGAGCGAAGTGTGGTCAAGAGCTATAACTACAGTCTCCTCTTGCACTGTGACATGGCAGGTGGCGTAATTCGCACCGCATATCACAACAATATCGGCCTCGCCAACAGCCTTGGCTGTCAGCATGCCATTGCTGCTTACCTCAACAATATTGGAATTAGTTGTAAACCATTGTGATGTCATCCCTGTGGGGATGGAATCTATTGTCGCTGTCAGTTGGCCTGTCTCGCCTATTTTCAAGGTGACAGATTCATCACTTAATGTGATATTCACATTCTTGGGCCACACGGCATCGCCATTGAAAGAGTTGAAATTGCCCCAATACTCGGCGGCAAAATAGGGCGCGAGGGTTTGAGGCGGCACATGCAGCGTGCCAGAGTAGCTGTTGAATGTGCTCGCATCGCACACTGCCGGCTCCGCGCCATAGCAATAGACCTGATAGGGCGAGATGCCCAGGCCCTTGATGCTGGTCACGCTCGGAGCAAGGTAGAGGTTGCGCACGCTCGATGCTCCCGAGGTGAAATAGTCGCACGCCGTGCCAAGCAGCAGCATCGACTGCAGACTGTAGCAACCCGAGAACACGCTGCTGCCCATTGAGGTCACTGAGGCGGGGATTGTGACCCACGTCAAGTTGCTGCAATACCTGAAGGCCTGGCTGCCTATCGTGGTCACCGAGCCCGGGATAATCACAGCGCTCAAGCCAGAGCAATTATAAAAAGCCTGGTCACCAATAGCGGTAACGGAGTAGGTAGTGCCGTTGTAAGTGACACTTTCAGGAATAATGACCGCGTCGGCATAACTGCCGCCGCTGGTAACAGTCACGGTGCCATCGCCGTTGAGGTTATAGCACAAGCCATCGGCCATAAAGTCGTAGGCGCCCGCCAGCTGCGGCACAAGAGCCACTATCATAGCGAGCAGGAAGGTTTTGAATAGAGTTTTCTTCATTGTGTTTTCAATTTATGTTAATATTTTCTTTTGCTCTGTAGGTTTAACTTGCAAATTTACAAATAATGTGTGAATTTTTGATTATTTTTTTTAAGACAAAAAAAGAGCAATAGCATTTTTAATTTGATTTGTAGAGTCAACTGGCAAGTGCAAAATTAGGCAAAATGTTTGAAGAACTCTATCTTTGGTGTTGAGAAATTTAGTTTTTCCCTTGGCCTTCTATTGAGTTTCTTCTGTACTGTAATGACAAAAGCATCGGTAATCTTATT
>JAEEGL013272472.1_pt1 | contig 25074 bp, 21 predicted proteins | sample 9134231 | NCBI WGS metagenome assembly JAEEGL01 (sample SAMN16246548, study PRJNA631951) | gut metagenome | biome: gut microbiome; feature: rumen; material: fiber-attached | host: Bos | place: Iran: Karaj | collected 2018-10 | reverse complement strand
TTGCGTAAGGCCATTTTTCCCATCGGCCATTACGTGAAGGACGAGGTGCGACAGATCGCAGAACGGGAACATCTGGTCAATGCCAAGCGCAAAGATTCCCAGGGCATCTGTTTTTTGGGTAAGATCAACTACAATGATTATATCCGTCGTTACCTCGGTGAAAATCCTGGTGAGGTCATTGAGCTTGAGACAGGCCATTGCATCGGTGAACACCGTGGTCTCTGGTTCCATACCATCGGTCAGCGCAAGGGTATGGGCTTTTCCGGTGGCCCTTGGTTTGTCGTTAAAAAGGATGTACCTAACAACATCCTCTATGTCTCTCATGGCTATAACCCTGCCACTGCCTACAAAATAGACTTCCCTGTACATGACATCCATTGGTTGACGATGCCAGTACAAACGACTGATATTACCTTTAAAATCCGCCACACTCCTGAGTATCTCCCTGGCACGCTGGAGCAAACTTCAGATGATTCTTTCATCATCCATGCCCAGGACCCCATCCATGGTGTCGCCCCAGGCCAGTTCTGCGTCATCTACGACCAGAACCATCACCGTTGCCTCGGCTCCGCCGAAATCACAATTTAATAGTAAAATATAGTAAAATTATGAATTATTAAAGAATAATTTTGCAAATTCAAAAAATTACTGTACCTTTGCAACCATCTTTGTGCACTAAGATAATCAAGGTATATAGAAAAATAGCTATTTGATAATGAGAAAATATCTTTTTACGATGTTTTTATCGTGCTTAACCCTCATGGTTCAAGCACAAATGAGTGATACGCAGGTGATGCAGCAGATACAACGCGAGTTGAAGTCGGGTGCATCTCAGTCTCAGATTGCGACACGTCTGATGCAGAAGGGTGTTACGATGCAGCAACTCCAACGCGTACGTTCACAATATGAAGCCCTCAATGGTGGAACTTCTTCCCGCTCTTCAGGTAGCAATTCCGATGTATTGGTTCAGGATAGCCGCTTGCGTGAAAACAATGGTGCCATCCTGACTGACTCAGCTGGCAATCCTCTCTTCACCCAGCAAGTGCAAGCGACGTCAGCATCAGAAGAAATAGAACGCGAGAAAATCAAGAAAGCGCATTTGAACGATAATACATACCATGGTAAAGTTGTCTTTGGTCGTGATGTTTTCAATAAGAAAACCCTTTCTTTTGAGCCGAATATGAACATCGCTACCCCGACGAGTTATGTCGTAGGTCCTGGCGATAGGGTTTTTGTTGATGTCTATGGCGCTTCTCAGAAGTCGGAGCAGTTGCAAGTCTCTCCTGATGGCACGATTCAGGTCACAGGCTATGGCCCTATTCATATTGGCGGCTTGACTGTGGCTCAGGCCAATGCCCGTATCAAGGAGACGCTTGGTACCCGCTATAAGAGTTCAGAGGTCCGTCTGACGGTTGGTCAGACCCGCACGATCAGCGTGAATATCATGGGTGAGGTTATTGCCCCTGGCACTTATACCCTCAGTGCCTTTGCTTCCGTTTTCCATGCCCTCTATATGGCTGGTGGTGTAAATGGCATTGGTACGCTTCGTAATATCAAGGTCTTCCGTGGTGGTCGCCAGGTGACTTCGGTCGATCTCTATGACTATATCCTCAATGGCAAGCTCACGGGCAACGTCCGTTTGGCTGATAATGATGTGATTATGGTCGGTCCTTTCGACTGTATTGTCGACATCTCAGGTTTTGTGAAGCGTCCGATGGCTTATGAGATGAAGAAAAACGAGAGTGTGGCTACCCTGCTCAAATACGCAGGCGGTTTTGCTTCGGGTGCCTATCGCAAGGCGGTTCGTCTGAATCGTGTGACGGGCGACCACTATTCTGCTTATAATGTTTCCGAGTTTGAGATGGCAGGCTTCAAGGTCGCTGATGGTGACTCTGTGACGGTTGATTCCATTTTGGCTCGTTATGAGAATACGGTAACTGTCGAAGGTGCTGTCTTCCATCCTGGGCATTACGACTTAGGTAGTAACCCTACCGTCCGTGCGTTGGTGGAGAGTGCGGGTGGTGTCACGGAGATTGCCTTCCAAGGTCGTGCCGTCTTGCATCGCATGAAACCCGACCGTACCTGGCGTGTTGTCTCTGTGGATCTCGAAGGCATTCTTAATGGCACCGTGGCTGACATTCCTCTGGAGAATGAGGATGTCCTCACCATTGCTGTCCGTCAGGATAAGACAAATGAACGTATCGTCACGATCATAGGAGAGGTCATGGTGCCTGGCACCTATGAATATGCCGAAAACGAGACCATTGAGGACCTGATTATTCAGGCTGGTGGTCTGACTGATGCAGCCTCGACTGCCCGTGTTGATGTCTCTCGTCGTATCATCGACCCGAAGGCGACGACCTATAGAAAGGATATAGCCCAAAACTTCTCCTTCACGCTGAAGGACGGTCTCTTGATTGATGGTGACCGTAGCTTTACCCTGATGCCTTATGATGAAGTAATTGTGCGCAGTAGCCCTGGTTATATGCCGCAGCGTAATATCATGGTGACAGGCGAAGTGCTCTTTGAAGGTGCTTATACACTGAATAAGAAGAATCTGCGTCTCTCGGATGCAATCGCCATGGCAGGTGGTGTTACAGATGAAGCCTATGTCCGTGGTGCCCGTATCGAGCGCCCGCTCAATGAGGATGAGAAGTTTCGCTTGGAGCATCTGTTGAAGATGGCACAAGTTCAGGGCGGCTCAGGCTTGGATGCCAGTAAGATGGGGCAGGACACTGTCTATTATGTCGGTATCGAACTCGATAAGGCTTTGGCAAACCCAGGCAGCGACTATGATGTTGTCCTCCGAGAAGGTGACCGTCTGGTGGTACCGGAATATTCAGGAACCGTCAAGATCAATGGTAACGTGATGCATCCGAACACAGTGGCTTATATGGAGGGTAAGCCCTATAAGTGGTATATCAACAAGGCTGGTGGTTATGGTAATGGCGCTAAGCGCTCTAAGGCCTACATCCTTTATCAGAATGGTCTCGTTTCGAAGGCCAAAAATGGAAAAATCGAACCTGGCTGCGAAATCATTGTGCCCAATAAGACGCGTTCGGCTAATCAGAATATAGCGATGATTGCTTCCCTCGGTACTTCACTGGCAACGATGGTAACCATGATTGCAACTGTGACGAATCTGATCAAGTCTTTCTAAAAATTGATACTATCATGGAAGAAAATAAAAAGGAAACTGTTCGTCGGACTGGTGCACCCATTGACTTCGGTGCTACTTGGTCTGCCATCAGAAAATATAAGAAACTCTATTACAAGACGCTTGGGATTGCCTTCGTCATAGCCCTGATTATAGGCTTCTCTCTGCCAAAGACTTATACCTGTCAAATACTGCTGGCACCTGAAACTGGCGGGGGAAGCAGTAGTTTAGGTGGGTTGGCTTCTTTGGCTTCGTCTTTTGGTGTTAGTCTTGGTAGTGGTTCTCAGGGGGGAGATGCGATCAAACCAACTATTTATCCGGACTTGATGAAAAGTGTGGATTTTAAGACCTCGCTCTTTCCCATCAAAGTAAAACCCAAAAATGATAAGAAGGTGATAACCTACTATGATTACCTGAAATACGAATGGCGCGTGCCTTGGTGGGAAGATTGGTTTGGTTTGAGAGCCCCCAAACTACAGAAAGATACATTGGTTAATACTTTTGAACTGACAGGTGAACAGGCGCGTATTGCAGGATTGGCTATCAAAAATGTTCAATGTAAAATTGACAAGAAAACCGATCTGATTACGATTGATGTCACGATGCAGGATCCCTATGTAGCTGCCCAATTGGCTGATTCTGTTAAGAATCGGTTACAAGACTTCTTGACCGCTTATCGTACAAAAAAGGCTCGTTATGATTTGGAGTATGCTCTAAAACTGAACAAGCAGGCCAAAAAGGATTACGAACGTGCCCGTTTTCTCTATTCTGAGTATATGGATGCCAATCAAGACATGATATTGCTCTCTGCTAAACAGAAACAAAATGATTTAGAAAACGAAATGCAGTTGCAGTATAATAACTTTACGGCCACCAGTGCTCAGGTATTGGCAGCAAAGGCTTTAGTACAGAAGGAAACCCCGTCTTTCACAACCATTCAGTCTGCCACAGTGCCTTTACGACCCTCTGGTCCCAAGAAAGAATTAATCGTATTAGTTTGCCTCTTCTTGGCTGCATTGGGAACATCAGTATATGCACTTGCCAAAGAACACCAACTGAAGCCTCTTCTCGGACTCTCATAGCAATAAAACCATAAAATCTGCAAATTTAAGGCAGATTTTATGGTTTATTAAAAAAAAAATCGTACTTTTGCAGAATTAAAAGGGAATCGATTCCAAAAACAGTACCTTTTTGGGATGTTTTTTAAATTGTAAATTGTCTAACGCTTTGGTTATAAGTATGTTATGCCTATGCGCTAGAAAATAATTATTGGAATATAAATATATTCTTAGGTAGAAAAGAGAATAAATATTGAAGATAATTCCATTTTTATCGTTGAAGGATGTAACTGCCCTGCATGGTGCAGAGATTAATGAGGCTGTCACTCGGGTTGTGAATGGAGGTTGGTATCTCCAAGGCAAGGAGAATGAGCAATTCGAAAAACATTATTCTGAGTTTATAGGTTCAAAATATACTATAGGTTGTGCAAATGGGTTAGATGCACTCATTTGGATATTCCGAGCCTATATTGAAATGGGTGTGATGCAACCTGGTGATGAGGTGATAGTAACAGCCAACACCTATCTTGCAACCATCTTGGCAATTACCGAGAATGAACTGAAACCTGTACTCTGCGAACCAAAACCTAATACATTGGAGATTGATGATGACTTGATTGAAGGTCTGATTACACCCAAGACCAAAGCAATCGCTATTGTCCATCTCTATGGTCGTAATGCATATACTGAGAAAATTGGTTCGATTTGCAAAAAGTATAACCTGAAACTTGTAGAAGACAATGCGCAAGCACATGGTTGTAAACATACGGATGGTCGTGTTACAGGTAGTATTGGTGATGCGGCTGGTCATAGTTTCTATCCTGGTAAGAATCTCGGTGCCTTAGGTGATGGGGGCGCTGTTACAACGAATGACCCGGAATTAGCGACAGCTGTTCGTACATTGGCTAACTATGGTTCCCCAAATAAATATATGTTCAAATACACTGGTCGTAATAGTCGTTTGGATGAAATACAGGCTGCCGTGCTGGATGTAAAACTGAAGTATCTTGTTGAAGACAATCAACATCGTAAAGAGGTCGCTCATTATTATTATGAGCATATCAATAATCCTTTAATCGCCCTTCCTGACTTGTTATCTGATGACCAAAATGCCTATCACTTATTCCCGATCATAGTGGGAGAGGGGAAACGTGATGCTCTCCATGACTATTTGGAGCAGAATGGCGTTGGAACAGTTTGTCATTATCCGATAGCTCCGCATATGCAGGCGTGTTATGCCCATGCAGAATGGAATACGCCTCAATTAAATCTTCCTATTACAGAGCGATTGGCTGATGAGGAATTGAGTCTGCCTATAGGACCGGCAATCTCATTTGAAGACGTTATGACTATTATTAAGCTGGTAAACAAATTCTGAGATACAGAATAATCAAGGTTATGAACATAATAAAAACTAAAATTGAAGGCCTTTTAATAATCGAACCACGAATCTTTGAAGATTCGCGAGGCTATTTCTTCGAATCCTTCTCTCAACGAGAATTCGATGAGAAAGTTGGTAAGATCACTTTCGTTCAAGATAACGAAAGCAAATCATCCTATGGTGTGATGAGAGGCTTACATTTCCAACGGCCTCCCTATACGCAGACCAAATTGGTCCGCTGTGTCCAGGGTGCAGTATTGGACGTTGCTGTGGATATCCGTAAAGGGTCACCAACTTATGGGCAGCACGTAGCTGTGGAACTGACAGAAAACAATCACCGTCAGTTTTTTATTTCCAAAGGTTTTGCGCATGGCTTTGCAGTACTTAGTGAAACCGCAGTCTTTCAATACAAGTGTGATGAGTTCTATCATCCTGAGACTGATGGGGGGATCTCCATTCTTGATGATTCATTAGGGATTGATTGGATCATTCCTATAGAGAAAGCAATCCTTTCGGAGAAAGATACAAAACATGTTCTTTTAAAGGACTTTGATAGTCCGTTTGTTCTTAGATAATTATAAGTGTAAAATATGGCGAAAACTGTTTATTTAGGCATGATCGGTGATATCATGCATCCTGGATTGATAAACATTATTAATCAGGGAGCTAAGTATGGTGATGTGATGATAGGATTGTTTACGGACAAGGCGATAGCAACACATAAACGCCTGCCTTATTTGACGTACGAACAGCGTAAGAATGTCATTGAGAACATCAAAGGTGTCTCTTCAATAGTCCCTCAGGATGAGTGGAGCTATGTACCGAACCTCCTGAAATACAAGCCTGATTATATCATTCATGGCGATGACTGGTTACAGGGGCCTGACAAGTATATCCGTGATGAGGTGTTTAAGGTGATGGAGAAGCTGGGGGGTGAGGTGATCGAGATCCCTTATACAAAGGGTATCTCTGCATCTGGGCTGAAGGAGGAGATCGATTCTCTGGGCGTTACGCCCCAGGCTCGATTGGCATCGCTTCGCAGATTGATCTCTGCCAAACCCATAGTCCGTATATTGGAGTCACATAATGGATTGACAGGTCTGATTGCAGAGCATACTTCAGTAGAGGTGGATGGACAGCATCGTGAGTTTGACGGTATGTGGGCTTCTTCGTTGACAGATTCCACCTCGAAGGGTAAGCCTGATATCGAGGCCGTTGACCTGACTACCCGCCTCCATGATCTGAATGACACGCTTGAGGTAACCACCAAACCCGTCATCTATGATGGAGATACCGGTGGAAAACTGGAGCATTTCGTCTTCACGGTTCGTACGCTGGAGCGTCTGGGTATTTCTGCCGTGATTATTGAGGATAAAGTCGGCTTGAAGCAGAACTCACTCTTTGGTACGGATGTCATCCAGACACAGGACACCATCGAGGGCTTCTGCAATAAGATCAAGGCTGGTAAGGATGCACAGATTACACGCGACTTTATGATCATCTCCCGTTGTGAGTCCCTCATTGCAGGCAAACCAGTTGATGACGCTTTGGAGCGTTGCCATGCCTACGTGGCAGCAGGTGCTGATGGCGTGATGATCCACTCAAAGAACAAGAGCGGCGATGATATCAAGGATTTCTGTCAGCGCTTCCGTGAGAAGGATCCGCATACGCCTATCGTGGCAGTACCTACTACCTATAATCAGTTCACAGAGGAGGAACTGGCAGCGTGGGGTATCAATATCGTAATTTATGCCAACCACATGTTGCGCAGTGCCTATCCGGCCATGGTGAAGTGCGCAGAGCGCATCCTTGAGACATCCCGCAGCCTTGAGGCCTCTGATGAGTATTGCATGCCTATCAAACAGATATTGAATCTCATTCCGGGAACGAAAAAAAAGTAAAAAATGATTTCACCGAAATTTTTCTATGATACATTAGCCGGCTATGGCATTGACTTCTATGCTGGCGTACCTGATTCCCTGTTGAAGAATCTTTGTGCCTATATCACCGATCATGCAGATGCAACGCATAATATCATCGCCGCCAACGAAGGAGGTGCGATGGGATTGGCAGCAGGCCATTATCTGGCTACTGGTCAGATTCCAGTGGTCTATATGCAGAACTCTGGCGAGGGTAATATCATCAATCCCTTAGCCTCCCTGACAGATCCTGATGTCTATAACATGCCTGTGCTGCTGGTCATCGGCTGGCGCGGCAAACCGGGCTTACATGATGAACCCCAACACGTCAAGCAGGGTAAGGTGACAACGGGTCTGCTCAATGTCATGGGCATTGACTACACCGTGTTGAGCAAGGAAGAGGATAAGGCTGAGGCACAGATCAAGAAGGCAGTTGCCTATATGCAGGCCACCAAGCAGTGCTATGCGTTGGTAATTGAGAAGGATACCTTTGATACCTATACGCTCCAGAATGTAGAGAAGAACGACCTGACGATGTCGCGTGAGGAGGCCATCCAAACTGTTGCATCAATTCTGGGCGCAAAAGATGTCATCGTTTCTACTACAGGCATGATCAGCAGAGAGCTCTTTGAGTATCGTACAGCGAAGAACGAAGGTCATGAGCGTGACTTCCTGACTGTGGGTTCAATGGGGCATGCCTCTCAGATAGCACTTGGTATAGCTTTGGCAAAGCAGGATCGCAACGTGTGGTGCTTTGATGGTGATGGTGCCAGCATCATGCACATGGGCTCTATGGCTATTGTAGCCAACAAAGCCCCCAAGAACTATATCCATGTCGTGTTCAACAATGGCGCCCATGATTCAGTAGGCGGTCAGCCGACGGTGGGTTTGAAGATCGATCTCCCTGCCATTGCCAAGGCCGTTGGCTATAGCCTGGTTTTCTCAGTTGATAACAAAGAAGATTTGCAGAAAGTTCTCTCCTCTCTCCTCTCTCCTCTCTCCTCTGAAGGTACAACCTTCATAGAAGTCAAAGTCAGAAAGGGTAATCGAAAGGATTTGGGAAGACCGACCACGACACCCATCCAGAACAAAGAAGCATTAATGGATTTCTTAAAGAAGTAAGAAAGATGGAACCTATTAAAAGGAACGTGCTGCTGAACCCAGGTCCGGCCACGACAACAGATACCGTCAAATATGCTCAGGTCGTACCTGACATTTGTCCCCGTGAGAAGGAGTTTGCAGGTTTGATGAAGGACCTGCGTAGTGATTTGTGCAAGGTGGTGCATGCCCCGGAGCCGGAATATACCTCAGTATTGTTCTGCGGTTCAGGTACTATCAATATCGATATCTGTATCAACTCATTGGTTCCGGAGGGTAAGAAGATTCTTGTGGTGAACAATGGTGCATACAATACCCGTGCGGTGGAAGTGTGTGAGATGTATCATATTCCTCACATAAACCTGAAGTCTTCGGTCTATGAGCAGCCAAATCTGGCAGATGTAGAGAAGGCGCTGCAAGAGAATCCGGATGTGGCTGTTGTCTATTGCTGTCATCATGAGACGGGTACAGGTGTGCTGAATCCTATTCGCGAGATTGGTGCTTTGGCACATCAATATGGCGCCATCTTCGTGAGTGATACCACTTCTACCTTAGGTATGATCCCGCTGGATGTGGTGAGGGATAACGTTGACTTCTGTATGGCCTCTGCCCAGAAGGGCCTGATGGCGATGTCGGGATTGTCATTCATAATTGGCCGCAGGGATATTATTGAGGCATCCAAGAACTATCCCACACGTTCTTACTATTGTAACCTCTATCTCCAGTATGAATATTTCGAGAAGACGGGGGAGATGCACTTCACGCCTCCTGTTCAGACGATCTATGCAACTATACAGGCCTTGAAGGAATACTTTGAAGAGGGCGAGGAAGCCAAGTTCGCTCGTCATCGCGCAGTTTATGAGGCGATTCATAAAGGGGTGGCAGGACTTGGTTTCAAGACGGTTATCGATCCGAATATTGAGTCAGGACTGGTGGTGTCGGTACTTTATCCGGATGATCCCAACTTTACGTTTGAGAAGATCCACGATTACTGTTATGAGCGCGGCTTTACCATCTATCCAGGCAAAATCAGTACCACCAATACCTTCCGTCTTTGTGCTTTAGGCACCATTACACCTGATGATATCAAAGATTTCTTCGTGGTGCTGAAGGAAGCGATGGTAGCTATCGACATAAAAATCCCAGCTCAATATAAATAGTATGGTGACAACAGCAGTTATAATGGCAGCCGGCTTGGGCAGTCGTTTCGGTAAGATGACCGAAACGATGCCTAAGGGTTTTATCGAAGTGGGCGGTCAGTCAATGGTGCTCCGTTCCATAGAGACCCTGATTGCCTGCGGAATCAAACGTATCATAATTGGTACTGGTTATAAAAAGGAAGCCTATGAAGCCCTAAAGGAACAGTATCCTCAGATAAAATGTGTATTCAGTCCGCGTTATGCAGAGACCAACAGCATGTACACGCTGTGGAACTGTCGCGAGGCAATTGGTGATGAGGATTTCATCCTTTTGGAGTCGGATATTATCTATAGCAAGAATGCCATCACGGAACTTCAGGAGAATGAACATCCTGACATCATGTTGATTACGCCTGTTACTAAATTCCAGGATCAGTATTATGTCGAGTATGATGAAAATGGAACGTTGACCCGTTGTTCGACTAACAAAGCTGAGATTGATGCTAAGGGGGAGTTGGTTGGCATTCACAAACTGTCATCTGTCTTCTATCATAAGATCTGTGCCGAGTATGAGAAGATTGTTGCAGAGAAACCAAAACTTGGCTATGAGTATCAGTTGCTTTGGATGTCTCAGCATCTCAGTCCAGTCTATGTTCATAATGCCTCTGATGTCAAATGGTATGAGATTGATGACGAGGAAGATCTAAAGTATGCTGAGCAGTTTGTAGTTCGTTATATTTAATTGTGTTAGTCAGGGTAATAGATAAAAATGAAACCCTATTTGTTTTTATTAAGTCTATTTGCAGCTATTTTTATGTCATGCTCGTCAGAAGAGTATTTCATTTTAACGGGTTTGGATAGTGCTAATTCGATAATACGATATCTATGCTGTGTTATATTGATAACCAGGTGATTGTCACAACGAACAAGGCATGGATGTGTGCCCGAAATAATACAAATTAGTTAATATCGTGATGAAGGTAATTACATACGGAACCTACGACCTGCTTCATCAAGGTCATATAAACCTCCTGCGAAGGGCCAAAGAATTGGGCGACTACCTTATTGTTGGCGTCACCAATGATAGTTTTGACCGTGAAAGAGGAAAGTTAAATGTACGTAACAATGTGCTTGAGCGTGTTGAGGCCGTGAAAGCAACGGGCTTTGCAGATCAGATTATTATAGAAGATTATGTTGGTCAGAAGATTGACGATATCCAGAAATATGATGTGGATATCTTTGCTATAGGCTCAGACTGGGAGGGCAAGTTCGACTATCTCAAAGAGTATTGCAAGGTCGTATATCTGCCACGTACTGAAGGCATCAGTTCTTCGATGCTACGTGACGAGTCAACAACAGATGTTCGTATTGGTATCATCGGATGTGGTCGTGTTGCAAGACGTTTTCCTGTTGAGGCGGATGTCGTGAGTGGTGTAAAAGTCGTTGCCGCTTATGATGTCAATTTTGATGCAGCTGAGTCTTTGAGCAATTTGTCACCAGATATCCAAGCCTATGATAACCTGCAGAATTTCTATAAATCTGTTGATGCCGTCTATATAGCCACACCGCATCTGACTCACTATGATTATATCAAACAGAGTATTGCTGAAGGCAAGCACGTCCTTTGTGAAACACCATTGGTGCTAAAAGGGAAAAGAGCCGTTGAGGTTTATGACTTGGCAAAGAACAAAGGCGTGTTTTTGATGGAAGCAAATAAAACTGCTCATTGTCCTGCATTTAATCACCTGATTGTGATGATAAAGTCGGGTGTGATAGGTGAGGTGGTTGATGTTGAGGCATCGCTTTCAAAGCTTTGGGATGATGATATGACGCTTCGGGAATTCGATCCTGACCAGGCCGGTGGATCCATGTATGAGCTTGGTAGTTATCCCTTGTTGCCCATATTGAAGTTGTGTGGTACCAATTATGATGATTTGGTCTTTTACGCTCGTATGAAGGGCGGTGTGGATATGTACACCAAAGGAGTACTTCGTTACAAGAATGCAGTATGCTCTTTTAAAGTCGGATTGGGCGTCAAGACTGAAGGTAACCTGATAGTTTCAGGTACAAAAGGTTATGCTTATGTACCGGCCCCTTGGTGGAAAACTGACTATTTTGAACTTCGTTACGAGGATCAGAACCAGAATAAGAAGTTCTTCTATAAATGGGATGGCGCTGGTTTGCGTTATGAAATACAGGAGTTTGTTTCTTGTATTGTTAATCATAGACAGAACACTGCAAGACTTCATAAACATGAAAGTATTGTGATGGCAGAGATTATGCAACGGTTCGGGGATGGTATAAATATGGTGAAGATATGAAGCGCGTGTTAATTGTCGGCGGAGCTAATGGCATTGGACTTTCGATTGGTAAGATTCTTGCATCAAGGGATGAAGTAGAGCGTGTCTATATCGTGGATAAAGCAACTCTTAAACCAGATTACCAGGATGATAAGATAACGAGTTTCCAGTTTGATCTTACTCAGTCAGATTATTCTATTTTTGATCAGTTTACGGATATTGATGGTTTAATGATTACGGCTGGTTTTGGTCGTCTGGCTTTGTTTGATGATATTCCAGAAGAACTTATTCCTGCATATTTTAACGTTAATACCATTGCCGTCATCCGTGTTGTCAAACATTTCTATGATAGACTTCTTGATGACAAGGATTTCTTTTGTGGCGTGATGGTCAGTATTGCAGGTTTTATGTCTTCACCTTTCTTCTCACTCTATGGGGCAACAAAGGCCGCGCTTAAAATATTTATAGAGAGCGTTAATGTAGAGCTTTGTAAGGCTGGCACTACTAACAGAATCCTCAATGTCTCTCCTGGATCCATTAAGGGGACGAGCTTTAATCAAGGCCAGACAGATCTGACGCTGATAACCCCCTTGGCTACAGAAATAATAAGCCATTTGGAACAAAAAGACGACTTGTTTATTCCTGACTATGATGCTGTCTATAAAACTGTCCTTGCCAATTATTACAAGGACTTCCGTGCCGAGGGACTTCATAGCTATGATTATAAAATTAAAAGTGGACGTGTAAAGGGAAAGTAAAAATTGAATTGGATATGCCTATCGTTTCTTCTTTATTTAAGATATTGAAAGAAAATATCTTACCTCTTAGTTCGAAGATCTATTATTCTTTTCAAAGAAGAGATAATCATATTTGGGTTTTCGGGGAATGGTTCGGAAACAGATGTTGTGACAATTGTCTGTACTTCGCAAACTATCTTTCAGAAAATCATCCTGACATTCAATTATATTGGATCACATCAAAAGATGCAGATTTGTCATTATTAAGTAAAAATGTTGTCCGTTTAGAGAAAGATACTCCTTCTGCAATATCAATCCTTAAGAAGGCGGGGGTGGTGATCTATGTACAAGGAATGTGTGATATTACCAAGACATCTATTTTATATTATAGTGGTGCTTTGGTCGTCAATTTATGGCATGGTGTACCTTGGAAAAAAATAGGTGTTGACAAAGAGAAATCCGCCAAGAAAAGGCAACTGTTATATATGAAGATGCAGTATTCCTTATATGAATCTAAGTATTATCTTGCTCTATCAAAGGATTTCTTCAATATCCTCAAAAAAGCCTATTATTGTGATGACCAGAATATCATAAAAGCAGGCTATCCAAGAAATTCCTTGTTTTATGAAAAGGAGCGTTTAGAAGGATGCAGAAAGAAACTAATTGAATATTTGAAAGTGCATTATGATGCAGACATTGATGATTCAATACGCTTTATATGCTACATGCCGACTTTCCGAGATCATGTGAATGATATTTTCTCTTTTTTTACAGGAGCCAATCCTGCTCTTTTAAACTTATTGGAACAACATCATGCCGTCATCCTGGAAAAGAGTCATTTTGTAACTGAAAACAGGTCTGATGGTATGATCGACAAGGGCAACCGCGTTTATAGGATTAGTGGCGATTTTATTGCCCAGGAGTTGTTGGGTGCTTCTGATGTTCTGATTACGGATTATTCTTCTTGTTTCTTTGACTATCTGCTATTAGACAGGCCTATCATCCATTTCTTGTATGATTATCATTATTATGAAAATGATGACAGGGGGTTATATTATAAAAAGGAAGATGTCGTTTGTGGAGATGTGGCGGAGAATATGGAACAGTTGATCTGTGCAATAAGAGATAACTTACAACATCCAGAGAAGGACAAAGCTTTGAGGGAACAAAGAAGACGTTTCTATATGGAATATGAATCATCGCAAGCATGCCAGCAGATTTATCAATTTATTATGGGGCGTTTGAATAATTAAGTCATGATGAATCTGATTGCTCGATATAAGAATCTATCTGTTCCACAAAAAGCATCACTATGGTATTTAGTGAGTAATATATTACAGAAAGGAATCTCATTTTTTGTTGTACCTTTCTACGTCAGATTCTTGTCAAGTTCAGAATATGGTCAAGTGGCTATTTTCTTCTCTTGGCAAGGTATTTTTATGATATTTGTGACACTGAATCTCTATTGTGGTGTATATACCAAAGCCATGGTTGACTATCCCGATGACCGGGATAGATATACTTCAAGTATGCAGGGACTCACTACGGTTTTGACGTTGTTTTGGTTTTTGCTATATCTTATAATCGGAGATAGATGGAATGAGCTGTTTTCAATGGACGATGTTACGACATATCTGCTTTTTGCCACCTTTTTTACATCACCAGCGCTAACTTTCTGGTCTGTAAGACAAAGGGTAGAGAATAAATACCGGCAGATGGTGAGTTTAACAATCATCAAATCCGTATTAACGCCTTTGTTATGCATCCTGCTCCTCATCTATACTGATCTGAGGGCAAATGCCATGATTTGGGGTATTCTGATATCAGAGTCTGCATTTGGTGTCTTTTTTTATGTAGATCAATTCTTTAAGGGGAAATGCTTCTACCATTATTCCTATTGGACTCATGCATTAAAATATAATATCCCTTTAATTCCTCATTATTTGTCTTTGATTGTTTTAGGTCAGGTTGATAGAATCCTGATAGGAAATATCTGCGGCAAAGATAAAGCTGGTATATATGGTTTGGCATCTCAGATCTCCGTTATTATGTCGGTAGTCACCTCTGCTATTAACGGTTCGTTAGTGCCTTGGCTCTATGAACAATATAAAAAGATGGATTTTGTGAGTGTGAGAAAGTCCTCAAATGAGTTGTGCGTTTTATTAGGGTGTTTGATTTTCTTGTTAATGTTGGTAACACCTGAAATCGTTCATATTATTGGCACGAGCGAATATGATGATGCTAAATGGATCATACCGCCGATTGTGTTAGGATCATATGTCACTTTCTGTTATGGATTATTTGTAAATGTAGCTTTTTACTATAATAGAACGAAAAATGTTGCATTTGCCACAACTGTAGGTGCGTGTTTGAGTGTTGGTTTGAATCTATTGCTGTTGCCACGACTAGGTTTTATTTCTGCAGGATATACCTCTCTCATATGTTATACGGTATTTATGTTGATGCATTTTATCTTCATGATGCAGATCTGTAAGAAAGAACTGAATGGCCAGTTGTTCTATGATATAAGGTTTATCTGGTTAAGTTGTCTGTGTCTCCTTCTTGCAATGGTCGTGTGCTTATTATTATATAATCTCATATGGATTTATCGATATCTACTACTCTTGATAATAGGTCTTTACTCTTATCATCAATCAGGGCGTATCATCAAACAATTTAAACTCAAGATATAATGTTAAAGAAAGAAATAACCTTCATTTATTGGGATCGTGCAGAATGGAATATGTACCAACCAATTGTTAAGGAAGCTACAAAAAGAGGTTATCTGACAAAGTTGACAGATGATAAGTTTGCAAAATGTGAAATCGGTTTTTATTGCCAGCATACCAATTTTCCTCAATATAGTAAATTTTCTGTCATCATGTTGCATGACATTATTCAGGCCTATAGTAATTGGCCTGATTTATGGTATAATGAACCATGGAATCTATATGATATAGGTATCCTACCCAGCAAACAGTGGGTGGATAATTGGAATCAATGTTCTCAATGGGGTTATTCGCGTCCAAGGAAGGGAATGTTCGAAATAGGCTGGCCCAAAGCAGATGTGATTAAAGAACTCCAGGACGCATTGTCTAAGGAAAAGTTCTGTAACGAACATCATATTGATATTAACAAGCGCACTATCTTATATGCGCCTGCATGGGAGAATGATGGAAAACAGGATGATTTTGTAAAAGCGATGCTTAAGCTTGATGTGAATATCTTAATCAAGCAAGCTGCCTGGTCTAATGATTATCCTCAGATTATACAAAATGTCGAGGATATGTACAAATTGCATCATGGGATGCCCCGTGTGACGATCCTGGATCCTAAGACGAATATTTTTGAGGCTATTGCTGTTTCGGATGTTTTGGTTTCCGAAGAATCTTCGACCATGTGTGAGGCCGCGATGATGGGCATCCCTGCTGTTTCCGTTTCAGATTGGCTGATACCTGATGTTACCCCGAGCAGATTCCCGAAGTGTGATTATGATTTTGTGATCATGACGATTAAAGATCATCTGACGGATTGTATTAAAGACATTATTGATCATTATGAATCCTACCAGCAACAAACGAAACTCTTTTCGGAAAAAACATTTAGTAATATCGGAAACACTTCTTCCATGATTATGGATATTATTGATGACGTTGTTAATAAACAACCTGTCAGATACCAACCTTTGCAGCCTCAGCCAAAAGTAGGTCTTCCACTATCTTCTAATTGCCGAAGGTTGAAACGGCTGTTGATAAAACAATTTAAAGAAAATTATTGCCTTCGGTATAATAGTATCAGACTTTTGTGGAATACCTTGTTATTCATAAAACATCCTTTTTCTTATAAAGATGCGGAAATAAGATAGAACAGATGGATGTATCAGTAATCATCGTCAATTATAATACAAAAGACCTGACCAAGCAATGCATTGATTCTGTCTTTGAGCACACTTCAAACGTTGTTTTTGAGGTGATCCTTGTGGATAATGCTTCAACGGACGGAAGTGTGGAACTGTTTGAGAAGGATACAAGGATCCGTTTCCTTGAGAGCGGTTGTAACCTCGGTTTCGGAAAGGCCAATAATCTCGGGGCTCAAAATGCGGACGGGAAATATCTGTTCTTGTTGAACTCAGATACGATCTTACTGAATAATGCCATCAAGACGTTTTTTGACAAGATGGAGTCTGTGGGACAGGAAATCGGATGTATGGGATGCCTTCTGCAAGACGCACAAGGCCAATATATGCATTCTTATGCAGAACTGCCTAATGTGGAGAATATGTTGGGAATTCTTGTTTGGAAACAATTGTTTTCATTTCTTGGATTTAAAAGCTGGGAAATGGATGCCATTGAGAATAGAAAGGCTGACTCCTCCTTCTTCCAAGTAGGATATGTGACGGGGGCGGATCTTTTTATAAGACGTTGTGCTATTGAGACGTGCGGTTTGTTTGATCCGGATTTCTTTATGTACTACGAAGATTCTGAACTACAATCCCGTTATGCGAAGCATGGCTTCTTTAGCTATGTTTATGACGGTCCTCAGATTGTGCATTTAGAGGGACATAGTTCAAAGCAAGGCTCTTCGAAAAGACAATTATTGATTTTCGATGGTATGCAGAGATACCTGTTTAAGACACAAGATCGTTGGAAAGTCCTTTTCCTACGGTTGCTATTATTAATGAAGGCTCCATATACGATATGGAGTTTTGGCTTTAATCTGCCGGAAAGTATGGACTATTTGCGGATTTTATTCCGTGGACATCTGAATCATAAGTAATGTGATACAATCAATTAGTTTATGAAAGTTTTATATGATCATCAGGCCTTTGATATGCAACATTATGGAGGTGTCTCTAATTGTTTCGTTCAGCTGATTTCAAATTTCCCTCAGGGGGTAGCATACGATATTTCTCTGCTTGAATGTGATAATTTCCATCTCAGAGATAGCGGACTTATAGATGTGCCTCCTAAAAGCTTTCCCCCTGAAAAATTTCTGCTGAACAGGCATTTCCTGGGACAAGGTATATTATATGGATGGTACAGTAATATATTTCCTTCGAAGACCTCGAATGGGCGCAATAGACTTTATTCAGTCGAAAAATTGAAACAGGGTGATTTCGATGTCTTTCATCCAACTTTCTTTGATTCTTATTTTCTTCCATATCTGAATGGCAAACCATTCGTGTTGACAGTGCATGATATGATACCGGAATTGTTTCCTTCTTCTTCAAATAATATCCAGGTAAAAGTGAAACCCCTGCTTTGCCAGAAAGCAGCTCATATAGTAGCTGTGTCAGAAAGGACGAAGCAGGATCTGATGAGATTACTTCATGTACCAGAAGACAAGATAAGTGTGATCTATCATGGAGCACCCAATTATAATGATTGTGCTTCGTTGAAACCCTTATTGGATGGACAATATATCCTTTATGTAGGACAACGGCGTGATAGCTACAAGAACTTTCTGCCCATGCTAAAGTCGTTGGCTCCGGTTCTCCAGCATCATCAAGCTATTAAAATTGTTTGTACCGGTCCGGATTTTACCAAGGCGGAGCGGCTGTTCTTGGAGAAGGTTGGTTTATGTAATAAGGTCTGCCATCTGCATGTGAATGATCAGGAACTGCAGAATCTGTATGCGCATGCCTTGTGTTTTATTTATCCTTCAGCCTATGAAGGTTTCGGAATCCCTATTCTCGAAGCTTATCGTGCCAATTGTCCTGTGCTACTGAATGAAGCCAGTTGCTTTCCAGAAATAGCCCAAAAGGCTGCGGTCTATTTTCATTTAGATGAACAATCATCAGATTTGGATCAGGTCATGGAAGACTTCTTACGAATAACTGATAGAGAAAGGGAAACATTATTGGAAAAACAGCATGAGCGCTTATCTTGTTTCTCTTGGCAGAAGTCTGCTCAGAAACTTACGGATCTATATCATTCATTAGTATAAACGAAATGAGCTCCCCTAAGGTTAGTGTGGTAACCGTCTGTTATCATGCAGCGGATACAATAGAGAAGACGATCCTGTCAGTCGCTCACCAGACCTATCAGAATATAGAGTATATCATCGTCGATGGCGGAAGTCAGGATGGAACGGTTGACATCGTCAGTAAATACAGGGATCGAATAGCCTATTTTGTGTCAGAACGGGATCATGGTATCTATGATGCGATGAATAAAGCCATTCAAGTGGCTACAGGCGACTGGATCAATTTTATGAATGCAGGAGATCTCTTTGCAACGGACCATACCATCGATGATATCTTTGGGCAAGAGGCTGACTATGCTGGTCAGGATGTGATATATGGAGACACCTTATATAATTATAACGGCTCGCCAATCACCTACAAGGCTAAGCCTTTGTCAACTTTAGACTATAGGATGGCATTTTGTCATCAGTCGTCTTATGTGAGGACTGCTCTGATGAAAGCAAGTGGGTTCGATCTCCGTTATAGATTTGTGGCAGACTATGCTTTTTTCCATCATCTGTATAGTACTGGTCATTCATTCCGTTATCTGCCCATAGTCATGACGATTTATTCTCTTGAAGGAGGTTACTCTCATTCCAATATCTTAAAGATGATGCGGGAGGAGCATCTCATCTCTCAGAAGAGAGATTTGAAATGGTTCGCTCATCTGATCTATACCTATCAGTCTTTCCTGTTGCATCGTATCATGACGCCAGGGATACTTAATAAACTACGTAAGTTGTTTACTTTTAGTTAGTTTGACGGAGTATGTATCAATTTATCCTGATAGTTCTAGTTTTCTTCAGTGGCATTGAAGTCTTTACGGGGAGGAAGAGTAGATTGTGGTTTAATATCTCTTACTTCCTCATGACCTTTGTCGCTGTTTTCAGGTATGGACAGCTGTCGGACTATTTTAATTACTACAATGTATATTTATATCCGGAACAGTATTTGGTCGTTGACCCCCTGTTTGGTTTGATCATTTTGTTGTTTAAGGCGTGTTCTATAGACTATATCGTCTTCTCAGCCTTATGGTCGTTGGTATGTATGCTGCTGTCATATCGTTTTTTCAGTAAGGATTGTGAAAACAGTTGCTTGAGCCTATTGTGTTTCTATGGTTACACGTATCTGATGTGTCCGATGTCGGCAATTCGACAAGGTTTGTGCTTGGCATTGTTGATGTATCTGTATCATGATCTGAAGGAGAGACGATATAAACGGTTCTATATATGTCTGATTCTAGGGTGTTTCGTTCATCTGTCCTTTGTCATCTGTCTGATTCTTCCGTTCCTGATGCATCTGAAACTATATAACAAGCCGATCATATATTATATAGCAGGTGCATTTACCGTCTTGGCGATAGTCGGCATCAGTGTGATGCAATTCTTGCCTTTTGAAAGTGAAAGATTGAGTTTCTATGAAGATAGTGAGGGCGTTGGAATCATTGTGAGAATGCTACTTCGAATACTTATCATCATCCCAGTTTTACTCTATAAGCCAGATGAAGGTACGGATGGCTATTATGCCAAAGCCATTTGTCTGATAGGCTATTCCATGTATTGTTTCTTCAGTTTCAACGATTTGATTGCCGCACGATTCGAATATTACTTCAGGACCTTTATTTGTTTGTTTGTAGCTTATCAAATTACCAATTTCGAATGGAGATTCCGTGCAGCTGTGCAGTTGGTCCTGATATTGGTTGTCCATGCGTTCTTGTGGTATAAGAATATCGATACAGAGATAGAAAGATGGGATTATCGTGAAGGTATTACCCCTGGAAATTTTCCTTATATCTCCGTGTTTAACAAGTCTCAGTTGAAAGAGACTTGTGATATTGATGTTTTCGGATATGACAGCGAATAAGAGATTACTTCAGGTCAATATTACTGCGAATTGGGGCTCTCACGGAAGAATAGCAGAAGAGATCGGTAAGATTGTCATCTCAAATGGCTGGGAGAGCTATATCGCTTATGGAAGGAATGCCAATCCAAGTATGTCTCATCTAATTAAGATTGGCCACATGTTCGACGAGATGTGTCATGGAGCGCAAAGCCGCCTGTTTGATCAACATGGTCTTGCCTCAAAACATGTTACTCGGGCGTTCATCAGAGAGATTGAACATATCAAACCCGACATCATTCATCTTCATAATATACATGGATATTATCTGAATTACCCGATTCTTTTTGATTTCCTGTCGTCTTTATCTATCCCTGTTGTCTGGACTTTGCATGATTGTTGGCCAATGACAGGGCATTGCGCATATCCTTCTAGTTTTGCATGTGATTTGTGGAAAGATGGCTGTCATGATTGCCCGGCAAGGACAGAATATCCTAAATCCTTGTTGATTGACAATAGCAGAAAGAACTATCGCCTTAAAAAGAAATATTTCTGCGGTATGGATTCACTTCATATCGTTACAGTATCCAAATGGTTGGAAAGCGAGGTCAGGGCCTCTTTTCTTAAGGGGTATGATATCAGATGTATTTATAATGGAGTGGATATTGATGTGTTCAGTCCCCAAAAGTCAACCAACGATCTCAAAGAAAAGCACCATATCTGTCCGAATGAAAAGGTAGTTCTTGGTGTTGCAAGTATATGGGAGAAGCGGAAAGGCCTGGAAGATTTCTATCAGCTGAGACAGGTCTTGTCAAGTGATTATAGAATCATATTAATAGGCTTGAATAAAAGTCAGGCCAGACAGGTTCCGGAAGACATTGAGGTTGTGATGCGTACGGACAATCAGGCTCAGTTGGCAGCCTATTATTCTATGGCAGATGCCTTTGTGAATCCTTCTCAGGCAGAAACCTTCGGATTGACAACGGCTGAGGCTTTGGCATGTGGAACACCCTGTGTGGTCTATGATACATCCGCCTGTCCGGAATTAATAAGTGAGGAGACGGGACGTGTGGTCCCGCTCAATGATATATCTGCCATGGCAGAGGCTATCAGGCAAATCTGTGAAGCTACTGATTCTGCAAACATGCGAAACGCTTGTCGTGAACGGGCGGTTAGATTATTTAATCAATCGGAGAGCTATCAGGCGTATTGGGACCTTTATCAGTCCATCTTAGATTAATCAGATGAGATCATTCTTAAAAAAATATGGTGGTGGTATTTTACTACTCTTGTTAGCAGTTTTGTTCCTGAGTCTGCCGGCAGGCTATGAGAATGAAGCATTTGCGAAGGGAGCTTTTCTTACTGCCTTTGTATCTTCTATCGCATGGACAATTCTAGCCTTTTACCTGATGAGGGACTATCGGGTGATGAAAGTGTTGTTTTTTACGGTCATTTTCATCCTTTTTGCATTAGAAACTGCTGTTTATCTTAGATTTGGTTCTCGCGTAGATGCGAACATCATCACTTTATTGATGCAAACAGATTGGGCAGAGACCCGTGAGTTTATTGCTGCCTATCTATTGAATTGGAAGACTCTTTGTACGTTCTTGTGTATTATTGGTGTCTATTGCCTACTCATACATGTCATTAAAAAGATCCATATCAAGTGTCTTATCCAGTCAAAGTTGTATCGTGCCCTTTCCTTACCGGTGCTTATAATAGGACTCGCTCTACCGTATCTGTCCATTCCGACAACCATGGGTAAGAATCCAATTGTAGGGATCTGTGATGCCATTCAATTCGTCAGGAACTCACATGACGATGTTGACCAATTCGTGTCAATGATAGATAAGATAGAGATTTATTCGGATTCTTGTAAACATCAGTCTCCTACCATTGTACTTGTTATTGGAGAGTCTTTCAATAAGCATCGTTCTTCCTTGTATGGATATGCTCTTCCAACTAATCCTCTGCTTTCCAAAGAAAAGAATCTGGTACTATTTACTCAGGCGAAGACACCTGTTTGTTATACGAGTGGTGCCATGAGATATATTTTTTCACTGAAAAGCTGTGATCTGGGAGGGGCAGATTCTGCTCAGTACGTACTTTTCCCTGCTGTATTTAGAAAGGCTTCCTTCAAAGTGGCTTATTTTGACAATCAATATACGCGCTCACGGGGTGGAGAAGCCGATTATGGATGTAGCTATTTCTTTTCTCCCAAATATATCAATGATCATTGTTTTGACCTGAGAAATGAAACCTTGGAAGAGTTTGATGGTGACTTTATCTCAACCTATAAATCCCAATTCCTCAAAAACGGGGCGTCTTTGAATTTGATTCATCTTAAAGGACAGCATTTTCAGGCGATGAGGCGCTATCCTTTAGATTTTGCCTATTTCACGGTAGGTGATATCCAAAGGAATGATTTAGACGATTCCGAGAAACAAAGGATGGTTGAATATGATAATGCGACAAGGTATAATGACTATGTGATGCGTATGATATTGGATGAATTCCGAAATGATGATGCTGTCGTCATTTATTTCTCCGACCATGGGGAAAATATCTTTGATGGTAAGGGACACCGATACGGACGTAATATTGGAGAACTGTCTGATGAAGAATCTGCGTATAATGTACGACAGATTCCCTTTATGATCTGGTGTAGTGATACTTTTATTCATCATCGACCGGAAATGTACCATGCTATCAGACAAGCTTCGGAATTGCCAGTCTGTATCGACGATGTGGCCTATTTGTTATTTGATCTGGGCTATATTGATTTTAATTATCATCAGCCAGAAAGAAGTCTCGTGAATTCTCAGTATCATCCGCATCGGACAGCTATGGAATGAATCTTTTATGAAAATATCGATCTTAACAGCAACATATAATAGCAAAAGGACACTCCATAATACGCTTGAGAGTGTCTTAAGTCAGACATATACTGACTATGAACATATTATCATTGATGGTGATTCCAAGGATGGAACACTTGATTTGATTAAGGCTTATGCACCTAAGTATGGTGATAGGTTAAAGGTCGTTTCAGAACCTGACCAAGGAATCTATGATGCGATGAATAAGGGAATTCGGATGGCAACGGGGGATGTGATAGGGATTTTGAACTCCGATGATTTTTATACGTCTGACGATGCGCTTCAGGTGATTGCTGATGCTTTCGAGAACAATGATGTTGATGCAACGTATGGTGATATCCATTTCGTGAACGAGGATGATCTATCAAAGCGTGTCCGTTATTATTCCTCGGCTGTATTCCGACGCTCTTTCATGCGTTTTGGGCTGATGCCTGCCCACCCGTCTTTCTATTGTAAGAGTGACGTCTATGAAAAATATGGCGCTTTTGATACGTCGTATAAGGTGGCGGCGGATTTTGAGAACCTCTTGCGTATCATCTATGTAGGAAACATTAAAACTAAGTACATCCCCAAAGACTTTGTGACCATGCGAACGGGGGGCGCATCTACTGCTGGACTTTCAAGTAGGACTCAGATTATGAAAGATCATCTAAGAGCCCTAAAGGCTAATGGTATATACTCGAATGTGTTTTTGTTGAGTCTGCGTTATATCTATAAGGTGTATGAATTAGTGAGGAAATAAATGATGAAAATACTGGATAATAGGTTGTTCAATGCGATAGAAGAGGAGGCAAAGATTTCTCCTCGGCGTCGGATGAGTCATGATCTGCGGACGCAGGCGATGGATGAGGAGCCCGATTGGCGGGACAGTTCTCAACGTATGCTGAACGTCATGATGACGGATACGGTGATTCCGATTCACCGACATACGGCATCGTCAGAGACGCTCATCGTATTGCGAGGGAGTGGGGATGAGGTAACGTATGATGAGACTGGGAAAGAGACGGCCCGCGTGACGCTGAGGGCTGGTAGTGAGTGCGCTGCCGTTCAGGTGCCTCGCAATGTGTACCACACCTTTATCCCCCATGAGGATGGTACTACCATCTTTGAGGCGAAGGACAGACCTTATGATCCTGAAAGTACTATATCACTTAGCAAATGAACGAACTGACATTGCTTTATCCGCTACTGTTTGAACCGAACCTGCATACAGTCGTGTGGGGCGGTGGACAGCTTCGCCCCTACAAGGGGTTGGAACCTTCCGACGAACCGATTGGTGAGAGTTGGGAGGTGAGTGCCATGCCCACTAGTATGAGTATCATCAGCAATGGTGCGTGGCAGGGGAGGGATCTGGTATCAGTAATCCATGAACAACCGGAAGCCATCCTTGGAAAGAAGGTAAATGAGAAATACCATGGTCAATTGCCTCTGCTGGTAAAGTTTATTGATGCCAAGAAGGATCTGAGTATCCAGGTGCATCCCAACGATGAAATGGCGATGCGTGAGCATGGGAAGATGGGCAAGTCGGAGATGTGGTATGTCATCAAGGCTGATGAGGGTGCCCATCTCTATGCAGGATTCAAACGGGAGATTCAAGTGGGA
>JAEEGL016970386.1_pt1 | contig 25075 bp, 12 predicted proteins | sample 9134231 | NCBI WGS metagenome assembly JAEEGL01 (sample SAMN16246548, study PRJNA631951) | gut metagenome | biome: gut microbiome; feature: rumen; material: fiber-attached | host: Bos | place: Iran: Karaj | collected 2018-10 | reverse complement strand
GTCGGTGGAATCGACGTCGCGCCACTCGTTCGTGCCGTCCAGGGCGTTGAGTCCCCAGACTGTGTAGACGCGGTTCGTACTGAGGTCTGGCGTCCAGGTTATTCGCGGAACGCCATTTGTCATGGAGATCCTTGCAATCAGTTCGGAATCTAACGGATTGGCCGGGTCAAAGCCCGCCAGCCAGCTCGCCCAGAGCGAACGGCCGTTTGCGCCAACAAGCGCAGACAGCGCGTCAAACGAGAAGGTCTCGTTGTAGATTGCCGGGTAGTCGGTGGCGACATCTTGGAGCATCTCCTTGCCATTCACAAGTGGGCCTGGAGCATCCCCGTCCGGGGCCGGAGCCGAGTTGCTGGTGTAGGCCCGAATGCAGAGCGCCCAACCGGCCATGTCCTTGGCGTAGATTCCCCCGTCGTAGGCGTCCGCCCACCAAATGGAACCGCCGTCCTCCGTCCATCCGATGTATCCGTTACCGCGCGTGAATTCGTGGTCGGCGTAGAACGGGGCGCTCGCCCAAACATCTTCGCAGCCACCGACGATGGTCGAGACTTCCTCCCCGGTCTGTCGCACGACGATGGCGTAGGAGGTTCCTGGAGCAAGTGTGATTGGTGTGTCCAGGGCGACAGTTGAGTATCCTGCACGGGAGAAGACGGCCGATTGGCGGCAGGCGAGTACACCGCCCTCAATCGGCGATGACGACGCCTCCGGCAGGAATTCAAAGGGAACGGCCTCGCTTGCGGGAGGATCGGCGCGGCGCGTCACGTTCGTGTAGACGGATATCTCGCAGGGGTTGGGATAGAGCCTGGTCCAGAAACCGACCGCTTCGAGGCGTTCGTTCCAGGCGACGGTAAAGACAACGGCCTGCAAATCGCAGTCCACCACGGGGTAGACAGATCCGTTATCCCAGGACGTGTCGTAATAGGGGCCGGCAATGTCATACCCGTGGACGGAGTCGTATTGCTTCCCGTTTTCAGGCAACAGGAAGACGGCGTTCTGGTCTATGCCAAGCACGGTGTCGTAATAGGAGACGTAGTAGAAACCCTGGTCGCCGTATCCCGTGCCCCAACTGTTCTTGATGAGCCAGGCACCAGCTCCTGGTGGCGGGGTGTTGAAGGCGTTTGTCGGGAAGGTGTCGTCCCACCCGATTATGGTAACGGCGTGGTCTGCCGCATGCGACCTGGGGTAATAGTATGCGCGCCCCTTCTCGCAGGCGTAGTTCCAGTACATTGACGTCCCCACGGCACCGTAGTTTGTGATTGCGCACTTGAGGGTGTCGCGGCGCTCCGCGGTGCCGTCGAGGGTGGGCACCCACACCACGTCGCGTATGCGCAACTCCGCGGTCAGCGCCGGGCTGGGATTTCTAGGCCATTCGTCGGCGGTCCCCACATAGACGTCGTTCGACTCCGCGACGGGACCGCTCCAACGCAGTAGATATCCGGAAGCGAGGTCGAAATTGCCGCCGTCGTCAAAACCATAGGACGACGCGCTGAGATTGACCATGTTCTTTTCTGAGAAGTCCCGTTCGCCGAGGCCTGCCTTGAGGAACTGGGTCTCAATCGTCGCCAAAGTCGCGAACGCCCAGCACGCACCTATGTTCCTCTGGTTTCTGATTGGGGTTATCCAGCCATGGTCGCGCGAATCCCATCTTGATGGGAGAACGGTTGCGCCGCTCTTGGTGCTCCGGAGCGGCTTGCGGAGCGAATTCCTCATTTCCCGGGCGCGCAGCGTGTAACCCCTGGGCGATGGGCGGTACCCAGTCGCATGGAAAGCGTCATCCTCAAGCTCCAAGGCTGCGGATTGCGCAAGGGCGACCTGCCCCAGCGCCAGCGCGGCTAGGAAAGAGGCAATTGTTCTTTTCATAGGCGAAGGCTACACTTCCTCCGCCAAAACGCAGTCGCCGTGCGGTCGACGAACCAGACGTTGGCCTTTCGTAGTTCGGCGTAGTCGGAGACGCCGTAGAGGATCGGGCGGATGTTACGCATGCTAATAGTATAGCACATCGCGCCATGGCGCCGCACCGCTAAAGCGCCCATCCGCGCTCTTTCATCGTCTGCACGGCTTCCTCCAGTGCCGTAGGGTCGTCGCAGAAGAGGGAGCGAGGAAGCGCGAAGGGGGCGTCCTTGTCAACCTTGTCCGCCACGCGCCAGTCCCAGTCCAGCTTCCGCTGGCCGTCATACTGATTGAAATGGAGGAAACGGCGCTTGAGCGTCCCGGCGAAGTTGGGGTTGCGGACGACGAGCCAGGCGTCGCCCGTGTTCTCGAACGCCTTGCGGCAGCCGGCCTTCGGCTTCAGGCCGAGGGCGTAGGCGAAGGTCCCCTCCGCCGCGCCCTCCGGCGCGGGAATCGGCTCGTAGAAGACCTCGAGGTCGGCGTCCTCCCGTGGTTTCCAGCCAAGCGCCTCTTCGACCTCGGCGAGGCTCGCCGCGTCGCGTCCCTTTTCTCCCCGGAACTGCGAAAGGCGAAGGGCTACGCCCGCGACCATGGTGCAACGGTCGGCGTAGTTGGCACGAACAAGATTCCTGGCGGCGCCACGATCATAATTGCACATGAGAGAAAAACATCCATATCCAAGGCTTCCTCTTGAGAAAGCATGCCGCAACGAGCGTGAAAGCATGTCCGCGACTATCGGATTTAACTTCGTCTGGTCAGCCTCCAAAGCCGTGGCTGTCTCAATTGCACGCCATTTCCGCCATGCGCCTAATGTGTGCATTTGAGCCTTGACATCATAACCTAGCCAGACCGCTATACAGGGGCGCCACAAGGCTGTTTGAAGTTTGTGGGAAAAATTATTACCCGAGGACTGGAAACCTCTGGCGAGATAGGGAAACGGAACAGAATTACCCTCATTGGACAACTCACGCAACGCGCTTTTAAAGGACTCCACAGAGGGCGGGGGGTCCGGTTCCAATCCCATCTCCCTGTCCAACGCCTGAATTATATATTCCTCATACGATTTTTCAGGACGGCAACAGGGAAGGACTGATTCAATACGGCCGACATCGCCATCCGAAAGCGCAAATCGTTCGGCAGTGCGCAAAAGAACCGACAAGGGAAGCTTTTCCATCATTGAAATGGCGGTTAGTGTTAGGATCTCCCCGCTGCCAGGGGGGCAAGTCGCCATTCCATACGACGAGTACAGAACAATGTCATCGCATAAGCGGGCGATGCCCCCTGAATCCGCCGCGAACAGAAGACCACCGCGCATGATTGAAAGATGCTCTCGAAGCAAGGGTAAAAAAGATACCATAAACCTCACATAATCTTTTCTGCTTTCCGCATAACTCGGTATGACCGCTTGAAAGCCAAGTTGGGGCTTCGGGGCGGATTTCGACATTTTGACGAAGCTCTCAACATCGCGTCGTACTTTTCGCATCAAATCAATGTCTCCGGCTTCGGTTAGCGAAAGAACGTTGGTCTTCGACGCAAACCAGAAATCTAGAAGGATTTGGTATTCCGCCATCTCTCTTTGTCGCGTTTCAGCATCATGGCAAGATGGATCGTTCATTATCATTGACGCAAAGACCTGCAGTTCTGGCGGGGTATTGTTGGTTATGAAGTTCATGACGTCATCGTGGGTGCGCACATTGTCCGCGATTATCGTCTCCATCTTCCTGATCTCCCCGTTTTCATCCAGCAGGCACGGGTGTACCTTCGCCATCAGTTCGGGCGGTGGCGGGTCGAGCGGCATGGGACGGAATGGTGTCGAAATCAGATAGGCCACATAGACGATGAGGTAGGCGATGGCGAACGCGAGCGCGGGGCGGCCGGTCCAGAGGCGAAACTTCCCCGTGTCACCATTGTCACGTTTTGGTATCACGTCAAGCGCGAACAGGCGCGAGAGGGCCAGCGCCACCATCGGGACGATGAGCGGCGCGAAGAGGATGCCCAGACCGATGCGGCGGTAAAAGAGCCATACCACAAGGGCGGCAACCACAAGTAAGGCCAACAGCCGCAGAACGCGCCGCACCTTGAAAGCCCTCATATTGAATCCCTCGGGGAAGGTCTCGGTCTTCACGCTGCTCGCGGACATGAAGCGGTAGAAGCGGCCGAACGCCGAACGCGGCGCGACAACCTTGTCATCGTCGGCCAGGCGTTTGCGGTTAAACCAGGCGATAAGCCTGAAGACGAGCCACAGCGCCAAACAGGTGCCATGGACGGCGAAGACGACGGCCTTCGCCGCCTTGGTTCCCCAAAAGGCGATGCCGACGGCGGGTGTCATGAGCGCGCTCACGACAACGAAGGCGAGAAGGAAGTGCGATGCGAAACTCATCGCGCGGATGGTGGTGGTTTTCATGGTTCAATGATAGCACAATGGTCTCATTCCGGGCGGATCCTATTGCATCTGCCAGCCGAAATCGCGCATGGCGTTTTTGGTTGTCTTTGTCATCGTTGAAGGGTTGTAGGCGGAGGCTACACTTCCTCCGCCAGAACGCAGTCGCCGCCGTGGAAGACGAAGACACGCTCGTCGATGTCGTGTATGTCCGAATAGGCCGCCGGAATCATGTCCGCCGCGAGTTTCCTCAGCGTTTCATTCGGGATGCCAAAGGTCGTCTTCCCGAATTTCCCGCCGGTAATCGTCGTGAGGCCGAGCCAGTAGAGCAGCGACGTGAAGTTCTCCTTCCGCGTGAGCTGCTTCGCCTGGAAGGACTTGACGAGCGGCTCCGAAAGCGCGCCGCCCGCGACGAGGTTTTCAAGGATCCCAAAGTTGCCGTTCAGCCGGCGGTCCGAGGCGTCCAGCCGGCGGCCGAGCGTGATCAGGTGCTTGATTTTCGCGTAGTCGGTGCGGAGGTTCTCGTCGATGTAGTTGGCGGGCCAACCCCCGCCGTTGACGACCTGGTTGAAGAGGTTGAGGACAAGCGTGGTGTTCGCGACGGGCGGCGCGTCGGCGCTCCCGAAGCGGTAGTTGTCGAACCAGTCGAGGCAGACCCGCTCCGCGCGCGCCGCGTCGAAGCCGCAGGTCTCGCCGTAATGGCGCGCCATCGCGCGGAGGTCGTCGTGGCCGAAGCCCGTCATGTCCGCGAACTGCGGCCAGAGCGAGATGTTCGTGCCGATGTTGAAGCCACTCGTCACGTCGTCCATCGTCACGGGCGAGACGCCCGTGACGAAAAGGCGGGCGACCGGTGCCTCCGTCCCTGTCGTGGCGGCCTTGAGGCGGGCGAAGAAGTCCTTGAAAAAGCCGTCCCCGTGGCAGAGATCGTTGTAGGCGCCGATGCCGCTCTCGGCAAGGATCGTGTTCGTGAAGTTGTCGTATTCGTCGATGAGGATGTAGAGCTTGAGGCCGAAGCCCTTGAGGCCGACCGCGATCTCGTTCAGTTTCTTCCCCGCGTCAGGCGCCTTGAGGATGCGTTCCCCGATTCCCCCGGGCAATCGTTTCGAATAGCGATGGACGAAGGCGTCGCAGCAACGCGATGCGTAGTCGTTGAAGTCGTCCTGCACTTTGTCCGCGTCCTTTGAAACCGCGGAGAAGTCGAAGCGGAGGATGAGATACCGGCCCCGCTCCTCCGTCGGGTTCGCGCCTATGTCGGTGCCGGAGAAGAACTCGTCGAAGCGGTCGGCGTAGCGGATGTCGTAGTAGGCCTCCAGAATGGAGCAGAGAAGCGACTTGCCGAAACGGCGCGGCCGGAGGAACAGCGCGTAGCGCACGTTCTCCAAGTCGCGGATCTTCGCCGTGCGGTCGACGAACCAGGCGTTGGCCTTTCGTAGTTCGGCGTAGTCGGAGACACCGTAGAGGATTGGGTGGATGTCACGCATGCTAATAGTATAGCACATCGCGCCATGGCGCCGCGCCGCTAAAGCGCCCATCCGCGCTCTTTCATCGTCTGCACGGCTTCCTCCAGTGCCGTAGGGTCGTCGCAGAAGAGGGAGCAAGGAAGCGCGAAGGGGGCGTCCTTGTCAACCTTGTCCGCCACGCGCCAGTCCCAGTCCAGCTTCCGCCGGTCATTATATTGCCCGAAATGGAAGAAACGGCGCTTGAGCGTTCCGGAAAAGTTTGGGTTGCGGACGATAAGCCAGGCAACGCCCGTGTTCCCGAATGCCTTGTGGCAGCCGTCCTTCGGTTTTAGCCCGATCACGTAGGCGAAGGTCCCCTCGGCCGCGCCCTTCGGCGGCGGCACCGGCCTGTAGACGACCTCGATGTCGCCGTCCGTCTTGCGCTTCCACGAAAGCGCTTCCTCCACCTCGTCGAGACTCGCCGCGTCGCGCCCCTTCTCGCCACGGAACTGCGACAGACGAAGAGCGGCGGATACGACAAAGTCGTAGCGGTCGGCGTAGTAGGCCTGCAGAAGAAAATGACGAAGAATGGGCCAATTACCACGGACAAAAGGAATTTCCATACCATATATCAACCCACCGCGCCCGAGTGGATGCGCTGTTAATGCGGAGTTCATCGCTTCCAAGGGATAATCACATTCATCATCGATGTCGAACTCGGTCGAACGAGTCACAGCTGTCCATTCTTTCAAACGCTTCAAATTGGACATCTGCGCGGGCGTGTCATAACCGTCAAGGAAGGCTAGAGCCGGACACCAAAGCGCCGTGCTTATCGCAAGCGGCAAATGTATGTTTTGGAGGTAGTCAATTGTTGCCTTTTTGCTTATGTCCAATCTCCGTCCAAAGGGCAACAGTTTCCTTTTCGAAAGTTCTGTAAGCGCTTTTGTAAGCGATGTTCCAGACCTCGGGAGATACATATCACAAGTCGTGATTGAGTTGGCGTTTTCGTTAAATGCATCCCATAACGTTTCCTCGTAGAGATTTGTTCCACCGGAACAAAAGGCCGATTCAAGAAATGACACTTTGGTCGTAATCTCGTTGGAGGTTTCCGATGTTCGCACAACGGAGGAAGCTGCGTATAGACGGAGTAACATCTGAATGAGATTTTCAATGGTGCTGTCCGCATTTTGCAACGCATCTAAGTGTAACGCCAAAAATCGAAGAGCGTCATCAAAGCGATCCTTATCTTCGGAATCGGCGTACAGGGGCAAATATGCCTTCATCCCGTCAAGTACAAGTCTATAAGGCGGTAAATACCCCCATGGATAATGTAGGTCCTCACCCCTTGAAGTTGCAAAACCAGGCACGATCGACTGACACCCGAGTTGCGGCACAGGTGCGTTCTTGGCGACATCCACGATTTTCTGGATTCTGCCACGCCAATCTTCAAATCCCTGTTGATTTTCCACGACGACCGAGGTCAGCATATTTGTTTTTGCATTTTCCGCCAAGCACCGCGCCTCGTTCAAAAATAGAAACACCTCGTCGGTCTTGTCCAACCTCCAGTAACTCGGATGCAACATAGTCCCAATAACATCGAATTCGCGGTGTGTGCCGTTTGTCAGGACGCATTCGATGTCCTCGCGTGAACGGATGCCCTCCACGACGACAATCTGGCGCTTGCGCAAGTTTCCGTTCTCGTCAAGGAGGCAGGGGTGTATCTTCGCCATCAGCTCGGGCGGCGGTGGGTCGAGCGGCAAGGGCCGGAACGGCGTCGAAAGGAGGAAAAGCACATAGACGATAAAGTAGGTAACCGCAAAGGCGCGGAAAGGCTGGCCGGTCGAAACGCGGCAGCGGACAGAAGCCGTTTCTCCACCGCTCGGTTCGCATCGCGCAGGAATGAAATCAAGCGCGAAGAAGCCGTAGAGGAAGAGTGCCGCAATCGGAATCGGGAAGGGATAGAGGAGGACGAGAAGACCGATGCGAGACCAAAGTAGGAGCACGAAGAGCGCCAGTAAGACGAAGAGCGCCACAAAGCGCCAGGCACGTCGGAGGCGGTAGCGGGTCAAGGCCGATTCGTCGGGAAACTCGACAAACCGGACACCGCTGTCCGTGAGGAAGCGGTAGAGGCGACAGTAAGACCGTGGAGCGCAATCTTCCGCGAGGAAGCGCCGCCTATGCAGAAAGGCGACGAGAAGAAGCGCCAGCGCAACGATAATGAAGACCCCGCAAACTATCAGCGGGACGTAGTTCCCGCCGATTAAAGCACAGGCAAGCGTGGGTGTGAGCAACAGCGTGCAAGTCGCGACGCTCAACAGAACCTGCGCCGCGAGGCGCATGAGTCGGATGGTTTTGGTTCTCATGGTTGAAGGGTTGAACGGTTGAAAGTTCCTAGCGAGTGTGTTTAAGAAAGGCTAGAGCGCCCATCCGCGCTTTCTCATTACGTCTACGGCCTCTTCCAACGCGGTGGGGTCGTCGCCGAAGAAGGCGGACGGGAGGACGAAGGGGTCGTCCTTGCCGTCCTCGTCGCTGATGCGCAGGTCCCAGGACAGAGATTTGACATAGTCCCCTGTCCTCCTGTATTGCTGATGTGTCATGAATCGGCGCTTGAGCGTCCCGGCGAAGTTGGGGTTGCGGATGACGAGCCAAGCGACGCCCGTGTTCTCGAACGCCTTGCGGCAGCCGTCCTTCGGCTTCAGCCCGATTACGTAGGTGAAGGTCCCCTCGGCCGCGCCTTCCGGCGGCGTCACCGTCTGGTAGATAACCTCCAAGTCGCCATCCTCACCGCGCTTCCACGAAAGCGCCTCCTCCACCTCGTCGAGACTCGCCGCGTCGCGCCCCTTCTCGCCACGGAACTGCGAAAAGCGCAGGGCGGTGGCCACGACAAGGTCGTAGCGGTCGGCGTAGTAAGCACCTAACAAAATTGGCCGTAGGCTAGAAGACGTGTCAGCTCCGTCGAAGCCGTCACATCCCCATATCTGCACGCACTCATAATCGTACGTCCACCCACTACGGGCGAAAGGATGTGCCAAATGGGCGTGACACCATTCAGCCCATCCCGGATCCCGAGTGTCAAGCATCCTTGACCAGACCACGGCCTTCCACTCTTTTGTACGCTCCATAGATAACATCTGCGTATTTGTGTCATATCCGTTTATGAAAGCGAGCGGTGGACACCAAAGTGCCGTATTAATGGCTAGAAACAAATCAACGCGACATTCCCCTCTTTCTCGATAGCATCCGTATAGCTGCGTCTTACTTTTGGAAAGCTCGGCAACGGTCTTTAGAAATGACGTCCCGGATGCTGGCACTCCGGGAACATGCGTTGACAGCGAAACGCAACCCTCGTTGAATGCTTGCCCTAGTGTCTCCTCGTAGAGGCTTGTACGGCCAGTACAAAAAGCCGATTCGATAGATGACATCACATTTGACGTCATGTTGGACTTTTCCGCCAATCGAACAACGGACGACATCGCATGACGCCACATTTGCATGGAAACTGATCCTTCAATGAGGGTACCATTAGCTTGTACCGCGTCTATTAACCCCGATAAAAGCCCAAGTGCGTCATTTAGGCGACTCACGTCTCCGGTGTCGACGCACAATGGCAAATATGCTCTCATTCCATCAAGTACTTCTTTATAGGATGGCAACGCGGCAATTGAATAAAACAAATACGCTCCCCTTGTCACCGCGAAATCGGGGACTACTGACTGGAACCCCAGTTGTGGAACAGTAGCGTTGCTGGCGACATCCACGACTTCCTGAACCCAACAGAGCCAATTTTCGAACCCCTTCTGGTTCTCAAACTTGTAAGAGGACAGCAGGTTTGTTTCGGCACTTCGGGTAATGCCACTCGCCTCTTTGAAAAAAGCTTCATCTGTATCAGTCCGTGGCCAACTTTTTGGATACAACATTGCCCCGAAAACCTCGAACTCCTTGTGCGTGCCGTTGGTCAGGACGCATTCAATGTCCTCTTGTGTGCGGATGCCCTCCACGACGACAATCTGGCGCTTGCGGACGTTCCCGTTTACATCGAGGAGGCAGGGGTGTATCTTCGCCATCAGCTCGGGCGGCGGCGGGTCAAGCGGCATGGGACGGAACGGCGTCGAAAGGAGGAAGAGCGCATAGACGATGCAGTAGGTGGCCGCAAAGGCCCGGAAGGGCTGACCGGTCGAAACGCGGTAGCGGACGAGCGCAGCCTCTTCGCCGCACGGTTCGCATCGCGCGGGGATGAAGTCAAGCGTGAAGAAGCCGTAGAGGAAGAGGGCGGCAATCGGGATCAGGAAGGGGAAGAGGAGGACGAGAAGTCCGATGCGCGACCAGAGAAGCAACACGAAGAGCGCCAGTAAGACGAAGAGCGCCACAAAGCGCCAGGCACGTCGGCGGCGGTAGCGGGTCAAGGCCGATTCGTCGGAAAACTCGACGAACCTGACGCCGCCGTCCGTGAGGAAGCGGTAGAGACGACAGTAAGACCGCGGAGCGCAATCCTCCGCGAGGAAGCGCCGCCTATGCAGAAAGGCGACGAGAAGAAGCGCCAGCGCAACGATAATGAAGACCCCGCAAACTATCAGCGGAACGTGATTCCCGCCGATTAAAGCACAGGCAAGCGTGGGTGTGAGCAACAGCGTGCAAATCGCGACGCTCAACAGAACCTGCGCCGCGAGGCGTATGAGTCGGATGGTTTTGGTTGTCATGGTTGAAGGGTTGAAAGGTTGAAAGTTCCTTGCGAGTGTGTTTAAGAAAGGCTACAGCGCCCATCCACGCTTTTTCATCGTCTTCACGGCCTCTTCCAGCGCGGCGGGGTCGTCGCCGAAAAAGGCGGACGGGAGGACGAAGGGGTCGTCCTTGCCGTCCTCGTCGCCGATGCGCAAGTCCCAGGATAGGGGTTTTACATTGCTCCCTGTCCCTTTGTACCGCTCAAACGTCATGAAGCGACGCTTGAGGGTCCCGGGGAAGTTGGGGTTGCGGACGACGAGCCAGGCGACGCCCGTGTTCCCGAACGCCTTGCGGCAGCCGTCCTTCGGCTTCAGCCCGATCACGTAGGCGAAGGTCCCCTCGGCCGCGCCCTCCGGCGGCGTCACCGGCCGGTAGACGACCTCGATGTCGCCATCCGTCTTGTTGCGTTTCCACGAAAGCGCCTCCTCCACCTCGTCGAGACTCGCCGCGTCGCGCCCCTTCTCGCCACGGAACTGCTCAAGGCGCAGGGCGGCAGACACGACAAGGTCGTAGCGGTCTGCGTATCGGGCCTGTAACAAACGAGGTTTGATATTGGGAAACATAGTCAAACCAAACTGATGATCGACACCGAACAGCAATCCGCCACGTCCAAACGGGTGCTTCGTGCCTGCATTTAATATCTCGTCACAAGCGAGTTCGTCTGCATCAAGCGCCTTGGTTAGCAAAATGGCTTTCCAGTCTTCGCCTCGTTTCAAGTAGGACATTTGCGCCGATGTGTCATAACCGTCAAGGAAAGCAAGGATCGGGCACCAAAGCGCTGTATTTACAAATATGGGGACTCGGGAACGAACCTCGTCTTCTTTACCGAAGAAGCGTCCAATCGACCGTGGCTGGCGACGGCTAAGTTCTCCAAGCGCCTTTGGAAGCGATGTCCCCGACATGGGTAGGAAATAGTCAACAGTAGTCATCGAACAGCCGGCAAAGTCATTGTACGAATCCCATAATCCTTTTTCGTAAAGGCTTGTACCGCCAGAGCAAAAAGCCGTTTCGATAGATGGCGGGACGTCATTTGCGATGTCGGCGTTTTCCGCAAATCGAACGATCAAGGACACCGCTATCCGACGGAAAATCCCGGCGTACATGGTGTATGTTGAGTTATTGTCTCCACAGAGCATGGCGTCCAAATATACGGACAAAAGACCAAGAACATCTTGTATTTTTTGTTCATTCCCGGAATCGACGCATAAAGATGACAGCGCTTTGAATCCTGGGGAAAACGGTATAATGTTCGGAAGAAAACCCAATAAACGTCGTATGTGTTCCCCCCTTGCGACCGCGAAGTCGGGAACAATCGACTGATAACCCAATTGGGGCATTGCATTGGTTTTTGCGTCATTCATGGTCTCGGTGACTCTGCCAAGCCAATCTTCCAGCCCCTTTTGGTTTTCAAAGACGACGGAGGCGAGAAGATTCGTTTTTGCGCTTTGCTCAAGGTCGCGAACTTCGTTTGCGAACTCCTTGTATTGAGTTGAGAAGCCCTGGCTGAGCATCGTCCCGACAACGGCGAACTCCTTATGCGTGCCGTTGGTGATGACGCATTCGATGTCCTTGTATGATTGAATGCCCTCCACGACGACAATCTGGCGCTTGCGCAAGTTTCCGTTCTCGTCAAGGAGGCAGGGGTGTATCTTCGCCATCAGCTCGGGCGGCGGTGGGTCGAGCGGCAAGGGCCGGAACGGCGTCGAAAGGAGGAAGAGCGCATAGATGATGCAATAGGTGACCGCAAAGGCGCGGAAGGGCCGGCCGGTCGAAACGCGGCAGCGGACAGAAGCCGTTTCTCCGCCGCTCGGTTCGCATCGCTCAGGAATGAAATCAAGCGCGAAGAAACCGTAGAGAAAGAATGCCGCAATCGGAATCAGAAAGGGGAAGAGGAGGACGAGAAGACCGATGCGCCACCAGAGAAGGAATACGAAGAGCGCCAGAAAGACAAGAAGAGCCACAAAGCGCCAGATGCAGCGGCGGCGGTAGTGGCGCAGAGCGGACTCGTTGGGGAACTCGACGAACATGACGCCACTGTCCGTGAGGAAGCGGTAGAAGCGGCAGTACCAAGGGACGCGCGGGAGCGCGTCCGAGGCCGCGACAGCGCGCAGCCCTCCCGGTTGAGGCGAGGAAGCGCAATCCTCCTCTAGGAGGCACCTCCGGTGCAAAAAGGCGACGAGAAGAAGCGCCAGCGCGACGACGGCGAAGACCCCGCAGACGATCAGCGGTACGTAGTTTCCGCCAGCGAGTGCGCAAACAAGCGTGGGGGTAAGCAACAGCATGCAGATCGCGACGCTCAACAGAACCTGCGCCGCGAGACGCATGAATCGAATGCTCTTGGTTGTCATGGTTGAAGGGTTTGAGGGTTGAAGGGTTATTGGCGGAGCGCCTTTCATGATGGTCAAGACCTTTCAGAGGACCCTAGTCGTTGGTGACAATCCTCACGAAGCCGCTGGGCCACGACGTGGGCATGGCAACGTCCGCCTCAAGCGTTCCGGCGGCAGTTGCCGTGACAGTCTTGACGGTCGTCCAGGTTCCGCCAAGCGTCTGGCATTGCTGGATCTGGTATGTGAGGCCCTTCTTCGCCTTGAAGGCGACGTGCATCGCGCCAGTTGAAGCATTGAATGAACATCCGGTGAACACCGCGGCGTTGGCCGCTACGAACTTCCACGACAGCATAATCGCGCCAGACTCGCCTCCGAAGCCTGCGACCGCTATGCGATAGACAGTCCCATTACCCGCAGTATCGAACATCACGCGGCTCGTCGAGGTTCCGCCTGCGGTGGAGTCATCGTTGGCGACAACCTTCGTCAAGGAGCCGACTGCCGTCCCGGTATAGACGGCGAGGACGGTGTCGATGGCGCTGCCGAGCGTCGAGATTTCCATCGTGCCAAGGGCCGGGGCCGTCCACGTCCACCAGACCGAGTTGTTGCCGCCATCCGCGTGGTTGGGTTCGCCGCTCTGGGCCGTCGCGCCGTAGTTTCCCCACGAAACGGAACCCGAATACCCGGAGATGGCGATGGCCGAGGCGAAGGCGTCGTTCGACGCCTTCCGCCAGCCGGAGTCCGTGTTGCTGAAGCCGCTCGTTCCGACGCTGTTGACCGCCTTGATCCAGTACCAGTGCTGGACGCCGGGTGCAACGGAGGCGTCGGTGTACGAGGTTCCGGTGACGCCGGAGGCTATCGCCGCCGCCGAGCCGGAGGCGTTCGCCGTATGGCGGAATACCGTGTAGGACGTGGCACCAGAGGAGGCGCGCCATGATACCGTCACGCTCGCCGTGGATGACCCGTCCGTGGCCGAGACGGACGACGGTGCCGAGGGAATTGCGAGTTTCATGCCGGTCTTGGATGCGCTGTAGTCGCCAGGGCGAGTCCCGGAGGAGTCGACAGCCGCCCGGACGAAGTAATGGTAGGTGACGTTGGCCGTGCCTGACGTGTCCGTGTAGGTGCGGCCAGTCTGCCAGGTGCCGAGGGCCGTCTTGGAACCGGCGGCGGAGGTCGCGCGGAAGACGCGGTAATGGGTGGCTCCGGTGACGGCACCCCATGAAAGGGCTACGCCGGAGGTCGAACCGGTCGCGGCGGAGATCGTCGGGGCTGAAAGTTTCCGGTAGCCGCTGTCGGAGGCGCTGAAGCCGCTCGCCCCGCCGGAGCCGACGGCCTTCACCCAGTAGTAGTAGAGCGTCCCGGGCGTTGCGGTCGTATCGGCATACGAAGTGCCAGTGACGCCTGTCTTGAGCGCCTTCGCGGAGCCGGAGGCGTTCGCCGTATGACGGAAGACCGTGTAGGACGTGGCGCCGGCGACCGCTCCCCACGAGACCGTGCAGTTAGCAGTGGAAGTACCGTCCGTAGCCGAGACCCCCGTCGGCGCGGACGGTATGAATGCCGGGTTTCCAGCTTGAGTGACTTTTATCGGCCATGAGTAGTCTGCGTAGGACAATGTCACTGTCCCTTCCCTTGCTTCGTTAAAATCATTCGGGGTCACCGAGACGTTGATTCCGCCATCGCCTATGGATGCGCTGATCCAACTGGCGCTACAGCCAACTGCCGTGCCAGATAACGAGATGTTTGTTTTCCCCGTTGCGGTTTGCCTGTAGAGCGTGGCGGAGACGAATTTCTTCGTTGAGCTTCCATCGGTCGCCTTAAATGCAAGTTCCCTCGGGTTCAAGTCCGCTCCGCAAATGTATGCGCACGTGGAGTTGCCTGAAATGGTCGCTTTGACCCCTTGGAACGAGGATTCTATCCTATACGTGTAGGTCATGCCAGGCATGGCATCATAATCCGTGAAATAGGTTCTGGTTCCCGTTGTTTCGGAAGTGACAAACACCGCGCCATCATGGCAATAGGCGCTTGTCCCTGTTATGCCGGAGGCAATGGGCACACCATCACGGTAAACGGTATAAGGGTTATCCCCTATCGGTCCAGAGACAATGACTAAACCAGATACCCAACGTCCTTCACTATCAAAGGCCATGTTGCATCCCGGATTGTCATTGTTCCATGGTGCCCATGAAAGCCAATAATCGGGCACTTGCGCTTTCACGGAAAGCGCCGTAAGCGCGACGACACCTAAAACTGCCCTCAAGCACATGTGCCTGCCCTTTCTTTTTGTTGGCGAAGTGAGTCCTATTCCACGACCACGCGGAAGAAGCCGCTGGTGGCGTCGGGATCGAGGGGGATGGCGACGGGGATGACGCCGCTCTCCGCCGGCGAGAGGGTCTGGACAACGAGCCATTCGGGGTCGGTCAGCCGCTCCTTGTACTGGACGAGGTAGGTGAAACCAGCCTCGCCGCGGAAGGAGACGTTGAGGCACTGCCGTCCGTTCACGACGGAGAAGCCGATGTCGCCGACGATGTCGGGCGGCTGGGACGGGGTGTTGCCGCCGCTGCCCGAACCGCCGCCGCCCGGATTGTCGCCGCCCTCGTCGTCGTCCACGTAAAGGGGCGTCGTCGTCCAGACGGCGACGCTGCGGCCCCCGGCCTCGGCCGGCAGTTCGATGACGACCCGTTCCCAATCGGAGGTGAATGTCGCGCGGGAGATGTCCCAGGCGATGCCGACGTCGTATTCGCCGGCGCCGCCGACGAGGCCGGCGACGTCCGTGCCGATCAGTTCGCCGCCGATGTCGCCGCGCCAGAATTTCACGACCGTTCCCGCCGGAAGCGGCGTGGCCGCGTCGTTGTGGAGGCGGGCTGAGATGAGGCGCAGCGTGTCGGTCGCCTGGACGGCCACGGCGTTACGGAACGAGATGGCGGGGCTTCCAACGTCTGGACGCCAGAGGAGCGTGTTGTTCGCCCTGTCCACGTCGGCAAGTGCGGCGTCGGGATCGACTTCGATGGTGAAGGCGACGTTCGTCAGTCCCTCCTGGGGCGTCCACGGCGCCTTGACCACCGCGCGGGAAAGGGGTGGAACTTCAATCTCGCCGGAGGCCAGCAGCGTCTTTTCGACGCCTTCGCCATCCCAGACGCGATAGGCGACCGACTGGACGGGCGACGTCCCGAAGTTCTGGATGCCGACGCGAAGGACGTTCGTCACGCCGACGATTACGTTTGTGGCAAACGAGCAGTCCTCGGCCGCGACGCCGACGTCAAGGACGGCTTCGAGGCGATGGACGGCAAGGTCGACGGCTCCGTACACGATCGCGCCTTCGGCGTTCGTCGAGACGGCGACGGACTCGTAGGCGACCCTCAAGGTCCCGTCATCGCCCATCGCGCCCGAGAGATTCCGCATAAGGGCGGACTGCCCGCGGAAGAGCGTGGCGGGGGCGGAAAGCCCTGTTCCAGGCGAGTAGTTGGCGGACATCGTGCCGCCTTGAAGCCCGCCTTCCGAACGGACGGGGCTGGTTGCCCACAGAAGCGTCGCCGAGCCGTTGTCACGGACGGAGAGGCGGAAGTCGGACGGAACGGACACGTCTTCCGGCGCGGCCGCAGGCGCGCCGGAAGAGGCGGCGAGGCCGCTCACGGCAAAGAGCGTATCGTCCTGCACCCAGACGGCATGGAGGGCGCCTTCGCCCGTGAACCAGGCGAAGGGGCGCATCGCGCCTGCGGCGGAGGCCGAGAGACGCACCGAAGCGCCCCAGACGCCGTTCTCAAAGGGCTTTGCCCAGATTTCGGCATCGTCCGTCGCGAGGTCGCCGTCGACGTCGGCCGCCCAGACGAGGACGGCCTTGCCGCCGTCCCAGGCGATGTCGTGCGAGAGGATTGCGCCGGCGGCCGGAACGGCGACGGCCATAGGGCTCCAGGCGCCGTTCCGGTAGAAGGAGACGGCGATGTCGCTCGGCTGCGAGGCCGATCCGATGTAGGCGCCGACCGCGTTGCGCACCCAGGCGACGGCCGCAGTCCCATTCGTCGCCCCTTTCAGGACGGGAACCCAATCAAGGGCCGCGTCGTCCGTGAGGTTGGCGCAGGTCCATGTTCCGGACTGCGGGTCGCGGACGCCAACCGCGATTTCAAGCGCCGAGCAGACGTCCCCGAAGGTCGAACCGTTGGCGAAGGTCCGCTTCGCGTTCGCCCAGGCGGCCACGGTGGCGCCATCCGGCAGGAAGACGAGCTTCGGCTGGAAGTCGGCCGTGCCATCGTCCCAGATGGACGCTTCCGCGCCCCAGGAGCCGTCGGACTCCTCCTCGCGGAAGACAAGCTTCGTCCGATCAAGGTCGGCGCGTCCCGCATCGTCGCGGACGTAGGCGACCGCCGCATCCGTTCCGGAAGCGGCGAGCGACGGCTGAGGCGTCGGATAGCCGTCGTGCATGAGGATTTGCGGATTGGCGGCGCCGGACGCCCCAAGCGCCAGGCGCAGGCTCGCACGTCCTGACGAAGGAGTGGCGGAGGAGACCGCCCCGTCGCCGTAGTTTCGCGGAATCGGCCTAAAGCCGCTGTCGGCGCCATCCCGTGACGCGAATCGCAGTTCCTGTCGGGAGCGCGCCTTCGCAGGCAATTGGGAACCGGGGCCGACAAACGGATAGAAGTAGAAACTCCCATCCCACCAGGTCCCCGTCCATTCAAAGCCAATCAGCACGACACGCCATTGGACCTGCCCATTGATGAGGGCTCTTTCCAGTCCCCCGGGCACGTGCGCCACGAGATTGAGTCCAATTTGGCCCGAAACCTCGGCCTGGGCCACCACGTCGACCCCGATGCCGGCCGTGGCCCTGCCAGCGAGAAACGGGTTGAGGTCAATATCACCGAACCAATGCCCGTTTCGCTGGCGAAAGACTAACGACCCGTTCGAAAGAAAGCCGATTTCAATGTAAATCAAGGGAAATTCGGGTATGCGCTGCCGAACTTTCCAGGAAAAATCATACTGGGCGCCTAGTTCGGCGGAATTCATGAACCACGAGTTTTGAATTGGATGGTACTGGTACACGGCACCCCCCTTCAGGACAACCGTGATGCTCGAGCCGCCGAATCGTCCAATCGTGTCGCCGAGCTTGTCGTAGCTTCCGCCATTGAGTCCCGCGTCGGCCCCTTCGGTATACTGGGCCGTGCTTGAATCCGCCGACTGCCAAAGCTTCAGGACGGGCGTCAATTCCAACGGCATTTCAATTGGATATTCCGGGTCACCGACTTCCGCCTTGTCGGAAAGCGCGTCAAACAGGCTGAACCCGCGATACTCCGGCGCACGGTACACGACACGTCGTCTGATGGGATCCGGCTCGGCGACAATCTGGGTCAAATACGCCGGCGATGCCCACATCGGGGGAGCCGTGGCGATTTCCAGATTCACGCGGAAGGGCTTGGACATCACGTTCTTTTCATCGACGGCTATCACTGTTAGGCGGTCACCCGGGGAAAGCGACCCCACATCGAAGGTGAACGTGGCAGCATCCTGCCGTCGCCCGTTCACAAGGTAGTGATCTACCGGCTTGTTGTCACGCGTGGAAGTCTGGATTGTGAATTCGATCTCGCACCGGACACCGGATATGAACGTCTGGGCGCGCCCGCCCTGACCGCCGTATTCGCCGGAACAGTAGGTGCTTTTGACGTCCGCAACGGAGATGGCGGATCGCGTGTCGACGACGAATGTCGCGGAGGAACCGGAGACCGTGAAGGGCGAGCCGCATGAGGCGGTCGCGGCAGCAAACAGCGGGCAAAGAATGGAAAGGATGCGTTTCATGGTGCCTCCCGCAAAGTTCACGGACGCCGCACGGTGCGAAAGCCCGTGCTGTAGTTGGTAGTGCCGGGCGCCGCAGTTTGGGTAGCCCCGATTCTACAGATGCTCCCATTGGATCCCCAGGTGCCGCCGCGAAGGATCATTGACGTGCCTGAGGCCGAGGCAGTCCACTCGCGCACGTTGCCGGCCATGTCGTAGAGACCGTAGTCGTTCGGCCGGAAGGAGGCGACTGGAGACGTGTAGGGATAGCCCCCGCTCGCATAGTCCGGATGATATCCCTGTTCTTCATAGCGGTCCTCGTAGTCGAAAGTGCGCATATTATAGAAGTTGGCGCGGTTGTGGTTGATCACGCCCGGACGGTCGTCGACATACACATTCCAGGGAAAGCGTTTCCCGACAAGTCCACCACGTGCGGCGTACTCCCATTCCTCGCTTGACGGCAGACGATAGCCGTCCTTGCCCGCATCCGCCGCAGGCTCAGACTGCCCCGTACGGTAGACCTCGCCGCCAACGCGATAGACCGGCTCGCGCCCCTCCATTTCGCTACGGGCGTTGCACCACTTCACGCAGTCGTACCAGTTGACCTTCTGGACGGGATGGTCCAGCGCCTTTCCGCCGCCGGCATTGTCGAACTCGTAGCCATGCTTCACGGCCCAATCGTAGACGAACTTCCACCGCATGTACTTCACCTCTGTCTTGTCCATCCAGAAGGACTCGACAGTGAGCGAATACGGACCCAAATCGGTGCCGTCGCCTTGAACATGGGGATTCCGACCCTCATTGGTCCCGCCGGGGATGAAGGCCATGCCCAGATCCGGACCGGCCGTGACGGTCGCGACGAAGTTGCTCTGCACGTGTTCGGGCCAGTCCGCGCCGGCATCCCACTCGATGTGCTTGTTGCGTCCGGGCGGCACATCGACGCCGACGTCGCCGCTCAGCGTCGAAAGCACGGGCTTGTCGCCGCCGCCCTCGATTTCGAGCGAGACGTCGAAGACGCCGCCCTCCGAGGCAACGAGATCGTAGTAGATGTCCACGATGTCGGACTTCGGGCGCTGATGGGCCTGGACGTTTTCAATCCGCGCGGCGAAGGCCGATGGCGGGGCAGATAACAGATAACAGATAACAGATAATAGATAACAGATAACTGAGGGGGCGGCCGGGAGGACGCGCGTTCTGCATTCTGGATTGTGCATTCAGGATTCCTTTATGGTGGAGGTCGTGCTCGTGGCACGGAGGGGGGGGTTATTCGTCGGTGACGGGGATGACGACGCGGTAGAAGCGGTTGGCGTGGGATTCGGAGTCGCGGTCGATGATCGATTCCATGCCGTTCGGCCATTCGCCCCATTCCGTCACGGCGCGGCGGAGGAGGTTGGACCACGCCGGTGCGTGGAGGTCGTCCTTGTACTGCGGCATGTAGTTGAAGCCGTAGACGGTCGTCCAGCTCAGGACGGCGCGCCCGGTTTCCTTGTCGAAGGAAATTTGCACCACAGGGGAGGCGACGACCTTGAGCGGGTCGTGGCCGTATTCGACCTCTTCGCCGTCGCAGAGGCCGTCGTCGTCCGTGTCGGCCTTGTTCGGGTCGGTGCCGTGCGCGCATTCCTCGGCGTTGGTCAGCCAGTCGTTGTCCGGGTCGGCGTCGGGATTGACGCCCCGCGCGCCGAAGTGCTCGATCTCCCAGGCGTCGGGGAGGCCGTTGCCGTCGAGGTCGTCGTGCGAGGCGGGGCGGGAGGCGGGGTCGAGGGGGTCGGTGCCGGCGAGGACCTCCTCGCCGTCCGTGAAGCCGTCGCCGTCGGAGTCCGCAAGCGTCGGGGAGGTGTTGCGCCAGACGGCCTCCTCGCCGTCTGTCAGGCCGTCGCCGTCGGTGTCTGTCACCTCGGGGTCGGAGCCGTAGCGCGCCTCGCTGTCGTCCGTCAGGCCGTCGCCGTCCGTGTCGACGGCCACGGCGAGGCGCACCTTCGCGAAGATGACGGCATCGTTGTACGTCGGATCGGCCATGGCCGATCCGACAGATAGGAGATAGGAGATGGGAGATAGGAGATAGGAGATGGCCGCCAAGGCAAAGGAAGCCGAGAAACTCCGGAGGCGTGGCGAGGCGGCCGCTGGCGCGGCAGATAGGAGACGGGAGATAGGAGATAACCGCCGGCGCGACGATGCGGTTGCTGACGTCAATGCTGAAATCAAAGGCCATCGACTGCTATCGTAGGCCTTCGATTGCGAAGATGCCAAGTTGTCATCCAGTTTCGGCATTGAGGTCAGGAATCAGGGGTTGGCGGTTGAGAGTTGGGGATAAATATCTCCTATCTCCTATCTTCTATCTCCTATCTCCTATCTGCCCCGCCCTCGGCGCGGCTGCGGCGCCAGAAGGCGAGGCGGCTCCAGAAGGAGCGCGTCTTCGGCTTGTCGAGTGAGCGGACGGCGGCCTCGCGGGGCTTTTGGCCCACGGGAGGCTCGGCGGGCGGCGCCGCGACGGTGTGGAGCCGCACGCGCGAGGTCAGGGCGACGGCCGCCTGCCCGGCGAGGGCGTCGGCGCGCACCCAGAACTCGTAGTGGCGGCCGTAGTGCTCCGGCGCGTCGGGAATCGCGACCGTGATGAGCGACTCCGCCTCGCTGCGCGGCGGAAGGTCGAAGGCGGGCGGGTCGAAGCGTACCCACGCGGTGTCCGCGATGGCGACGTAGTTGGTGCCCGGGCAGGGCTCGATCAGCGAGGGCTTGCGGCACTCGAGGCGCACCTTGAGCGGCAGCTCCGTGCTGTTGCGGAGGGAGTAGTAGCTCCCGTCCGCGAGGGCGACCGCGCAGACCTTGCCCGGGACGACGTCCGCCATCTCCACGAGGGCAAAGCGGGTGCCGAGGGCGCCGGCCGCCGAGGCGGCCGGCGCAGATAACAGATAACAGATAACAGATAACAGATAACAGATAACAGAGAGGGGACGACGATGCGGAAGATGGGAGACAGGGGATAGGAGAGAGGAGATGGGAGATGGGGGGTGGGAGATGGGAGATGGGGGAGACACCATTCCGCACTCCCTGTTCAACATCCCGCAGTCAGCATTCCGCATCGCTCACTCCCCTTTCCACATTCTGCATTCTGCATTCTGCATTCTGCATTAACCCTAGCGTTCGTGGTCCCAGAGCTTGAAGCCCGAGGCCTCGATGCGGATGGCGAACCAAAAATTACCGAAACCGTCAAACAGCGGTGCCCAGAATTTCAAGTCGAATGGCGTCGTCTCGCCGGGCCTCATGTAGCTCAAGTAGGCGAAGCATTCGTTTTCTAGAGAAGAGGACGGGGAAAGGATATTTTCTTCAAAATATCCCGACGAATCCCGTAGAAATTGTCCGTTATAGTAAACCCAGGACAAAGGGCGCCAAGCAGGAACGACACCCGTTACATCCGTCGACACGGCAAGGGCATAGTCTAGGTTTTCTCTCATGAAATTCGGCTGCGGCACGGAACAAAGGAATACTATTGGCTGACCATTCAAATCTCCGTGTTCATCCAAGTATTTTTCCAACAGGTCTGAAGCAGTCCACGCGACGTCGTTAACATACGAGTAATAATGCGCGCCACCGGTGGCAATATAGACGTATGCGGGGATGTTTCCGGTGTTCTGGACGCGGAAGCGGCCGGGACCTCCGTTATAGAAGGTGTCGTACACACCACCTGCCGCCACGGTGTCAAGGTTCCAGATGGTTGGGGAGGTGTCCGAGGCACCAGTCACACCCGAGGCCGATGGGATGGTGACTGAAAGATATGCGTCGGGGTTTACGTTGGATCCCCCCATCGGCATAATCGTCACCTTGCCGAAGATGACGGCGTCGTTCCAGGCGGCCCGGACGGACTGAGCCGTGCCGAGGAAGAGGGCGGCGATTGCCGCATAGCGGGTGAGTGCCAGATTCATGGTTGTGTTCCTTTCGAGGGGCCTAGTTCCTAAGTTCAGAAGGATTGAAGGTGGACTACTGGTCGTGTTCCCAGAACTTCACCGCCGAGGCCTCAATCGTGATGAAGAAGAGCCAATCGGTGCTGTCATTACTGTCCATCCGCTTCAGAGGTGCCCAGAACTTCAGGTCGAAAAGCTGCGTTTCGCCAACGGGCAAATAGGCGAGATAGGCGGAGGCCTTCCAATCCTCAACATTAAGAAGTACGTTAGCGCCGGAGCGGACCCATCCCTCCCTGTATATAAGAGTCCTGCCATCGACATATCGGGCGTTGGTGTATGTGTATGTGGAATTACACCCATCCCCAACACTCGAATCATAGCAAAACAAATAGGACAGCGGCTTCCAAGTAGGTACAATGGCCGTCACATCGGTTGAGACGGCAAGTTTAAACGTACTCGAAGAATACCATTCGTCATCGCAGATCTGCAACCAGGGGTACACCTCCAACCCGTGGTAATTATCAAAGAGTCTATGCCCCAGATCGCTTGTATTGTTTACATCGAGACTTTCAAACCCCCTTACTTCCCCATCTTCCCCCGTGGAAACGTAGACATACGCGGGATAGTCGCCGGTGTTCTGGACGCGGAAGTGGCCGGGACCGCCGTTGTAGAAGGAGTCGTAGACGCCGCCGCATCGGACGGTGCCGAGATCCCAGAGCTTGACATTGGCCGGCATACCGTCGGAAGCCGGAATGGTGACGGCGAGGTAAGCCTCGTTCGTAGACGATGGCATTCCCTGAAGCTTGACGCGGCCGATGATGACAGCATCGCTAAAGGTGGGTTCGGCCATGGCGGACTGGGCCTGGCCGAGGAGGAGGGCCGCAGCGAGGGCGGCCGTGGTTGCTCTGGTGTAGTTCATGGTGTTGTTCCTTTCAGGGGGTGGAGGGTTGAAGGGTTATTCGACGGTGACGATCCGGACGAAGCCGCTCTTCCAGGAGGAGGGCATGGAGACGTCCGTCTCTATCGTTCCCGCGGCGCCGGCCGTGATGGTCTTGACGGTGGTCCAGGTCCCGCCGAGCGTCTGGCATCGCTGGACCTGGTAGGAGAAGCCTTTCTTCGCCTTGAAGGCGACGTGCATCGAGCTTGAAGACGCCTTGAACGACGCGCCGGTGAACTTGGCGGCGTTGGCGGCGGCGAACTGCCACGAAAGCGTGACCGCCCCGGTCTCGCCACCGTATCCCGCGACGGCGATGCGGTAGACCGTTCCCTTCGCCGCGTCGAAGACGACGCGGCTCGTCGAGGTTCCGCCGGCGGCGGAGTCGTCGTTGGCGGCGACCTTCGCCAGCGAGCCGACGGCCGTGCCGGTGTAGACGGCGAGGACGGTGTCGAAGGAACTGCCGAACGTCGAAATCTCCATCGTGCCGAGGGTGGGGGCCGTCCACGTCCACCAGACGGAATTGTTGCCGCCGTCCGCGTGGAGCGGCTCGCCGCTCTGGGCCGTGGCGCCAACCGTACTGCCCTCCACCCTGCCGGAGTATCCGGCTAGGGCGATGGCCGAGGCGAAGTTGTCGTTGGCTGGTTGGGGCATGGTCTTCACGCCGGTCTTGTAGGCGCTGTAGTCGCCGGGACGGGTGCCGGAGGAGTTCACCGCCGCCTGGATGAAGTAGTAGTACGTCGTCCCGTCCGCGCCGGTGGTGTCGGTGTAGGTCGTTCCCGTCTGCCAGGAGCCGAGGGCCGTCTTCGAGCCGGTGGCCGACGTGGCGCGGAAGACGCGGTAGTACGAGGCGCCGGTCACGGCGCCCCAGGAAAGGGCGACGCCCGTCGTCGAGCCGGTGGCGGAGGAGATCGTCGGCGCGGAGAGCTTCCGGTAGCCGCTGTCGGTGCCGCTGAAGCCGCTCGTCCCGCCGGAGCCGACCGCCTTGATCCAGTAGTAGTAGAGGGTTCCGGGCGTGGCGGAGGTGTCGGCGTACGAGGTGCCGGTGACGCCGGTCTTGAGCGTCGTCGCGGAACCCGAGGCGTTGGACGTGTGGCGGAAGACGGTGTAGCTCGTCGCGCCGGAGGAGGCGCCCCACGACACCGTGCAGTTCGCGGTGGACGCGCCGTCCGCCGCCGAGACGGAGGTCGGGGCGGAGGGAGGGGAAGAGGTCGATGTCCAATGCGCATGGTACTCGGAAACGCCATCCGGCGCGACGGTTGACGCCGAAATCTTCGTTCCTCCGGAGGCGGCTGTATACCACCCTGCCAGTGTGTATCCAGAGCGTGATGCGGAAGGCAGTGTGCCAAGTGAAGCGCCGGAGGCAGGATAGCGAATCGTCTGGGACGGTTTACCGCCATGCGAGTTGAAGACCACGACGTTTCCAAGTAGTGTGCGTAGCGCAGACTCGCTCTGCAGGCCGGTAGTCCGGCTTATATAGGCGTCTGGTGTGGCCGGATCAATGGTGCAGACAAAGGGAAGGTTAAAATAGCCAAGTCCGGATGCATACGTCCAGAGTTCGCCCTGCATATCGCAGTTGTCGTACCAAAGAATATATCCGGCTTCGAGCAGCGGCTTGACCGATTCGCTTTCGCATCTTGTGAATCGCGTTGCACGTGTATTGCCGCATGTGTCGCGTCCGCTGACAAGCAGAATCCGCTTCCCCGCCGCTCTGGCGGCCGCCATGGCCTCTGTCTTGG
>JAEEGL012176162.1_pt1 | contig 25078 bp, 22 predicted proteins | sample 9134231 | NCBI WGS metagenome assembly JAEEGL01 (sample SAMN16246548, study PRJNA631951) | gut metagenome | biome: gut microbiome; feature: rumen; material: fiber-attached | host: Bos | place: Iran: Karaj | collected 2018-10 | reverse complement strand
CGGGGTCACCCATGATACTCACGGCTTCATGCGGTGAAACCGGTGTTTCGGTGAACGGGCAGATTCCCGAGCCGGCTCAAAGTGCCGAAGCAGACGCCTTAAATATTGCAAAGCATCTCAAAAAATCGGGAGACAGTCCTTTTGTATCAAATAATCCCGAAGTATCGACAGAAAAAGGTCTTTTTATACGTGTAAGCGATATTAACAACATGCGTCGGGACGTTTATTCTCTTCTGTATGATGCGATAATTGACAAAGAAAAAAGAATCTGTCCCTCGGAAATGATAATTAAATACTGCGGCACGCCCGATGATAATACAAAACATTATACGAGTGTTCTTGTCGGTAACAAAGAACAGTTTACAGCTGTTGCGACCGGGACTACCGTTAAAAGGATTTACCTTCCTTTCAACGATATACGCAATATTATAGAAGAACTCGGCTTTTTCAAAGAATGGGGCAAAAAGCTTGCCTGTGAAGGAAGAGAATTGTTTATAGCATTGCCGTACATATGCAGAAGTGAAACTTTTAAGGCGCTGAAGGCAAGCGGTATGATCAATTGTCTGTCACCTATATGCGGATTTCTTGTGAGAAATAAAGAGGAACTGATGCTGTTTTGTGATAACGACACATCGGAAGAAGCTTTGCCAAAGGTTACTTCAAGCAAGTCACGTATAATTCTCGACCATACGATGCAGATATTTAACAAATTAAGCAGTGATATTTATGGACATGATTTTACATATTCGACCGAACTTAACATGAATGATCTGAAATTGTTCAATCCGACGCAAAATGCCGAATTGATCGTTTATTCGCGAGTTCCGCTAATGCTTTCAGCTCATTGTGTATATAAGAATTCAGGGAAAAAGTGTACGCGTTTTGATACGGCCAATAAAGGGAAAATGCTTTCGATAACCGATGAGAAGGGTCACTCGTTCCCTGTCGAAAGACAATGCGATACATGCACAAACATCATATATAACAGCGATATTATGAATATTACCGGATATGCCGACGAACTTGAAGAGATAAAACATGTAGGCAGACGATACGAGTTTATGACCGAATCGACGGATGAGATTTTGCAGATTCTTTCAGGGAGACTTCCCCGGAAAAAGTACACTTCGGGACATTTCAGAAGAGGTGTATTATAAAATGTTACTTTTAACGAACCTATATACAAGAGAACGTCGGACACTTGCAAACTCATCTTTTGTTTGATATACTACAAAACAGTTTTGTTACACCGATTACGGAGGAACACGGCAATGGTTGATGCAACGAGCTGTGGTGGTGTAGTCATATTTCGAGGAAGGATACTTCTGTTATATAAGAATTTTAAGAACAAATATGACGGATGGGTACTTCCTAAAGGAACAGTAGAACCGGGTGAAGAGCATGAACAGACGGCTCTCAGAGAAGTAAAAGAAGAAACCGGAGCGGATGCGCAGATTGTATCGTTTATTGATACTAGTCGTTATACGTTTAACGCATCCGATACCGTTGTTTCAAAAGAAGTTCACTGGTATCTTATGATAGCTGACAGCTATTACAGCAAACCCCAGAAAGAAGAATATTTTTTCGACTCCGGATATTACAAATTTCACGAGGCTGTTCATTTGCTTAAATTTGTGAATGAGCGTGAGATTTTACAGAAAGCCTACAATGAATATCAAAGACTCAGAAAAAACCATCTTTGGGGTAAAAAACATGACTAAAACCGGTTGGCTTGCCAACCGGTTTTTTCAGGAATGATCAAGATCAGTTATGTCTGGGATGGTTCTTTACTATCATTGCGGCATTGGTGATCTCTGTGATGATTGCTATATCGAATGTGTTGCTGAGTGAATCGATTTTCGAAAGGAGTTCCCCGTTATTTGTAGCAACATATTTGGGATGAAGTCTGTTAAGAGTATAGCAGAGGATGTCCGTTTTGCAGATCTCGCATGTGCAAACGCCAAGCTTATCAATCATTTTATCAAGCTTATGAGCAACGATATCTTCCATGAGATTTTTAATTGTAATTGCCATGACTGCCTCCGGATAAATTATTAATCTAATTATAAAATAACAAAATGAATTCCACAAGGAGAAAATCCTGATGAAATTGATAAATAAATTATCACCGACGATGAAGGAAACATTTTTGTATGCTGTCTCGGGTGTGCTGACGACACTGGTGAATTTTACAACATCATACTTTCTTTACAATGTTTGCGGTATTAATGAAAATATCACAAATGCGGTCGCCTGGATCACCGCCATTATATTTGCTTTTCTTGCGGCTCACTTTTTTGTGTTTGGGACTTCGGCGAAAGAAAAAGGAAACAATATTTCTCCGCTAAAAAGATTTATTATGTTTGTTTTCGGAAGATTGTTTACTCTTTTTATAGAACTTTTTGCCACATATGTTTTTGTTACAAGGCTTAAAAATGATTTTTGGATCATAAAATTTATCATTTCGGCGATCATTATTGTTCTTAATTATATTATTTCTAAATTTATCGTGTTTAAGAAAAACAATAACAAATAAAAGGAAGACTAATAAAAGGAATTTATATGGAAAAACAGGCTGTTATAAAAAAAGGAGAGGGCAGATACCTTAAAAAAGGAGGTCTGTGGCTGTATGACAATGAAATTGACGAACTCAGAGGCGATATTAAAGACGGTGACATAATAGAAGTAGTTGATCATGACGGTTATTTCATGGGCATGGGCTTTATTAACAGGGCGTCAAAGATCATCATCAGAATGCTTACACGCAGGACCCGTATAGATGATATTGACTCCCTTATTAAGGAGCGTGTTACCGATGCGTGGAATCACAGAAAAAGAGTCGCAGATATAAGCTCCTGCAGGCTTATTTTTGCAGAAGCCGATTATTTACCCGGCATTGTCATCGATAAGTTTGAAGACATACTTGTTGTCGAATCACTTGCACTCGGAATAGATCTGTTAAAGAACAGGATCATAAGCGCAGCAAAGGAAGTACTTGCAGAAGACGGCATTCACATCAGAGGCGTTTTTGAAAGAAGTGAATCAAATCTTCGCCGTCATGAAGGAATGAAACCTTTTAAGGGATTCATCGGAGCGGAATTTGATAACGAAATTAAGATAACAGAGAACGGCGTTAAATATATTGTTGATGTTATGGACGGTCAGAAGACAGGTTTTTTTCTTGACCAGAAATATAACAGACAGGCCGCGGGCAGACTTTGTAAAGGAGCAAAAGTTCTTGACTGTTTTACGCACACAGGTTCTTTTGCGCTTAATGCAGCCTTTTGCGGCGCAGAAAGTGTTCTCGGTCTTGATATTTCTCAGTTTGCAATTGATACCGCAAAAAGGAATGCTGTTCTTAACGGATTTGAAAACAGAGTTTCCTTCCTCTGTACGGATGTGTTCGAAGAACTTCCGAGATTGATCGAAGCGGGAGAAAAATATGATGTTGTTATCCTCGATCCTCCCGCATTTACGAAATCAAAAGATTCTGTAAAAAACGCCGTTAAGGGATATAAAGAGATAAACCTAAGGGGAATGAAGCTTCTGAGGGATAAGGGATATCTCTGCACATGTACATGTTCACACTTTATGGACAGTACGCTTTTTCTTGACACGGTTTATAAGGCTGCGAAGGATACGCACAAGAGGCTGAGGCTTGTCGAACAAAGAACGCAGTCGCCCGATCATCCGATCGTACTCGGCATGGACGAATCTTCTTACCTTAAATTTCTGATTTTTCAAGTTTATGAAGAGATTTAGATATAACAGCGTAATGAGATTTGTCAGTCGCCACCGATCTTTACAGGCTCTTTGGATTCGCACCTGTAATATTTTATCATGTTGGGATTATGAAGCTTAAGCGGGTCATCATCCTCGGAAATTGAAAGATCTCTTGTATATCCGGTGGGAGTATAGATTATAAAATTATCAAATCCGGTATTGTCATACGGAAGGATGGGTGTATATTTTTTTATGACTGTATCCGACATATTTGATCCTCCCGAAATAAACTAAGGTTAATTATATAGCAAATAAATATATTATGAATTATTGATGGTTATATGTATTAAATTTCTGAATATTGTCTATGATCATATGAAAATTCTGTAAAGACATTTTACAACAAAAAAAGTTTGAACACAAGAACTATTTGACACATTTTTGACACAATATTGTGTTATATGGAAATTAAATATAAAAGAATGCGTTATTATGAGAATTTTTAAGAAAGGAGGCTCTGCATATGAATGTATTTATTACAGAACATGGTCTGTTCAGCAATGACAGACATGACTATCCCATCAGTCATGCCAACCCCGTCAATAAAGTAGAGGCTCCGCAAAAAGTCTCGGATAATTACAGCATCGTCAGAGAGGTAGAGCAGGCATACGTTGCCGAGAATACACCGGCATATAATATCAGCATCTCGAGCATGGGTATGGCAGCACTTGAATCGATGGCTGAATTGTCAAAGGATTTTGACGCATATTACGATCAACTCGCTTCCGATTATTTGGGCGACAGAACGGCAGATTCGGAGAATACCGAAAATGCACAACAGGATCGTATAGCAGACGAAGATGCCAGCAATCGGATTAACGGAGTGGCAGATAATGATGTGAACGGTACTGATTCAACATTCGCAAACGGAGTCAATGGTCAGAAATCTGTCACTGCGGTCGCAAACGATCTTGACACAATTATCCGAGAGGAGGTTTATGAACCTGCCGCCGACGATTCTGTACAGACAATTTACGACAATGCCGTATCCGATGTTAAACAAAATGAGCTTTTTGAAGAAGCCGAGAGCTCTCTTGAAACTGAAATAATCGAAGAACCCGGTCAGATCGACGTACTTGATGAGGATATTAGTCGGCTTGAGCAAAGAGAACCCTATCAGATCCCCGGAAACGATGAGGTTGAACCCGGATCCGACAAGCTTTTACAGCCCACGATTGAAGAAAGGGAATTTGAACAGGAAGTCAGGGAAGAAGCAAGACCCGAAAACAATCCCGTTATCAGACAGGCTATGGCTGCATATAATTACCAGATGTCTTTTGCGATAAATCTTGCAATGACTCAGTAATTTATCCGTTCTTTGTTATATTTTGTTATTGAAATAAAGGTTTTATATGTAATCATGTTTTGTTAATCGACGGATAAAGAACATCCGTTAGAAAGGAGGTCCTTTTTATGTCGTTAAATTCTATAAGCGGATTATATAACCGGTCAGGTTCAAACCTGATTTTTTCTTCTCAGGGCACGAAAGCGAGTTCAAGTGCTGTTTTTCCCAATGTTTCGGATTACAATCTTATAAAAAACGGAACATATAAAAAACTCTTGAATTCATATTACGGTAACGCAACCAGAAGTAAAACCATTTCGGATAATCGGGATAATCTTGATGCGAGCAAGAAAGAGAAGATTGATCTGGTTACCGCGAACACCGATTCAAAAGCTTTGGCTACTTCAATAGCCGACCTTTCCAACGTTGCGGTTACTGACGAAAGTAGGGAAGAACTTAAAAATTCCATAAAGGCTGTTGTTGAAAACTACAATAAATTGATTGATTCCGGCAGTGAAGTTGACAATACATCGGTCTTGAGAAATGTTTTATGGATGACCAAAGGCACGGGAGAAAATTCGGGACTTCTTTCTGATGTCGGAATTACGATTGGAGAAGGCAATAAGCTTTCGTTTGACGAAGCCAAATTTGATAATGCTTCGTTATCCGATGTTTCGTCCCTCATAAAGGGCAAGGATTCTTTTTTCGGAAGAGTGATGAACCGAGCGCTCAGTGTTTCGAGAGAATCCGCGGCAGCTGTTAATCAGGGCCTGACGGGTTCGGTTTATTCAAAGAACGGCATGAGATACGGTGATATCAATCCGTCCGCTATCATTAACAAATTAACCTGATTTGTTTCTTGTTTCACAGGGAATTTTGGGTTTGAATAAAAAAGCATCCGCGCTGGATGCTTTTTTATTGATCAAATTTTCTCGGGTTCCGGATAATCAATTCCGAAAAGCTCTACCGTAACTTTTTCCATAACCTGATCCTTGAGAGGTCTGTCATTATAGTTGGTTCTGGTTGTCGCTATCGCATCTACTGTTTCGATTCCCTCGATAACCTTTCCGAACGAAGCGTATTGACCGTCAAGATGAGGTGAGTCCTCGTGCATGATAAAGAATTGTGAGCCGGCCGAATTAGGATTCATAGAACGTGCCATGGAAAGAACACCGCGTGAATGCTTAAGATCGTTCTTAAAGCCGTTATCGGTAAATTCTCCTTTTATGGAATAACCCGGACCTCCCATCCCGGTTCCTTCGGGATCGCCGCCCTGGATCATAAAGCCTTCGATAGTTCTGTGGAAAATTGTACCGTCATAGAATCCTTTTCTGATCAATGAAATAAAATTGTTTACGGTATTGGGAGCGATTTCGGGATAAAGCTCCGCTTTAACAGTGTTTCCGTCCTGCATGGTGATTGTTACGATTGGATTTTGACTCATTATTTTGATTCCTTTCATTTTTATGGATGCAATAAACTTTAAGAGCACAACATACCCGGAATACAAAAATTTTATATGATCAGAAAATATTTGTATTTCTTGGTCCGGTGATTATCACGAATCACAGATCTCTCGGTTTATGCCTCTCTTGATTTATTTTATACCATATAATAAAATAATTCCAACTGTAAAGTACTGATTCGAAAGAAGGGAATGGGTATGGAATTAGAATACTGGACCGATAAGGCCAGAGAAGAAAACCCGAATTTACCGATTGCAGACACTGCGAACAATGAGAGTTCGCGCGACGCGAACAATGAGAGTTCGCTTGAATCGAGCAATGAGAATTTGCGCGATGCGAACAATGAGTGTTCGCTTGAATCGAGCAATGAGAGTTTACACGATGTTGATATAAGCATATCTAAAGAAACGGAAGAAAGCGGTATTTTTTCGGATTCGGATTCTCCGGAGATCAGCATACCTGATGTGACCGAAATCACAGAAAAAACCGTAAAGAGAAAAAAAACAGGACGTATTTGTAAGGCAATATTTCTCGGAATCCCCTTCGGAATCCCCATTTCTCTTCTGATGCTTGCTGTACTTAGCGTATTTGTTGTTGCAATGTGTCTTGTTTTCGGATTGATGGTAATGTTTAGCGCCGCACTTGCAATCGGAGGACTTGCGCTTATTGTTCTCGGTATTTCCGAAGTACATGTTTCGTTAGGACCGTCGTTGCTTTTGATTGGTTCGGGTATTTTTGGTTGCGGTATCGGTATATTTTTTGCACTACTTACGAGACTTTTACTTAAGTATGTATTTCCGAGGTTGTTCGGGTGTTATATCCTTCCTATCAGATTTATCAGATTATTCTTTTGTGAAAGGAAGAACGTATGAAAAAGTCAATTAAAACACTTACAATAATCGCATGCGTTCTGACTGTTGTCGGTATAGGCTTAACGCTTGCTGCATATTTTATTTTTTACAGCGAAGATATCCCCTCAAAACTCCAGTATAAACATAAGGTAACTGTCGAAGGTGAGGTTATCGGAATTGATATTTCGTCCTCTTATTACGATGTTTCGATTGAAAAAGGAGACGAGTTCTGTGTCTTTTTTGAAAATTCGTTCGAGCCGGGAAACCAGATATATATAGAAGACGGTATTTTAAAGATTAACGGTCAATACTGTGACGATTTGGATGTTTTTGGATTTGAGATGTCACCCGGTTCAAAGCTTTATGATCCGTTCGGGGGAAATGTCAGTATAAGAGTTCCCGAGGACGTGTACATGCAGCTGGTTTATGCGGATATAGGCTGTGGTTCCTTCAAAATGAAAGACATGTCATGTGCACGCCTCGTTGCTCAGGTCGGACTCGGATGTATCGAACTTCAGAATGTTGATGTGGAATACGACAAATTCCTTGAATGTAAGCTCGGACCGATCATTGACAGCACAAAATAAAGCTATCTTCAAACCATTTTGTTTCTTCCGAAGACAAATAAGGAGACAATTTGTTTAAGATATGCTTGTGATAACGCTTTATATAGTCTTTTTCATCATTGTTAAGCATTGAATAATTGATTGCTCTCGGGTCAAAAGGTATTAACGTCAACACTTCAAAACAATAGAATTCACCGTAAACGGTCTCCTTGAAGGGAACAACAAGGAGATCGTTTTCTATTCTGATACCGTAATTCCCGTCTTTGTAATATCCGGGTTCATCCGATAAATGCATACCGGGTTCAAGTGGGATCAAATTGGAAGAAATTTTAGCATTATAGCTTACAGAAAAAGGTCCTTCGTGGACACTGAGAAAATATCCTATCCCGTGTCCCGTACCGTGTCTGTAATCGAGTCCGTCTTTCCAAAGTTCTTTTCGCGCCAGGATATCAAGTCCGGCGCCGGTCGTTCCTTTCTTAAAGACAGCTTCAGCCATCGATATATTGGCTTTCAGGACTTTTGTATACATAGTCTTAATTTCATCTGAAACACTACCGATAACTACTGTTCGCGTTATATCTGTTGTACCGTAAAGATAATGCCCTCCGGTATCCAGAAGAAGTACAGAATCTTTCGGATCGATCCTTTTTCCGCTGTCTTTATACTCATAATGAACAATGGCAGCATTGCTTCCCGACGCAATGATGGGAGAGAAGCTTTCACATATGTAATAATCCGATACTTCACGCTTGCTCTTAAGCATTACCGCACAGTCGTTTTCACTGAGCACATCACCGGCTTTCATCCGCTTTTCAAATTCATAAAGGAACCTGATGAATGCTATTCCGTCGATAAGGCTCGCTTGTCTGAGATTGTCTTGTTCGGTTTTGTTTTTTACGGCTTTCATCAAGGTTGAAGGATTTGTTTTTGAAAAGATTTCATTTTTACTTCCGACAGCCTCAAATACCGCGTAATTAACCCGATTCTCATCAAGAAGGATTCTTTTTCCGGACAATCTTTGCGCGTAACGATAAAAATCATTGTAATTGTTGGCGATTACACCGATACGCGAAAGATAATCCCTGATCTCAATATTAATGCTTCCCTGACATGCGAACAAAACGGCATAATTCATGTAGATAATGAGATAAGAAACAAAAAGAGGATTATAAGGTATATCGGAGCCTCTCAGATTAAGAATGTATGAAATATCGGTAAGATTGCAAATTATATGAACATCACAGTTGTTTTCCTTCATGGAAGCACGTACTGCCGCAAGCTTATCGATCGCGCTCATTCCGGTATATTTTTCGCAAAGAACAAAAATATCCGATTCCGGATAAGGCGTCCTTCTAACGATCAACTTTTCGGGTTCGGAAAAACGGCTTATAAAATTAGCCTCTTTATCGGAACATATCGAAATAAAGCTCTTAACTGTGCTGATATTAAAGAATCTGGAATCAATGGCAAAAGTTTTACCTGCCTGAAGTTTTTCGGAAAGAAGTTCCTTAAGAGAGGGTACATCCTTTACTCCTTCACGCATGAGTGTTATACCGGTATCCCGCAAAACTTCTTCAGCCTCAAGAAAATACCTTCCATCCGTAAAAAGAAACGCTTCCGTCAAAGAGACAACAAGAGTGGCTCGCGATCCGGAAAAACCGCTGAAGTATTCGAGGATTTTGAAGTGGTCACATATATATTCCGACATATGATGATCGCCTACTGTACAGGTATATATATCAACACCTTTTTCTGTCATTAATCTGTGAAGCGCTTCAATGCGATTCTTTGTTTCTGATGAGCACATAAAATACCTTCTTGATTACATTAATATGGTTTGAATATTTTGATGTGTAAAAATCACAAAATATTCAGATCGTTACTATAATATATAATAAGAAAAATAAATTCAATAAATTAATGAAATAAATGCATATCAAATTATTTATCACAGTAAAAGAAATGGAAGTATAGCGATCGGTAATATATTATCGGTGAGTTATCTTATCCCGTCTTTACTTTTTTATAAAATGCTGTAAAATGTTTTTGTTCTTAACAGTTAGGAGATTCGCCATGGATATACTTATGATGATACTTCTTACGGTACTCATTGTGTGTGCTGTAGTTGTAAGCTATATAAAAAGCCTTACGGCTTCTGTCATTGTTTTCGGATCTTTCAGTCTTATTGTTGCCGTTATCTGGATGCTTCTCGAATCACCCGATCTTGCAATAACGGAAGCGGCTGTCGGAGCCGGTGTTACCGGACTTTTGTTCTACGCCACGCTGAAAAAGATCGGCTCGATCAAAGATGCCGATGAAAATACAGATTCTGTGGCAGAAGAAGAAACAAAACAGACGGAGCGGGAATAAATGGAAAAAATAAACTTTAATGAAAAAAAGAAGCTTTACATACTCTTCAGAATAACCGGAGCAATTCTCGTTATAATGCTTGCGGCTTCCCTTATTATGTGCATGCTTGACCTTCCGGGTCTTTTTTCACCCGAACATCCCGGAGAAAATGTTGTTGCCGAGCGTTATATAGAAAGCGGAATAGAAGAAACGGGAGCGGTTAATTTTGTTGCGGGAATGATACTTGATTACAGGGCTTTTGATACATTCGGTGAATCAAATGTACTTTTTGCCGCAACGATCTGCGTTATGGTGCTTCTTCTCGTGCAAAATCCGGATTCAAAGAAATCGAGTTCCAAGTCATATTATGATGAACTCAAGGATGAGAAGGAGATTGAACCGAGGCTTGTAAAGAACGATGTAATACTTAAAACAATCGCTAAATTTGCCGTGCCGTTTATTTTGATGTTCGGAGTGTACGTTATACTGAACGGTCACTTGTCTCCGGGAGGAGGATTTTCCGGAGGTGCAATCGTCGGGAGCGGATTTATTCTTGCGTCGGTAGCTTTCGGTTTTGACAAAATGGAAAGATTCCTCAATAAAAAAAGCGCAGGTATTATAACATTTGTTTCACTTATGATATACTGCCTCGCCAAAAGCTATTCCTTCTTTACCGGAGCAAATCATCTCGAATCGGGTATTCCGTTGGGCACTCCCGGCGACATTCTCAGTAGCGGTCTTATATTGATCCTAAATATTTGCGTCGGTCTGGTAGTCGCATGCACTATGTACTCGTTTTTCAGTCTTATGAGGAGAGGAAAGATCTGAAAAACGCTTTTATGAAAGGACAAGGAAATGCCGGAACAGATTTATAATCATTACAATGACATAGTAGCCGCTCTACTTTTTGTTATCGGATTCTCAAATCTCCTTTTTCAGAAGAATCTTATAAAAAAGATCATCGGACTGAATATCATGGATGTTGCCATTTACCTGCTGCTTGCTTCACAGGGATATATAAGCGGCAGGCTGGCACCGATACTCACCGACGGAATCGAGAATGCCGCCACGTACATAAATCCTATTCCGAGCGGTCTTGTACTCACGGGCATCGTTGTTTCCGTCAGTGTTACCGCGCTTATGCTTTCAATGACGATCAGACTTTATCGGAAATATAAGACACTCGATCTTGATGAGATACTTATAAAGGTAAGACAGGATCGAAATAAATGATCATGTATCGCGTGAGGAAACATATATGGATTTTATAATGAATTTTCCATTTTTTTCTATAATGATCTGCATGCTTGCGGCGTTATCGACATTTATGCTCGGTCGAAAAGCTGCGGCATGGGTCGCAAAGGGAGCTCTGTTTATAACGCTTATATTATCGATTGTTCTGACTGCATGGCTGCATGCGAGCGGGGAGAGTTTCGTATATATGATGGGTCATTTTCCGGCTCCGTGGGGCAATGAGATCAGAGCGGGTGAGCTTGAAGGTGTTATGGCGATTTTTACCTCTGTAATAGCACTGTTATCAATCGTTTCGGGTAGGTTTTCAATCAGAACAGGGATTGACGATACAAAACAGAATCTCTATTATCTCATCACATGTCTGATGGAAGCATCGCTTCTTGCACTCATTTATACGAACGACATTTTCACCGGTTATGTTTTTATAGAGATAAATACTATAGCGGGATGCGGGCTTATAATGATCAAAAATACCGGAAGAGCAGTTGCGGCTGCCGTCAGGTACATGGTCGTGAGCCTTGTGGGTTCGGGTCTTTTCCTTATCGGCACAACGCTTCTTTATTCGGTGACGGGTCATCTGCTCATGCAGAACATTAACGCATCGGTTGCGTGTCTTGCGGCGGACGGAAGCTATAAAGTGACACTTACAGTTATTACGGCGCTTATGACTGTTGGTCTTTCTATAAAGTCGGGACTTTTTCCTTTTCATCTCTGGATTCCCGATGCGTATGCAATCTCGGTCATGCCTTCATCCGCTATGCTTTCGGGTATGGTTTCAAAAGGCTATATTTTCCTTCTGATCAAGCTTATCTACAGAGTGATCGGCTTTGATGTCTTTGAATCGACGGGGGTGTTCGATCTCATATTTATAGCCGGAATTGCAGCGATGATCATGGGATCGGTTGCGGCTATCCGATCCGGATATTTAAGAAGAATGACGGCTTATTCGTCTGTCTCACAGATAGGATACATATTCATGGGAATCGGTATAGCCAACAATGCGGGAGTTGTTGCTGCCATATTCCATATAATAACGCACGGACTTACCAAATCATTGTTATTTATGACGGCCGAGTCGTTTACTGCCGGAAAAGAAGATATAGAAGTAGGAGATCTTAAGGGACTCGGGCATAAACATCCGGTATCCGCAGCTGCTTTTACGGCAGCAGCTCTGTCGATTGTCGGTTTTCCTTTGTTTGCCGGATTTATCGCGAAAATGTTGCTTGCAAACGCTTCTTTCACGGAAGGATGGAGAATGTACGTCGCAATCGGTGCAATCGCCGTAAGTACGATCCTCAATGTTGTCTATTTCTTCAGATGCATCATTAATCTCTACGGTTTCGGCGGATTTGACGGAGCGAAAGATGACAGTGATACAGAAACAAGCATCACCGTCCAAAGCGAGGAGTCGTCTTCGGCATATCACCGTAACGGAGTTTATGTCAGCGCGCAATCGGACTGTGATGCTGCGCCCACAAGATGCGAAAAGAGTGTTCATGGCATATGTGCGATAATACTTGCCGTGATCAATCTATATATAGGTGTTGCACCCAAACTATTAACAGCGATATTAACGAAAGGACTTAATGTATTTAATTAAGTGGGGTGATCGTATATGAGTTTTTTAATTCCGTTATCGGTTTTCTTTCCGCTTGTCTGTGCAGGTCTTTTTCTGATCGTCAGAAAAAAATTGCAAACTCATAAGGAAATATGTGTTTATACCGGCGTCGTTATGTGCGTGAGTGCGTTGCTTAACGTTCTGGTTGCAGCTTTTTCGACAACCCGTGAGCTTAGCTTTGTACTTATAAGAATAACGGACTCCGTTTCTCTGACATTCAGAGCAGACGGACTTTCGCTTATGTTTGCGATCCTGATGTCTTTTATGTTTGTGATCGTCGGATTTTATTCGTTTGATTACATGAAGCACGAGGATAACACTAAGCGTTTTTATCTTTTCTACATGTGCCTTATGGGAATCCTTTCGGGAATGTATTATTCTGCGGACCTTGTTTCGCTTTATCTTTTCTACGAAATGATGACTCTGTTTTCACTTCCGCTTGTTCTTCACAGTCTTACCAAAGAAGCCATCAAAGCGGGATTTAAATATCTTTTTTATTCGATTGGCGGTGCACTTTTATCTCTTATGGCCATATTCGTCATATATTCGATGAGTACGAATCACGAATTTGCAGCGGGAGGTTTTCTTGATCCTTCTCTTGTAAACGGAAAAGAAAATCTTTTGCTTGTATTTGTGTTTCTTGCCATCATCGGTTTCGGATGTAAGGCAGGTCTTTTTCCGATGCATGACTGGTTGCCCGTTGCACATCCCATCGCTCCGGCACCGGCAAGTGCGCTTCTTTCGGGAATCATCACAAAATCAGGTGTTCTTGCAATAATCAGAGTGGTTTATTTCAGTGTTGGAGCCGATTTTATCAAAGGAACATGGGTTCAGTACACATGGATGGTTCTCGCGCTTATTACTGTATTCATGGGATCGATGCTTGCTTTTTGCGAAAACGGTCTGAAAAAAAGACTGGCTTTTTCAACGGTAAGCCAGGTTTCGTATGTGCTTTTCGGCTTGTCGCTCATGAATCCGGTTGCTATACTGGGTGCCCTTTTGCATGTAATTTTCCACTCAATAATTAAGGATGATCTTTTCCTTGTTTCCGGAGCGATCATACATAATACGGGGGCTGTAAAGTGCGATGAATTGAACGGCATCGGCAGAAAAATGCCGGCTTCGATCATCAGCTTCACTCTTTCTTCGATTGCTCTCATCGGTATTCCGCCGGCGAGCGGATTCATCAGCAAGTGGTTCCTTGCGGAAGGTGCCCTTACATCCGATACAGGTGCATTTTCGTACATAGGTCCTGTTGTTCTGCTTATAAGCGCATTGCTGACTGCGGGGTATCTGCTTCCCGTTATGATTGACGGTTTCTTCAAAGGAAATAGTGAAGATGCAAAAGAACCCTTTTCTGATGAAGCAAAACCTTTATCGCTGGTTCCCATTATCATACTTGCCGCGCTTGCGCTTATACTGGGTATTTTTCCCGGAATCATCACAGGATTCCTTGAAGGTATAGCAGGCTCGATACTGCCATAAGAAAGGAGTGTAAACATGCTTTACAAGGTTTTGCTTCTTTCGGCTGTTTTCCTACCGATAATAAGCGGCGCGATAATACTGTTTCTCAAGCTGAAGAATGAAAAACTCAGAAATGCGGTTACTTTTTCGGTTGCAATCATCAATCTTGTTCTGGTGATCGGTGCTATGATCGGTGGTTACAACGAAACGTTTGTTCTCTACGACACCGGCTTTGCACTTAAAATTTCATTCGGGATCGACGGCATGACAAGGTTTTTCGGTCTCATAGTTTCGGTGCTCTGGCCTTTCAGTCTGCTTTACGCATTTGAATACATGGAAGGAGAGAAGAATAAAAATTCTTTCTTTGCCTTTTTTATGATGACGCTCGGCTCTGTTCTTGGAGTCGCATTTTCGGGAGACCTGTTTACGATGTATGTGTTTTATGAGCTCATTACGTTGTTTACATTTCCGCTCGTTATGCATGAAAGGTCAAAAGAAGCAATTGATGCCGGCAGAAAATACCTTGTTTACATGCTCGGCGGTGCAGGATTTGCGCTTATGGGCATGATCGTGCTGCTTAATATTTCCGATACGGTTTCGTTTGCCTCGGGAGGATTCCTTTCCGGAGCCGTCTCTCTGTACGGCGACCTTATACCTATTATTTTCCTTGTTATGTTCCTCGGATTCGGAGTTAAAGCTGCAATCATGCCTTTTGGCAAATGGTTGATTTATGCAGCCGTTGCACCAACACCGGTTACCGCGCTTCTTCACGCAGTGGCTGTCGTTAAAGCAGGCGCATTTGCATGTATCAGACTGATCTATTATTCATTCGGAACCGATGCACTTAAAGGTACATATGCACAATACGCCGCAATGGGCTTTTGCATATTGACGATCCTTTACGGTTCATATATGGCTGTCAGGATGCCGCACATTAAGAAAAGACTCGCTTATTCAACGATAAGCAATCTGTCTTATGTAGTATTCGGAGCATGTATTATGACGCCTATGGGGCTTTACGGATCTCTTTCACATTTTCTTGTTCATGCGCTTACAAAGATTGCTCTTTTCTTCTGCATAGGAGCTGTAATGCACGTTACCGGAAAGACGCTTATAAGCGAGATCGGAGGACTCGGAAGGAAGATGAAGGTCATATTTTTATGCTTTACGGTATGCTCGATATGCCTTATCGGAATTCCGCCTTTTTCGGGATTTCTCAGTAAATTCAATATTATCGAAGCCGCGATTGAAGAGGGAAGCATCGCTTCTTTTGTCGGTGCCGGTGCCATAATCGTATCGGCGGTTCTTACTGCCATATATCTGATGACGATTGTTGTTAAGGCTTATTTCCCCGAAAACGACATTGTTTCGGACGGAGTAGCGGACGCGCACGATCCGGGAATCAGGATGAAAACACCCATTGTTCTGTTTTCGTGCATGATATTTATACTTGGGCTTTTGTGGGGTCAGATTGAAGGATTTTTGATTTTTTAGGAGGTATCCATGCTCCCTGTTGAGTTAGACTTAAACGGTCTTGTCGGACTCGGTATGTCCTTCCGTATTGACGGATTCAGAATTGTGTATGCAGCGGTCACTTTGATCATGTGGCTTTGCAGTACCATGCTTTCTCCCGAATATTTCGGAGCTTCAAAAGGCAAGGCTCGTTATTATATATTCAGCTTTCTTACCATGTTTGCAACACTCGGCGTTTTTATGTCGGGCGACCTTTATACAACATTTGTTTTCTTCGAGATAATGTCATTTACGTCATATATTCTTGTTGTACACACCAAGAAAGAAGAAGCTGTAAGGGCAGGTTCCACATATCTCGCCGTTGCCGTTATCGGTGGCCTCGTCATGCTCATGGGACTCTTTATGCTTTACAACCTCACAGGAACACTCAGGATAACACAGCTTAAAGAGCATTGCGACAGAATTCTTGAAAGCGGAAGTCCGCGTGAAGTGGGAACACTTGCTGCCTGTGCTGTAACTATTTTATTCGGATTTGCCGCCAAAGCCGGAATGTTCCCGTTACATGTATGGCTTCCGAAGGCTCATCCCGTTGCTCCTGCGCCGGCGAGCGCGCTGCTTTCCGGCGTACTCACAAAGTGCGGTATTTTTGGAATTTTGATTCTTGTGATGGAGATAATGGCCGGAAGCGAACGCTTCGGCATCGTGCTTTATATTTTCGGTTTTATTACGATGTTTGCAGGTGCGCTTCCTGCACTTTTTTCCACCGATCTCAAGAAAACACTTGCATGTTCGTCTGTTTCACAGATAGGCTTTATCATCGTCGGTGCGTCACTTACACTTCTTTTGGGTGAAGAATGTACCCTTGCTGCCACGGGAACACTTCTTTATATGGTAAATCATTCAATGTTTAAGCTCTGTCTTTTCCTTTCTGCCGGAATCATTTATATGAAAACCCACAGTCTGGATCTGAACAAGCTGCGCGGTTTCGGAAGAGACAAGGTGTTTCTTAAGACAATATTCCTCATCGGAGCACTCGGAATCAGCGGTGTTCCTCTGTTCAGCGGTTATATCAGCAAAACGCTCATTCACGAAGGACTCGTTGAATACATACATCTTACTTCTTCAGGCAAGGTGATCCTTTCGATAAGCGAATGGCTGTTCCTGCTTTGCGGAGGAATGACTGCGGCTTATATGACCAAGCTTTTTATTGCTATCTTTGTGGAAAAACCGGCAGAAAAAGCCCATTCATCCGAATCAGGCATCGATTCTCACGGACACAACGATATGAAAATACGATTTATCAGTTATCTGAGTGCGCTTATTCCGGCTTGCGTTATAGTTTTCTTCGGTCTGCTTCCGAATCTTTTTATAAAAGGACTGGGAGTGTTCATGAGCAGATTTAACAATTTTTCGCTTGAAGGAGAAGGCGAAGAGGTACTTGAGCATCTCTCGATCTTTTCTCTTGAGAACCTCAAGGGGGCAGCTATATCGCTTACTTTCGGCGCTATTATCTACATATTTTTCATAAGACGATTCTTAACCCAAAAAGCAGTCTCCGGAAGACGGGAGGCAGGGACCATTCCTCAAAGCGAGGAGAAGGGAAGAGTATATCTTCAGAAATGGCCAATATGGCTTGATATCGAAGAAGTTATATACAGACCACTTCTTATCAATATCCTCCCCTCGATTTTCGGTGCTCTTTGCAGGTTTGTTGCGGGTACCGTTCCGAGATTCATCGCCGGTACTGTTCTCAAACTTTCTAAAGTCATAGCCGGTTTCTTTGGCGGATTATTTGACAAGATTGTAGTATTTACCCGTGAAAATGCGTTTAAGGATCTTATAATGAAAGAACATCCGGGACTGAAAAAGGCAAAAGACAATATAAGAAGAGTACAGGATAAAGACGAGATAATTTCATCATCCATATCTGCAAATTTGTTATTTATATGTGCCGGTTTGTGTTTGACAATTTTATTCCTTTTTTACTTGCTATTTTTGAAATGATATGGTATTATATTACAAAACGTGAAATCAATTTGCGGATTTCGATATTTTCAAGGAGAATAACATATGGCACAAGCATTGGATATTAAATACATCAATCCTTTTCTGCAGTCGACTCTTACAATACTAGAGACGCTTGGTCTTGCAGGTGGTAAGGTAGGAAAGCCTTCACTTGCGGATCTTGATTTCCCCGAAGACACTTTCCTTATCCAGGTTGGTGTTACCGGTGCGATGAAAGGACAGGTTTTCTTTAAGATGTCGGATAAGAAAGCCATGAACATTGCAAGTGTCATGATGATGGGTATGCCGGTTGAATCACTCGACCCGATGGCATGTTCGGCACTCGGAGAACTGGGAAACATGATCCTCGGAAATACCGCAACTCTATTCTCCACGATGAACATAATATTCGATATTACGCCTCCTCTTTGCATGCATGGGAAGAAGCTTAAGCTTCAATCCGATATTCCCGCAATTGCGATTCCGGTTTTGATCAATGAGGATGAATATATCAGGATTTACATCTGTGTAAAAGAAGACAAGAAATAAAATCTCGGTAAATAATTGAGAGCAGTACTTTTTCGGTACTGCTCTTATTTATTGTGTATATCGTTTATAACTGCCACCTGTCCGCCGGATTCTGTCAGATAAACATTGGTAAATGTGTCCTTTGTAATGTAGTGAAGACCGTTAAGAGTGACATGAACGTTCGGATAAAGGTATTTCTGTACGGTGATCTTGGATTTTGAATAATTCTGTGTTTGGAAGAGCTTTGATTCAAGCTCTATGTTAAGACCCGAGAGTTTATGATCAAGTTCTTGCATGGACTGGATTACCTGTTCGAGCATTTTTGTAACTTTATCTTTTTCCGAAGGGTTTTTAATTGATTTGAGCATTTCAAGAATACGCTCATGTTTACTGTGAGCCTCTTTAACGGTTCTGATCTCGTTCTCAAGTGCGTTTATCTCTTGTACAAGCTTTTCGTTGACTCCGGCCGCGATAACCGTTTTAACTTCAGCCATATTACCGATGACTGTAGCGTTAATATTTCCCTGAGTCATTGTTGTCCCGCCGACAATGATACCGTGACGACCGGAAATGGTTATATCGCCGCAACAGAAAACATCACAGTTCATCATTGAATTAACATTGAGGTTTCCGTTACATCGAATCTTTGTCTGTTCGAAAAACTTGCCCCATATATCACCGTCGGCTTCAACATATCCTTTTCCGCCTCCCTGCATGCCGGCTTTAAGTTGTATCTCGCCTCCGGCATAGAGCATAGCACCTTCAACGTTTCCCATAATTGTAATGTTATTTTTTGATCTGATAACGGAACCCATATGTACATTGCCGTGAATGATGATATCTCCGTTAAAAACAACATCACCGGTTGTAAGATCGACATCACCGGGAATGTCAAGAATATTGGTAACGATCAATGTATCGTTCTTAAACTCAATCTTGCCGTCGAGCGAGGAATAATAAGTCTTTTTGTCATCGGACATCGTAAAGCCGCTGCCCTTGAGAGGAGAGAGCTCACGACCGTTTGTACAATTAAGTACGGCGCCGGTGACATTATATCCGAAATGACCGGGAGAAGCGGGAATATATTCGGCAATTTTCATACCTTTATAAACAGGTTCATACATATCGATGTTATGATAGTCCACAGAACCGTCTTCAAGTACTTTGGGATGATTGTCTATTTCGGTTTTAAAGAGAAGATTATACCTGCCGTCAGTTCCGTTAACCGGAGATTGACCCTGCGCTATAAGAAGATTACGGTCGAATTGTTTGTTGATGAGGATCGACTGAAGAACAGTTTTATTGATACCGGCTTTTATTCCCTGAGATGACAAAAAATCACGAAGCATTTCGGGCGTGATCTGTTCGGCGGGAATCTGCCCGTTCTCTTCAGTCCGTGAAGAAATATAGATAAAGGCGTTCATTTGATCGTCGGTAATCGTAACTTTAATAAATTTAGACAAATCGATATCCATATCCACATCCTCCTTTTCCTGCATGATCGGGAAAAAAGAAATTGCCATATACATTTTATCGCCTTTTATCCTAACCTAATTATACTAAGAAAACGGTAAAATCGCAATAACAACATATATGTAATTACGTCAATAACCACACAAGAAAACGATTAATTACATGACATCAACATACTTGAAGCTGTATTTTCGATGTGGTAAAATGTATATGTTTTTTCATAATGTCTAAACATGATAAAAAACAGGTCGGCAGAAAGCCGGAACGTATCCGTAGCACATAATCATGCTAAATCCAAACGGATGCCGCAATGGGTGATGATATGAACGATTACATGAAAGAATACGATTATTGGCTCAGCAGCGATATATTTGACGAAGCTACCCATAAAGAGCTCGCCGAAATCAAAGCGGACGAAAATGAGATCAAAGACAGATTCTTTAAAAATCTTGAATTCGGCACGGGAGGACTTCGCGGCGTTATCGGTGCGGGAACAAACCGCATGAATATATATACCGTCAGAAAAGCGTCTCAGGGGCTTGCGGATATCATAAACGCAAAAGGAGGAGCAGAGAAGGGCGTTGCCATCGCTTACGACTCACGTCATATGTCTGTGGAATTCAGTCGTGAGGCTGCTCTTACACTTAATGCTAACGGCATCAAAACCTACAGGTTTGAATCGCTTCGTCCCACGCCCGAGCTTTCCTTTGCACTTCGCACCCTCGGCTGTATTGCCGGAATTGTTGTTACTGCCAGCCATAATCCGCCGGAGTACAACGGCTACAAAGTATATTGGGAGGACGGCGCGCAGATCACGGCACCGCTTGACGATGAGATCATCAACAGAGTAAATTCAATAAATGATTTTTCGCTTCTTAAAACCATGAGTCTCGAAGAAGCCGAGAAGAAAGGGCTTTACAATACGATCGGTAAAGAGATCGACGATAAATATATCGATACACTTGAGAAGCTTGTTTTAAGACCGGATGTGATAAAAGCCGCTTCTGACATGAAGATCGTTTACACACCTCTTCACGGAACCGGACTTATGCCCGTTACACGAATCCTTGAAAGGCTCGGCTTTAAAAATGTATATGTTGTTCCCGAACAGGAAAAGCCTGACGGAGATTTCCCCACAGTAGGATACCCCAACCCTGAAGATGCCAATGTTTATAAGCTTGCGCTTGCGCTGGCAAAGAAAGTTGACGCGGATCTTATTCTCGCTACCGATCCCGATGCGGACAGGCTGGGTGTTTATGCCAAAAATTCCAAAACCGGAGAATATGTACCTTTTACAGGCAACATGAGCGGAACACTTATTTGCGAATATCAGCTTTCAACAAAAAAGGAACTTGGTCTTCTTCCCGAAAACGGTGCGGTTGTCAAGACAATTGTTTCCTCCAATATGTGTGACAGAGTTGCAGAGGCATATAAGTGCGATCTGATCGAAGTACTCACAGGCTTCAAATATATCGGAGAACAGATCAAGTTGTTCGAACAGGGCAAAAAGAACAATACTTATCTCTTTGGATACGAGGAGTCTTACGGATGTCTTATCGGAACACATGCCAGAGATAAGGATGCCATCGTTGCGGTTATGGCTCTTTGCGAAGCTGCATCGTATTACAGACAGCAGGGACTTACACTTTATGATAAAATGCTTGACATGTACGAAACTTACGGATATTACATGGAAGGAGCCGTTTCCGTTACCATGAAGGGGCTTGACGGAGCCGAGCGTATCAAGGCTATACTCGATAACCTGAGAAAAAATCCCATTACATCTCTCGCTGATGCAAAGGTAGTTGAGAGCAGGGATTATCTCAATAATTCGGTGGTTTCTGCAGGAAGCAGTGAGTCAAAGCCCACGGGGCTTCCCAAATCAAACGTTCTTTATTATGTCCTTGAGAACGATCAGTGGTGCTGCGTCAGACCTTCCGGAACAGAGCCGAAGATCAAATTTTATTTCGGCATCAGGGGCACCGATATGGAAGATGCGAAGGTGCTATATGCGAAATTTGACGCTGCGATAAGGAAACTCGGGGAATAACACCGTTAAATTCGTACCTTCCAACTCCATATTCAAGACCGGCGGAGTGATAACGGCAAAGGAATAAAAATATGCAAAAAATCAGTGAACGAAGTCCCGGACTAATAGATACGGTCTTTTCCGACTGTATCGGTTACTTTGTGTGCAATCTCTCGAAAGATCTTATGGTTGAAGGTCTTTACACAAAGGGCCGGGACGGGTTCACTATACTCTCAAGAGATGTCAGCGGAACATCTTATTCTGAATATGTAAAATCTTTTGTGATACGTCACAGGGTGTCTGAAGGCGAAAAGGTACTTTCTTTCGGCACTACCGAAAACCTTCTTCACGAATATTCCGAGGGAAGGCTTAAAACCAAAAAACATATACATGCCAAAGAGAACGACGGAAGCGATCAGTATTTCGACGTTATTATCTGTATGTTTGAAGACAATAGCGATATTTTCGCCATAGTCGCTTTAAGAGATGAGACAAGCGCTGTTATAACACAAAAGGATAATGAATTTAAGGATATCATCATCAATTCTCTTGCCGTTGATTTCGGTCTGGTGTCATATATAAACTTAGACACCGATGAAGCAATGACAGTCAGAGTCAACGATGTTTTTAAATATTATAATGACCTGACGGTAAACAAATATTTTACCGAGCGTATAAAGATTTTTGCAGAAAACTTTGTTTTTGTCGGCGATAGGGAAAAATTCATGTTCCGACTCAGCAAAGAAGCGATCATACAAGAGCTTTCGCTCGGCTCTGTCTATGTTTTTACATATCGTGCTTCGATAGAAGGATCCGTTAAGTATTATCAGGTAAAAATCATCAAAAACTATTCCGAAACAAACGGACACACCGTTATCTGCGGCATACGCAATATTGACGAAGAAATGAGGCACGAACTGGAGCAGAGAAATACGATCGAGGGGATGCTTCGCAAGGCCAGGATCGATCAGCTCGAAATGGATGAAAAAGATCATGAACGCATTCGTCGTGAAGAAGAACTTCGTCGAAATCATCAGATAATCGAAATTCTTGCGAGTGAATATTCATCTGTTTATTATGTCGATCTTACTACAGATAAACTCACAACTTATTCCATGAACGATGACTTCGAACGCGACCTCGGAGGTATTTTCAGGCGAGGGATCCGTTATTCCGACGCTTATGAACTCTACGTTACAAAATATATCTATGAAGACGACAAAGAAATGATGCGGGCTTCGGGCTCCATTTCAAATATAATCAGGAATCTGACCGATCAGAAATCATATACGGTCAATTTCAGATCGTCTAACGACGGTAATCCTCAATATTGCGAAATGAAATTTGTCAAGGTTGGAAACGACCGTGTTCCGAAGGCTGTCGCAGTCGCTTTTGCGAATAAGGATTTGGAGATCAGACGCGAAAACGAACGTCAATTGCAGCTTGAGGAAGCTAAAGCGAGAGCAGAAGCGGCAAATAAAGCAAAAAGCTCTTTCCTTTTCAATATGTCACACGATATCAGAACACCCATGAACGCGATCATGGGTTTTGCCGGCATGGCGCTTAAATATATCGATGATACCGAAAAGACCAGAGAATGTCTTGAAAAGATCAATATATCCGGCAACCATCTTGTCGCGCTTATCAATGATGTGCTTGACATGGCAAGAATCGAAAGCGGCAAGGTTACGATCGAAGAAAACAGTATTAACATGGAAACCCTTGCCAAGTCAATACTGGCGATAGTAAAAGAAAATGCCGAAGCAAACGGTCTTGAGCTTATCACAAAATTTAAGGGTCTTAAGAATACAACCGTTTATGCCGACGGTCTGCGCATTTCTCAGGTTCTCATAAACGTTATCGGTAACTCGATAAAATACACAAAACCCGGAGGGACGATCACATTCTCCATTAATAAGATCATCTCAGTGAAGCCCGGATATACCTCGTTCGAGATGAAAGTATCCGATAACGGCATCGGAATGAGCAAGGACTTTATCGAGCATGTTTTTGAATCATTCAGCCGCGAAAAATCATCAACCGTATCCGGCATCCAGGGTTCGGGACTCGGAATGGCGATCACTCAGGAACTTGTCAGGATGATGAACGGAACAATTACGATTGACAGCGAGCTGAACGTCGGTACCAATGTCACTATGCGTTTCTCTTTCAGAAACAGTACGGACGTTCCGGACAATCAGGACAAAAAAGAAGAAGCAAAGACAGTTTCACTCAAAGGTCTTAGGGTTCTTCTTGTTGAAGACAACGAACTTAACCGCGAAATAGCAAAAGACATTCTTGAAAGCGAAGGAATTATCGTGCATGAAGCCGAAGACGGCTCGGTTGCTGTTTCAAAAGTTATTGCAAACAAAAAGAATCCGTACGACATTATTCTCATGGACATACAGATGCCATATATGGACGGCTATAAGGCAACATCGGAAATACGACATCTGCCTTATAAAAAGCTACGTAACATTCCTATAATAGCCATGACCGCCAATGCATTCGAGGAAGATAAGCAAAGAGCCCTCAGCAGCGGTATGGACGACCATCTCACAAAGCCCATCAACAACAAAGAACTTATAAGAGCCCTTGTGAAATATTCCGGTAATAAAATTAAGCAATAATATCCATATTATCCGAGATTTCTTGATTAATTTTTGTAAATACGGCGGTCTTTACTTTTATAAAAAAATGTGAGAAAATATCACGCGGTAAACCGAAACTGCTCCCCCATAAAGCAAATTCGGTTAATGATAAAAACAAAGAAACGAAAGGAGTTTCAACATGATCTATACTCACGAAGTTGAAATGATGTGCCCCGTTGCCAAAGGCGGAAAGCATGATCCTGCTCCTATTCCTCATGAAGGAATGTGGACCAAGGTCTAGAAGGGTGAAGAGATCAACTGCTTTGCACACGGTATTGCCTGGT
>JAEEGL013258135.1_pt1 | contig 25079 bp, 23 predicted proteins | sample 9134231 | NCBI WGS metagenome assembly JAEEGL01 (sample SAMN16246548, study PRJNA631951) | gut metagenome | biome: gut microbiome; feature: rumen; material: fiber-attached | host: Bos | place: Iran: Karaj | collected 2018-10 | reverse complement strand
ACTTTCTGATTGTGATGTTGCCGTACCAGCGGCCAGTATAGTTGCGCAAAGCACACCCTCTAGAGTTGCCGCCGCAGTAGATTTTATCGATATTTTCGTCTTTTAGAATGGAGCCTGGGCCGAAGTTTTGGCCTTCACGCTGCATAAACAATGGAGTGTAGTCTAGAACTGGCTTAATACTGGAGCCTGGCTCGAGCTCTGAAGTGGCAGCGTTGACTTCGCCATAAGAACCATTGTAGAAGTCTACTGAACCAACCATAGCGATTACCTGAGCAGTTTCTACGTCTACGGAAGCGAGTGCGATGTTGTCGCTGCCGTTTTCTGACATCATTTTTGCACCGGCAGCAACTGCATCTTCTGCCATTTCTTGTGCGCGATAATCTAGAGTAGTGGTGATAGTAAAGCCACCAGAACGCATGGTTTGAATGCCATATTTTTTCTCTAGGATGTCCCTAACTTCAAGAACAAAGTGTGGGGCTTTCATGTCGGCATATTGACTGGATTCTGGTTGAATTTGGTCGAGAATTGGTACATTTTTGGCCTCTTCGGCTTCTTCTTTGGTGATAGCGCCGATTTCAACCATGCCGTCTAATACTTTATGTTGACGTTCGATCAACATTTCGTTGCCATATACGTTGTACGGATTAAGCACACCTGGGTTATTTGGAATGGCGGCAAGAAGTGCGGATTCGGCAAGATTAAGATCAGCAGCAGATTTGTCGAAATAAGTTCTGGCGGCACTTTCTACGCCGTTACGACGACCGCCGTATGGCGATTCGTTAAGATACATCGTAATGATTTGCTCTTTTTCGTAAGTTTTCTCGAGCTCCATCGAGAGAATGAGCTCTTTGATTTTACGGGCGATACCGCCACGGTCTTCAGATGAAGCTTCGTTAGAGAAATATAACTGCTTGATGAGCTGTTGAGTGAGGGTGGAACCACCTTGCACGCCTTTACCGGACAAAGTAGATAAAGTAGCACGAATAAGCGCACCAAAGTCTACACCTGGGTGATTGTAGAAGTTTTTGTCCTCGATAGCGACTGTAGCCTGGCGCATATAGGTGGAAATTTCTGAACCATCAACTGCGATACGATAATCTTCGTTACCGGTATCTTCCCAGAGGACAACACCGTTACGGTCTAGATAGGTGTTGACTGTATCCTGGATATTAATACTAGAAAGCTGAGATTCAAGATCTTTAACCTCTTTTTTGAAATAAAGAAAGAGGCCGCCAACCGCGATAACTCCGAGTAAAATACAAGCTGCGAAAAACTTAAGGATCTTTTTAAACCCATACCAGGAGAACCAGTAGTGAAAAACGCGTTTTGGATGGAGGTGGGCAAAAAAACGTTTGACTGGCTCTTTTGGTAAGCTAGCCAAAGACTCGGCACGTTTTCTGGCCTGCCTGTCCTTGCGCATCTGACGTTTATATCTCCATTTCTGGAAGAAACTCATGTTGTCTAGTTTTACTTTTTTAGGTTTGGAACTATTCTTTTTAGGTAGAATTATTTCACTCTTAGAATCGGCCTTCTTGGCCTTTTTCGCAGTTTTTTTCATAAGCTAAATTATATCAAATACGTTTGACTTTGACCATAGCTGGACGCAAAATTTGGCCAGCATAAAAGTAGCCTGGACGGAGAGTTTCAGCAATGACTTCTTTGTCGCCATCGCCATCTTCAACTAAGACTGCATCGTGAAGATCGGGGTTGAATTCCGCGCCTTCTTTAGTGTCGATTTTAGTGATTTTAAGCTCTTTCAAGGCTTTTTCGAAAGATTTGGCTAGAGGGGAAAGTTCTGGATTCGAAGCGATTCCCCTTTCGATATCGTCTAACAGAGGTAGGAGTTTCAAAAGTGTGCCCTCGGTGGCAGTTTCCATAGCCTGAAGGCGTTGGTTGTCTACCTGTTTGCGAAAATTCTCAAAATCGGCACGAGTACGCTGCAAATCGGCGGTTAATTCGGCGATTTTAGCGGCATTTTCGTCTATAGGTGGGTTAGATGGCTCTTCTGGGGTAACTTCCGTCTCAGGGGCTACAGTGGCCTCTGGGGCGGTTTCTACTGGGATTTCCTCTAAATTTTCTCCTGAATCATCGGGTTTTTTGTGGTTTTTAATCATAATATCTCCTCTAACATATTACCGGCGTGGCGGACAAGCGACATCACGCGACTATAATTTTGACGGGTAGGACCAAGCACCCCGATATAACTCTTATCTGAATACGGGGAGCGGAATTTACTAATAATCAGAGAAACGCCAGAGGTTTTGCCGATTGGATTCTCTTGACCGATGAAAATATTAAGGGGTTTGCCTGGGGCGGCTTCTCTAAGCCATGGTTCCAAGTTATCTAGGAGCTTAGCAACAGATCTGACTCTGGAATTATCCATAAATTCTGGTTGAGTAAAGAGCCTGGAAATACCAGCAAGATAGAGCTGATCACCGATGGTGGCGAGGCCCAAGTTCCCTGTTAGCTCAACTAGAGAGTCGACGGCGCCACGGATAGCAAAATCGGCACGAGATTGGGAATTTACCCTTACCTCTAGGGCATGGGCGCTGCGATCAATAATTTTATCATCTATAGTGCTAATTTGATCATTTCCCTGTTCGGCGAGAGAGTTGACATAAAGACGGTAGCCAGCATCGGTAGGGATGCGGCCAGCAGAGGTGTGAGGCTGTGCAACTAGGCCCATTTCCTCTAATTTGCCCATTTCGGCACGAATAGTAGCAGACGAAACGTTGAATAATTTAGCAAGAGTAACACTACCGACTGGGGCAGCCATTTCGGCATATTCCTCTATAATAGCGAATAATATGGCCTTTTGGCGTTCAGTAATATTCATGAGCTAATTATAGTAAATTAGCAGTTTAAGGTCAAGAGTGCTATTTTTAGGCGCCAACGCGGTCTTTGCTGTTTTTGCGAGTAGCGTTGTGCTCAATATATTCGATGATTTTTTCGGCGACGTTGCGGCCGGTAACTTTTTCGATACCAAAGCCAGGAGAAGCATTTACCTCTAATACGAGTGGGCCGCGGTCGCTACGCATAAGGTCGACACCAGCGATGTGAAGACCCATAGCTTTAGCGGCGCGAACGGCGATTTTCTTTTCTTCGTCGGTGAGTTTGATGATTTTGCCTTCGCCACCTTTGTGAAGGTTGCTGCGGAAATCATCATCTAGAGATTGGCGCTGCATGGAAGCAACCACGCGCGAGCCAACTACGAAAGCACGGATATCAGTACCGGCAGATTCTTTAATATACTCCTGAAGAAGAATGTTGGTACCGTCTTCATTATAGAGGTAGAAAGCCTGCAAAGCAGACTTGGCAGCCTTTTTAGTGTCGGCGAGAACTACACCATTACCATGGGTGCCAGTAGCAAGTTTGATAATCACTGGGAGGCCAATTTGCTCGATCAAATCATCGATATCGGCAGTGTTACGAGAAACAAGAGTTTTAGGGGTGTCAACGCCGTTTTTGGTAAGAATTTGAGCAGAGCGCAACTTGTCGCGAGCACGCGTAATAGCAATAGAGCTGGAAGCTGTCCAAACGCCCTGCATTTCGAATTGACGAACAATAGCACAGCCGTAACGGGTCATACTATTAGAGATACGTGGCAAAATTGCATCAAATTTGCCGACCTTTTTACCCTTGTAGAATACTTCTGGGTGTTTTTGGTCGAGCGAAATGTAGCAGTTCTTATATTTAATGACTTTTACGCTGTGTCCACGCTTTTCAGCCTCTTCAACGAGTCGTTTGGTAGAATAATTAGCATTTCCATTAGACAAAATCGCGATTTTCATGATTATCTCCCTTCCTCTTCGTCATTAGGAAGATTAATTTCATAATCCTTCTTAAGTTTAGCACGATTTATACTGGAAAATTCTGGGTCAACTATAAAGCGGCCATTTACTAGTTTACGGCCAAGAAGAATTGGATAAACTTTTTTGGAACGATTAGCTAATGAAAACTGGGAATTAAAGACTTTAGGGCCAACTTTTACACGAAGAGTAACTTCGTAGCGTTCTTCTCTGTGGCCAAAAGAGTTTGAAACTAGTACTTTGCTAAATTTATCGGTTTCGACTTCTTTGGCGATAGTTTTATAAAGTGGGTGGCCGCCAAAGAGACGAAAATGCAAAATACCGTTTTTGTCTATAGAGATTTTGTCGGCATGAATAGCAGAACGATAAGCGCCCGTATCTACTTTGGCTGGGACATTAATATCAAGATCAACAAAATAAGCCATCTCGGAGCGGCCGATAATAGACTTATGAAAATCTTTCTTATTTGCCATGACTTATCCTTTGATATCAAATTTGAAATATATATTGAAATATTAACATAAATGTGATAAAATGTCAATATGAAAACAGCGCTTATCGTAGGAAAAAAATTTTCTGGTTTGAATGAAGCTTTGAAGTCTCTTGGCTATGATTATATAACTTTAAGGGACGTAAAAACGAGCAAGCTGGACCCCAGTAAAAAGTATAAAAAGTTGGTCCTGTGCGACTTTTCTAATTTTGATACGATTAAACGTTCTCTTGATAGTTTAAAAACTAAGCCGGATTTTGTGATGGTGACCTATGAAAGTTATGTGTTGCCAGCGGCTTATATTGCTGAATATTTTAAGTTCCCGGGATTACCGATAAAGTCTGCCGAGGCTTGTTCAGATAAGTACTTGATGCGCCAACTTTTTAGCAGGGCGCCAAAAAAGATTAGCCCGGATTTTGCCGAGGCAAAAAGTTGGGATGACGTCTTAAAATTTGCTAAAAATCATAGTTTTCCATTGATCTTAAAACCAGCTAATTTATCAAAAAGTTTACTGGTGACAAAATCGAAGGATTTAGATGAATTAGAGAAAAATTACCACAAAACTGTTGAAAAAATTGGTCAAGTTTATAGAAAATATGCTCCGGATCGAGAACCAAAAATTATCGTTGAGGAGTTTTTGGAAGGATCAGTTTATTCGGTGGATGCCTTTGTGGACAGCGAAGGAACGCCACATGTGATAGACGGTATTGTTGATTATCAAACTGGATACGAAATTGGCTATGATGATAATTTTCACTACAGCAGACTTTTGCCAAGCAAACTTAGCAAAAAAGATCAGGAGGCGTTAATTGAGTGCGCTGATCTTGGTTGCCGTGCGCTTGGTATGAAAAACTCTCCAGCACACATTGAAATTATTATGACTAAAGATGGCCCAAGGATTGTAGAAATTGGCGCAAGAAATGGTGGCTACCGCGAGAGAATGTATAAGATGGCAAATGATATTGATATTACAAAAAATGCCATTATGATTGCTTGTGGCGAGAAACCAGATATTCGTATTGCGAAACGAGAACCGGTTGCGGTATTGGAATTGTTCCCTAAAGAACCTGGTGAATTTGCTGGTTTGGAAAATATAGATAAACTCAAAACCTTACCATCATTAGAATACTTAAGTATTAAAGCAAAAGAAGGTGAGTTTGCCGGCAAATCTTCGGATGGTTATAAGGCGGCAGCAATTATTATTTTGCATAATTCAGACAAAAAACAATTCGAAAAAGATCTTGAATACGTCAATAATCATGTATATGTAAAAACTAATTAAACTACACTGGCTTTGATGCGAGTTTCGACGAGGCCGGTGCTGGTGTTGCGAACGATAATATCGACGCCATTAGAAGAACGCTCGATACGGTGAGTGATCCAACCGGAAGAATTACGAACCACCATGGTATTCGTAACAAGGCTGCCCTCGATACGAGAAACAGACCCGTCTGGTTGACGTAAAATCAACCCGTTTCTAACAAGCATATCTTCAATAATGCCCATAAACTCCCCTAATAAATTGTACTTAGAAGAGATTGTACAGACTTTTTTTTAAATGTAAAGCATGGGCGTAATTAATTCCAAAAACCGCGCTTTTTGCTCTTATATCCACGGAATTCTTCAAGTAATTCTTTTTGGTGGCGAGTAAGATTTTTTGGAGTTTCAACGAGAATCGTGACGATATGTGGACCACGGTCATTGTTGGCATTCATGAGTGGAGCGCCGTGGCCAGATAATTTAAATGGGGTACCGGATTGAGTGCCAGCAGGAATTTTCATGCGAACAATACCATCAACGGTTTCGACATCGATTTCAGTGCCAAGTGCGGCATCAACCATAGAAATAGAAGTTTCAGAAAGAATGATACTACCTTCACGAGTAAGATGTTTGTGTGGTTTGACGTGAACTTGAATGTATAGGTCGCCTCTACTGCCACCATTTGGCGCTTCACCACCTTTGCCAGCGAGACGAATAGACATACCATCATCAATACCAGCAGGGATTTTGATTTTAATGCTCTTGCCTTCGCTTGGAACTTCTCTGGTGGTGCCAAAAATTGCTTCTTCAAAACTGATAGAGACATTAACTTGCATATCGGCGCCACGAGATGGGCGACGACCGCGGCCGCCAAAGCCAAAAATAGAACCGAGAATATCTTCGAAGCCGCCACCACCGAAATCGAAATTGAAAGATTGGCCATTGAAGTTGAAGTTGCCATTTTGGAATGGGTTGCCCCCACCAGCATTACCACCAACGCCGGCATGGCCGAATTGATCATAGCGGGCACGTTTTTGTTTATCAGAAAGAACCTCGTGAGCTTCAGAAATTTCTTTAAATTTTTCTTCGGCCTCTTTGTTGCCAGGATTTTTGTCGGGATGGTATTTAATGGCAAGCTTACGATAGGCCTTTTTTATCTCATCATCAGAGGCATTCTTAGAAACGCCCAAAACTTCATAATAATCTCGTTTAGACATGCCATATATTATATCATTTTTATGAGAAAAAATAAACTATATGCATGTTTTGGTTCTTATACCTTGATTTTTAAGCAAAAGTTTCGTATAATCGAGTTTCACACCCTTTTTGCCTGCCTGGGCGGAGAGGGGAGTACATTATATAAGGAGTGGATAAACTCATGAAAAACAGGCCAAGAGAAATATATAGGGAAGGTGGTTGGAGCGTAGAACTCCGCGAACGCAATAACCATCCTGGCTTAAAGCCTTGGATATTGTTCCAGGGCAATGAGATGTTTAGTTGGAATGGCAAGGTCTTAAGGCAGCGTGGATGCTTAAGTGAACTTATGATACCTCCAGAGGTACTTAGTGCAGCCAAAAAGGCTTTCTGACAAATTTCTCAGTTTTTCACAATTCTTATTTCGCCCTGCAGCTTCGGCTGTAGGGCTTATTAATTTTGTGATATTATAACTATATGGATGAAAAAATAGAAACGATCAAAAACTGGCTCGGAACTGGTTCGATTAATATTTTTGGTTTGCCAATGAGCGGCAAAGATACTGTAGGCGTAAGACTCGCCGAAACGTTGGGCGGAAAATTTTTGTCGTCTGGTATGATTATCCGTGCGATGGAAAAAGGAACTAGCCAAAATTTGACTGGCGAAGGAAAGTTGATTGAAACTAATGTGTTTTATGATTGGGTTTTGCCTTATTTTGAAAGGCAAGATTTAGCAGATTTCCCTCTGATTTTATCTTCAGTGGGACGTTGGAGCGGCGAAGAAAATCAAGTAGTCAGCGTAGCTGAGTCTGCTGGTCACCCAATTAAAGCCGTGGTGGTTTTGAATATTTCTGAAGGCGACGTAATGTCGCGCTGGGAAGCGGCACAAATTTTAAATGATCGTGGAGATCGTTTGGATGATAAAGAATCGACCGTATTTAAAACTAGAATTGATGAATTTGTTGAAAAAACTATTCCAGTCTTAAAGCACTATCGCGAGATGGGGCTTCTAGTTGAAGTTAAAGCCGACATGGATAGAGATTCTGTATTCAAAGAAGCTATTGAACAACTGTATCAATTTGCCGAGAACGCTCGCGTTATAGTTTAGTTACGCTTAAGCATTACAGTGAAGGCTTCGGATGGGATGTCGATTTTGCCGAAGCGTTTCATGCGGGCTTTACCACGTTTTTGTTTTTCGAGAAGTTTGGCTTTACGGTCGCGATCGCCAGTGTGAATTTTAACAGTGACGTCTTTTCGGTAGGCACCGATAGTCTCACGAGCAAGAATACGGGCGCCGATGGCGGCTTGCAGGGCAACTTCAAAGTTTTGACGTGGAATAACTTCCTTTAGTTTTTTAGTTACTTCCCTACCAATAGCATCAGCTTCGGAACGATGACACATGATAGAAAGTGCGTCGACACGGCTGCCAGCAACGAGAAAATCTACGCGCACGAGATCTTCGGCGCGATAGTCGGCAAGCTCGTAGTTAAAACTGGCATAGCCAGAAGTGGCAGATTTGAGTTGGTCATAAAAATCGGTGAGAAGGTTAGCCATTGGCGCTTCAAAATCGATGATGGCACGATCTTCGATGTAACTAAGATTTTTTTGAGCTCCACGTTTTTCAACGATTAAATTAAGGACGTTACCAATCATATTTTTTGGCACAATAATTTCGCCTTTTACCCATGGCTCGCGAATTTCTTGAATTAAAGATTGGTCTGGCAAATCGGCGGCAGATTTAATTTCTAATTCTTCCCCACTCTGCAAAGTAACTTCGTAGTTAGTGGAAGGGTTGGTAATAACGAGATCAAGATCGAATTCGCGTTCCAAGCGTTCGCGAATAATATCCATATGAAGTAGACCGAGAAAACCGATGCGAAGACCGAAACCAAGGACTGGAGAATTTTCAGGTTCGAATTGAAGAGCAGAATCGGATAAGGAAAGTTTTTCTAGAGCTTCTTTTAAAGTTTTGTAATCTTCGTTTGAAACTGGGAAAAAGCCAGCATAGACAAATGGCAAAACATTTTTGTAGCCCGGCAGTGGAGTAGCGGCTGGATCTTTTTGCAATGTGACGGTATCGCCAACTTTGGCTTCGCGAGTGGTTTTTAAGTTAGTGACGATGTAGCCAATTTCGCCCTCGTCGAGTTCATCTTTAGGAGACATTTTTGGTGTTAGAACACCAACTTCAAGTGCGAGACCATTGGTGCGGTTTGCCATCATGTGGATTGCATCATTTTTTTGAATTTTACCCGAGAAAATACGGACGTAGAGCACAACGCCACGATAATCATCGAAGTATGAATCAAAAATGAGGGCTTTGGTTTGCATTTTATTATTATAACATTTTTCTAGGGAAATTAAAACTTCATCAATTTGCGATGCTTATAGAAACGAATGACAATAGCAGCAATAACAGTACCTAGAATACCAAGAATAGCAAGAGATATGGCTCCGGTATTTTTTATGACTTTGCCAACAATAGATTGGTCACTGCCGTCGCCGGTGTTCGGTACGTTTACTTTGATTTCTTTCATGTGAGCAGTGAGAACATAGTCATCTTCGACCACAAAAGCGCGCACCTGTTCTGCAGTGAGTTTAGTGCCAGCTTTGTAGGTAGTGCCGTCGCTTAAAACAACGTCTTTGTCCACAGTCCAATATTCTATCGTGAACAAGTTTGAATCTGCAGGAGCTGGAACTTCTGTGATGTGCTCGCTAGCATAAATTTTATCGGTTGATTTTGACAGCTCTTTACCGTTATCAGCAACATATTCTATATTGTATTCTTCGGAATAAAAACCCCAGCTAGAAGCTGATTTAGTTTTGAAGCCATAGGTGACGGTAATTTCTTCTGTGTTGTTAACATTATAGTCATCAGTCAGCTGGATGAACACATTGGCGTTATCGTTGCTTTGGAATAATTCTGAAGATGAACTTTCGCTAGCTGCGTTTTTCAATGATGAAAAAATGGTGATGTTGTCCTCGTCGTAATAAGCATAGTTCTTTTGGTTGTTGCTGGCCGTATTAACGCTAAATTCTTCTGCGTCCGTAGTTCTTACAAAAATTTTACATTGGTCCTTACCGCTAACTTTTTCGCAGATATTTTGGTTTTCAATTCTATATGATTGACCATTATCAATATCGTGCAAATATAGATATACTCTGCGCGGTTTGCGATAAATAGTGTACTTTAGTTTTACAAACAGACCATTTTCTTCAAGAGCCGTTTTCTTGTAGACAAAATTATATGTAGGTGTACACCTAGTTAATGTACCGTCGACATATTTTGCTGGTTTGTTGTTATTATTACTATCTTTAATTGCCTCAACACAGTCTGGGGCATAAAGATCGTGTGAGCCAAACCAGTTGGTGCCGGTCCCAACTATGAATGGTTGATCCTTATAAATTGGGTTGTTGCTTGCGTCCATGCCAGAAGATGGCACTAGGCTGGTAGTTTCGAGAAGTTCAACTTTTACGGTATATGTATTAGTCACATCAGTAATAGTCCAATAGGTATTTGTCCAAGTTTTTGTGCCATAAGGGATAAGTAGGTATTTTCCTGGTGCGGGGTTGCTTTTGTTTGACAATTGCACTCTAGCATCTTGCCAATCCCCAGTAAATCTGATTTTGGAGTTTTCTTCTGTAAGAATCGAGTTGCCAGTAGCCGTCCAAGCAGTGAGTCTGTTGCTAATATCTTCGCTAGCGAATTGCTCTAGACCAAGTTGATTTTCGGTAATATTTGGCCCGTCAACTACTAGTTCTTTAGCAATTGAAGTGTTGTAGTCTATAGCAATGCTACCCTCAGCGTAAGTCTGAACACTGTGAACGCCCAAAGCAGCTGCCGTGATAATTGCCGCGGTGATGATCTGTCTTGTTTTTTTGGCTTTCATCGCTTTCCTCGATAGATTAGAGTTTCGTTAGCTTGCGATGCTTACAGAAACGGGCAATAACAACAGCGGCAATAATCCCAACGGCCCCGGCGATAATGAATGGAATGATTTGAGTATTTTTGGTAACTTTACCGACAATAGATTTTTCACTACCACTACCAGTGTTTGGCACACTGCTTTTCTTATCACTATCGCATTTGCCTTCTTTGAAAGTGGCCTTATAAATTTGTGCGCTAGTGACTGGCGTAAATTCTTTGTCCCAGCCGGTAAATTCATAGGTGCACTTATCGCCTTTTTTGGTTGGAATATCGCCTGGATAACTTGGTGTCTTGCCGTATTCCACTTCAATTTCAAGAAGAGTTTTGCCTTCGTCATCAACGAATTTAACTGGATATTGTCTGAGTACTTCATTATATGTGGCGGTATAGGTTTGATCCTTAGTAACATTAGCGATAGTCGGAGTCCAACCGGCAAAGGTATATCTATATTGGCTAGTAGCAGGTTTGGTCGGATTGGAAGGTTTTACAATGCTCGCAGCTGGAGTACCATATTCGTATTGAGTGGCTGGCTTTAAAACGGTGGTGCCATCTTCGTCGACAAAAGTAATACTATATGTATTTCTTGTGCAGGTATAGGTTGCTTTATAAGTAGCGTTGGTAATAACGTTTGTGATGGTAGGAGTCCAACCGGCAAAGGTACAGGTTTGCTCTGGAATGGTGACCACACTCGGATCAGCTGGCCTTACAATGCTGTCTGCTGGAGTGTTGTAGTCGTATAAGGTTGGTCCTTTGAGGACGGTGGTGCCGTCTCCGTCAACAAAAGTGACGGTATATTGATTGGTAGTACTAGAATAAGTTGCCTTGTAGGTTTGAGGGCCGGTAACCGTGGTGATCTCCGGAGTCCAACCGGTAAAAGTGAAGGTCTGGCCGGCGGTAGCAGGTTTGGTCGGATTGGAAGGTTTTACAATGCTCGCAGCTGGAGTACCATATTCGTATTGAGTGGCTGGCTTTAAAACGGTGGTGCCATCTTCGTCGACAAAAGTAATTGGATATTTTACACGGCTCATGTGGGCAGTGAAGGTGTAGTCACCGTTTATGGCAAGTACTTGTTTGACGAGCTCAGTATTTATGTGTTCATCAGGAAATTGCGGAGATGTCCAGTAGTCGATTTGATATGCGCCGCCGTTTGCAACTGGGAATTCGCTGATTTTTTCGTTGGCATAAATTTTTATCGTATCAGATTCGTTGATAACCGTGCCGTTGCTGTTGTATTTTAAAACATTGCCAAGCGATTGCCCGGAAGCATTTACGGCATTAAAGGTTACATTATAAGCTTCGGCGTAGAAATTCCAATACGAAAGCGCGTCGTGTCTAAAGCCATAGACTGTATTGATAGTATTAGACTGAGTATCATTTTGAAGCCTGAGGTAGATATTGGCTTTGTCATTACTGTTAAATAGCTCGGCTCTTTCAACTACTCCTCCTATAACCGACCCGGGTGATATAGATGAGAAAATAGTAACATTGTCGTTGTCATATTTTATATAATTTTCTTGTGCGTTATTGTACTGGTTCACAGTGAATTCACTTACGTCGGCATTTTTGACATAAATATCACATTTTTTAGTTCCCGCTCTTGAGCTATCACAAACGCCTTGATTTTCAATACGATAGGACTGAGCGAAATCGATATCGTCTATTTGTAGATAACTTATTCTTGGTCTATTTGTAATTTCAAATTTTAATTTAATAAATACTTGAGCATAATTGTTAGTTTCTGTATCAACTTCATAGACCAGAAGCGGGTCACCACATGAACCCACGGTAGTGCAATTTTTGTTATAAACGTTTCGGACTGCAATATAGTTGCCATCTCGACCTACCAGAAGTGGTTGGGGATTGTTGGTAAATGTATCATTCATAGTTTCAAGAACTGTAACCTTAACAGAATATTTACCAGTTTTGTCGGTTGCAATCCAATAGACGTTATTTCCCCAATACTCACTTCCTTTAACGCCTGCTGGTATCTCCAGCCATTTAACTGGTCGCATGCCGGCCACCTGCATCTTACCATCTTGCCATTTGTTGCTAGAAGAGAAAACGATTTTGTCGCTTATTACACCATAAGCTGCATCTGTGTCCGTCCAATTTTCAAGCCTGTTCTCTGTGGCGGTACTGAAAACATTAAGGTATGGGTTAGCTGCGTCGTCTGGATCACCTAGAGCGTGCGAGCTAGTAGTGTCATAATCAATGATAATGCCAGCGCCTTCGTCTTCAGCATTGGCATGCTCACCGCCAATCATTTTATTTATCCCTACTCCTAGAGCTCCACAAATGGCTATCAAGAAGAGGCTTATGAAAAGTTTTTTCTTAATTTGTTTTAATTTCATTTGTTTTCTCGTTTTTATTTTTGCGTGCCGTTAAAATGGCACAATGACCTTTATGCTTATATAATAAGCTAGTGTTTACAATTTGTCAAGAAAATTGTTGTATTTTTAAGAGATTTTTCTAGGGGCGGGGGCGTTTTCGATGATAGAGTCTAGAACTTTTTCGACATTCTTGCCAGTTTTGGCGGAAACGCCAATGATGTCTTCTCTTTTACAACCAAGGAGGTTAATGATTTGGTTCTCGACCTTTTCGACGTCGGCGGCAGGAAGATCGATTTTATTGATGACTGGAATAATGTAAAGATCTTGTTCTAGAGCAAGGTAGACATTGGCGAGAGTTTGAGCTTGAATGCCCTGAGTAGCGTCAACAACTAAAACGGCAGTTTCAACGGCCTGAAGAGAACGAGAAACTTCATAAGAAAAATCAACATGACCTGGGGTATCGATAAGATTTAGTTCAAAGCCTTTCCAATGCATTTGCACTGGCGCGAGTTTGATAGTGATGCCCTTTTCGCGTTCGAGTTCCATGGAATCTAGAAGCTGGGCTTTCATTTCGCGTTTTTCGACAGTGCCAGTAAGCTCCATCATGCGATCGGCAAGAGTGGACTTGCCGTGGTCGATATGAGCGATAATACAGAAGTTGCGGATCTTATCAGTTTTCATTGTGATATAATTATAAAATATGAAACGAGTTTTGGCAATTTCTGGTGGGGTGGATTCGATGGCTTTACTCGATTTTTGTGTAAAAAAATATCCTTTAGATTCACTTTTAGTGGCGCATTTTGACCATGGCACTAGGCCTTCTTCTAAGGATGACTATCTTTTTGTAGAGAAGAAATGTAAAGAACTTGGAGTGGAATTTCGAGGTTTTCATGCTGCACTTGGCGCAGGTGTTTCAGAAGAACGCGCCCGAAATGCAAGGTATGACTTTTTTTATAGTTTGCTGTCTAGTGATGATAGGTTGGTGGTGGCGCATCATTTGGACGATTTGGTGGAGTCCGTGGTAATTAATTTTTTGCGTGGAACGGGCTGGCGCGGGCTCGCCGTGATGAATGCAGAAAAAATCGAACGTCCGTTTCTTAAACTTGAGAAAAAAGATATTTTGAAATATGCGTGCGAAAATAATGTGGTTTTTCGTGAGGACCCGACTAACTCTTCGGAAGATTATTTAAGAAATCGCATTCGATTTAAAGTGCGTACATTGGAACGCGAAAATAAACTTGAAATTTTAAAATTAAGAAATCGCCAAGTTGAAATCAAAAAAGAAATTGAAAAGTTAGTTGATGAAGCTATTTCAAAAAATAAAATTGGAGTGGGAGAAAATAAATTTGTTTTTCCGCGCGAAATGTTTAATGGTCTTGACGAAAATGTGGCAACAGAAATTTTGAAAGAAATTTTAGATGCAGAAAAAATTGCCTGCACTAGGCCACAACTTCTAAATTTTTATCATGCGATTTTAGAATATCAGCCTGGCAAGTTTTTTAATTTACCAGGTGACAAGCTGGTCAGAATTGATAAAAAAACTTTTATGATATAATTAGGTTATGCTAATAAATGGGTCAAAATTAGGCAGCTCTAGAGTATTGAGTCTGCATGTTGGTGGAGCAGTAGCGACGGTAAAAAGAGTTGTGATTGATCCTAATAATCTAAAAATTATTGCACTCGAGGTAGGTGGGCCGTTAATACGTGGTGATGTTGGAAATATTCTAGATGTAACTGATATTCGCGAAGTGGCAAACGTGGGACTTATTATTGATTCTACTGATGATCTGATGCAGCAAGAAGATGTAATTAAAATCAATGAGATCATGAAACTCGATTTTGACTTAATAGGGCTAAAGGTTAAAACTAAAAAAGGATCGAAACTTGGCAAAGTGTTGGATTATGTTTTAGACGTAGAGACTTTCACGATTCATCAGCTCGTCGTACGCCGCCCAGCGACAAAAGCTTTGCTTGATCCAGAACTAATTATCCCACGCAGTGAAATTATAGAAATTAATGACTTTGAGGTAATCGTAAAAGACGAAAAAAAGACAGAGAAGAAAAAGGCAGCAGAGCCCGCGAAGGATTTTGTGCCTAATTTTGTGAATCCGTTTCGAGAACCAAATTTTTCGACAATGCATAGTCGAACCCCTGGCGAACGAGATACTGAATAAGTTTGTCGTTGTCATACCTAGCGCGCTTTTTGGCGATGATTTTTTTAATTTCTTCTTCGTCGTTCCTAGTGGTGGAGTCTAGCACGTCGTCGATGATGGATCTCGCGACTCCTTTTTTAATGAGCTCCATTCTTAGTCTTTTTTGGCTGATTCCCTTTTTAACGAAGCGGTTTTCGACATAATACTCGGCGAATTTTTGGTCGTCTAAATAACCTTTTTCCACTAGGCGTGAAATAACTTCTTGAATAGTATCATCACCAAAACTAGAAGATTCTTTCTCGGACATGCTCAAGGGCGCTCGCCCAAGCTTACGGTCCGAAAAAGAACTTCTTGTTTTGGCTTTTTTTCTATTCAAATAATCGCGTGTTTCGCGGATAGAGTGAGGGCGGGTAAGGACCCATTCGAGCGTTCTTTGATAGAGCTTACCAAACTCGGAAGCCTTTTTATACTCAGCGAGTTTTTCGGGTGTTAAAGTTTGACCTTTTTTGAGGCTGAGGTCTACCACCTGAGCAATATCTAAAGAAAAACTATATTTATCATTAATAAAAACATTCACCCGGTTTGGATTCTTGACGGCTTGCTTGATATCTGAAACTAAGAAAGAATTGGCTGCGTTACCAGCACTTGTTGATATATTATCACACTTATGCTTATTTGTCAAGATTTCCATCTGTTTTTGAGCTTTTTCTGAAAGTACTTCATGAATATGCCAGAGGTAATATCGTCTTTGGCGAGTGGGTCTTTGCCGTAGTTTTTACGGAACTCTTCATAATCTTTTAGTGGTACCCATTTCACTGTTTCTACCTCGCCATCATCAAACGAAAAATTCTCTTCGTGGTTAGTGTAATCAACGACAAACATATTATAAAAGGCAATATCTCCTCTAAAGGCCAGGATAAGTTCTAGATCTTCTTTTTTTAAGTCATGAATACCAAGCTCTTCGCCTAGTTCACGTTCTCCGGCATCGGCAAAAGTTTCGCCATAGTTAACGTGGCCACCTACGGACGCGTCCCATTTACCTGGAAAACGATCTACACTCATGCTTCTTTTTTGGAAAAGAACCTCTATGCTATCTTCTGTAAAACGGTATAGCCAAATAATTGCGCCGCCGTAAGGGGATCGGCCTTCAACGTGATTGCCAAGATGAGATGGGCGGCCGCCGTTTGCTAACGGCTCGCCGTTTTCGCCATATTCTTGCCAGAGTTCGTCGCTATGCATTAAGCCTCTTCTTGTTCTTTAGCTTTAGCGCGGACTTCTTTTTCGATTTTAGCCATAAAGTCTGGTTTTTCTTTGAAGAATTTTTTGGCGGCTTCGCGGCCTTGGCCGATGGTTTCGCCGTTGTATTTAAGGAAAGCGCCGGACTTTTCGATGATGCCGTATTGGACGGCGAGATCTAGGATATCGCCAGTCTTAGAAATACCTTCGTTGTACATGATGTCGAATTCGGCGGTGCGGAATGGTGCGGCAATTTTGTTTTTGACAACTTTAATTTTAGTGCGGTTGCCAGCGATATTGTCGCCATCTTTGATTTGGCCGATGCGGCGGATATCGATGCGAACTGAAGCGTAGAATTTGAGAGCGTTGCCACCAGTAGTGGTTTCTGGGTTGCCAAACATGACGCCGATCTTCATGCGGATTTGGTTAATGAAAATAACGGTGGCTTTGGATTTACTGATAATACCAGTGAGCTTGCGCATGGCTTGAGACATTAAGCGAGCTTGGAGGCCCATTTGGGCGTCGCCCATATCGCCGTCGATTTCGGCTTGAGGAACGAGAGCGGCGACGGAGTCGACCACGATGAGATCAACTGCATTGGAGCGAACTAGAGTTTCGCAGATTTCAAGGGCCTGTTCCCCGTTGTCTGGCTGAGAAATCAAGAGATTGCTGGTGTCTACGCCGATGCGTTTAGCATAGGCTGGATCGAGTGCGTGCTCGGCATCGATAAAGGCAGCTTGGCCACCTTGCTTTTGGATTTCAGCGATAGCGTGAAGTGCAAGCGTGGTTTTGCCGGAAGATTCTGGGCCGTAGATTTCGATGATGCGGCCTTTTGGATAACCGCCGCCAAGGGCGAGATCAAGAGAAAGAGAGCCGGATGGCAAGAGTTCGACGTCGATTTTTTGCGTGTCACCAAGCTTCATAATTGAGCCGTCGCCAAATTGCTTAGTGATTTGCGCGATTGCGAGATCTAGGGCTTGTGATTTGCCGTCAGATTTTTTTGCTGATTCTGCTGGTTCTGATTTTTTGGTCATTGTATTACCTTCCTGTTAGTTATTAATATTATACCACATGGGTTGGCTCGAGATTAGCAAGACAAAAACACTGCCGCAAACACAAGCGTTACGGCAGTGTAAAAAGGAACTCTAAATTTAGCGAGAGAATCTAACTTTCTTAGATTGACGTTTGATAACTCTTTTGCTGGTGGAAGCCAAGATTAAGATAGCTGGTAAAGCGACGATGGCGACATATTTAGCCATTTCAACAGCGGCGATACCAGTATTTGGAACTCCAACGTCTTCGTCTTCGTCTTCTTCCTCTTCTTCGTCGTCCTTTGGAAGAGCCCCATATTTAATTTCAATTTCTTTATCTTCATCTAATCCCAAAATTTCAAGAAGCTCTTCTTCTGTATATTCTTCTTCCCAGGATTTTGGAACAGCGACGACCTCAATGTCATCACCGTCTGATCCTAAATAAATATAGATGTCGTCTTGAGTGAGACCAGATAAATCAAGTTTTTTGAGACCATCATTTTTATTTAATTCCAAATATTCAATATCTGGGTTGTTAGAAAGATCTAGCTCAGTTATTTTTTGGTCAACTATGGAGAGTCGTTTTAGTTTTTTGTTATTGGAAAGGTCTATTTCTTTGAGGCTACCTTCATATTTATTTTGAACACTTAAGTTGTTGATGTCTAATTCTATCAATTCTGTATTTTTAGATAGATCGAGCGCTTGAACGTCGCTGTCATAAAGCGTTAGGCTTTTGAGTTTTGGAAATTTTGAAAAATCTATTTTTGAAATATTCCCGTTATAATATAGGCCTATTTCTTCTAGAGTGTTTCCTGCTGGAAGAGTAACGTCTACATTGCCGGAAAGTTCAACCGTTTGCAATTTGCTAAAAGTAGACAAATTTAAGGGCCTGAGGCTTGTTGCCCTAAGATATAGGTGCTCTAAATTAGTGTTTGGTAAAGTAACTTGAAGGTTTTCTATGCCATCTGCTAGGATTGTAACTTCTCCAAGGGTAGTATTGCCAGATAAATCTATAGTCTGATCTTTAGCTGGATTTATATGTAGATATTCAATGGAAGTAAGTTTGTCTAGTTTTGTAACCTTAGCAGCATTGTTACATGACACTCTTTTGATGGTTGCAAGTTGTGCATCGGTTAGTGAAGTGGCGTTCCCTGGCTCTGGGTTCTCTGTATTATATGCATTTACTAAACATTGCTCGAAGTTTGCTCTTAGCTGTTCGTCTGTTGGTTCTTCGCCTTCAGCGAATGTTACTGGGGCAATTAGCCCTGCGCAGATCAGCGAGATACTTCCTACGGCAAGGAGGGCCTTGGTGGGAGAGAATTTTGTTTTTGTCATTTTTTTTGTTCCTTTTTTATTTTTTAGTCCTAGACTTATATTTTTGTCATTATAGCATAAGCTAGATGAACGTGTCAAGGATTTTGAAATGCCTTGCAAAAAACTTGCTTTTTTGGTAAAATATTTCCGTGGTCTCGTAAGCCTTCGACTTTCGATCCACCGTTCGTTTATCTGGTCTCGTAGTATAACGGTTAGTACAACGGGTTTTCATCCCGTCAATAGGAGTTCGACTCTCCTCGAGATCACCAAATTTTGAATCAGAGCCAAAAAGGCTCTTTTTTGTTGCATTCTGAAAAAATTTATGGTAAAATGCGCGTAAGAGAATGTCATAAACACAAAAAAATAACCCCACGAAAGGTATTCTTACATGAGAAGTGTTTTTAAAAAACTATTATTAGTAATGGTTGTTAGTGTACCGGTGGTACTCGCGGCCACTAGTTTTCGGGATGCTAGCGCAGAGTTTGTTGATACTGATGTAGTAACGCAGAAAAACTGGCGCAACGAATATGAGCAAGGCGCTAATAAATCTACATTGTCGCATGCAAAACTAACCAGCGATGGGGGGTATGTTGTTGCTGGCAGCACATGCACGCAAAGATATTCTGGCTGTGATGGCGTTGTTGTTAAATATAGTTCAAATGATCAAATTGAATGGCAGCTAGTTTGGGGCGGAACCGGAAATGAGATTCTTAGAGACGTCGTTGAAGTTGAAGATGGCGGGAATAAGTATTATATAGCAGCAGGAAGATTCGAGAATCCAGTAACTGCTGGCGGGACAACCATCACAAGTGCAGGCGGCACCGACGTAGCGCTTGTTAAAATCGATTCTGATGGACAAATAGTTTGGCAAAAAGTTGGGGTGGAAATGGAAGCGAAGATGTTGGCTCTATTATTCTCGCCAACGATAATGGGGTTGTAATTAATGGAGGAGCTAGTAACTATTCTTCTCCTTATGTTATAGAGGCTTCTGGGTCTGGTGAAAGAATCGAGAGCAATCAAACATTCTTGACGCTTGCTGTAAAATTTGATCTTGATGGCACGGTAATCTGGCAGAAGGATTGCACCATATCTGGTGCTTTAACGGATATAAATTCAATAATCAATAATCCTAATGGTGGTTATATAATTGCACAAGGAACAGAGCCAGGATGTGCTCAATTAATTTTGCTCAACGAATCTGGTGTTTTAACCAACACAATATATAGAGGTCCAAATGAAAGCTATTTTTTGGATGCTTTTGCGACAGAAAATGAAATCGTAGCCGTTGTAGTTGAGAATAGAGGTAATGGTGGTTTTGCTGATAGCGAAAGTTCTTACGTATTAAAATACAATCAAAGTGGGTCGCTGCTTGCTACGATAGAAGTTTCTACGTCGTATGGTTATGGTAGCGCCTCCATTGAACCAATTTTTGACCCTTCAGACGGCATAACCTTGATTGGTTATTTAATGTCTCAAGATAATAAAATTACTAAATACGATACTAACGGCAATGTGATATTTGAACACTCATATAGTGCATCCTTTGTGGATGCATTCCCACTTTCTGACGGCTCTTATTTGGCATTTGGCTCGTTCACTAATACCATCCCAGCTTCTGGCGAAGCTGGAGCTGTAAATACCTCCCTACAATATGGAGATTCAGTAGTAACAAGGTTTGCGCCGGAAGTTACATATTATGATGTGGAGATGGTGGCGATTGACCCGCGCTCTGATAGTACGGTTACAGACGAAACCACTCGCGTTGCGGCAAATACTACAGTAACGGAACCGCAAAATGTGTCTGAATATACTGGATATCAACTTGATGGTTGGTATGAAAAAGATGATAATGGTGAGTTCTTGTCTGAGCCATTTGATTTTTCTACACCAATCAATAGAGACGTAAAGCTTTATACCAAATATGAAAAATTGAGCTATGAAATTGGGTTTTATACTGCAACATATAATACCCAAGATGCAGAACCAGTTTATCGGCTTGTCGAAACTAGAACTTTAGGGGTTGGCGACACGACCTATTTGCCATCTGAAATGAGTTGGGGCGCTTTCGGTTATGATGTCGATGAATGGTATGTCGGAAAATTCGTAGATGGCCAACCAGTCATAAATGAAAATATGAGATTTGATCTAGGAGAATTTACATATAGCACTTCCTATATCGAAAATGAGGCAGAAAGATTTGATTTTATGGTGTCTAAACTTACCAGGAAATCATATCCAGTCGCTTATACTATTATTAATAATTGCGAAAATAGCACTTTCACTGGAACTGTCAATGTATATTATGGGGATACGATTCCTCTTGAATATATAACTCCTACTGATAGTAAATGTATTCTAACCGATTTAAAAAGTTCCGAGAGCGCTTATGGAAATTATGAGGCTTTCGATCCAAGTACGCCAATAACGAGCAGCCTATATATTACTGGTACGTGGGAACGACAATATCTATTGCTTCACGACAACCAGCTGACTTATGCGGATGGGACGGCTTTTGACCCAGATGAAGCGGATCGTAAAATTGTCTGGGATCAAACAACTGGGGTCTTGAGCTTTAATGGTTATAATGAAAACAATTTTGCGCCAGTTAAAATTAAAAATGGCGATACGCCGATAACCTTGGTATTTAGAGACCATAACCTTGTAAATATTGAGTCTGAATCGCCACTCGTTCTTGGTGGAGATGGAGATTTGAAAGGCTCTATTAAGTCTGATTCTAGCATAGTAATTGAGGGCGGAGATTATAATGATGCCGAGATTATTGCTACTGAAAATTTGGTAATGAACGATGGCGAAGTCTACAAGTTGTCTGTACACCAAACTTCGTCCGATATGATAAATATGGTAATTAATGGCGGTAAAGTAAGGAATGTATATGTTGGAAGCGGCTCATCATACGGGAACGGCACATTAACTGTGAACGATGGTGAAATCACTGGTAGTATCAACATGAAAGCAGAGTTCACGAATAACATAGTTGTAAACGGGGGCAAGATTAATACTCTAACGATGGAGAGTGGTGATCCAGAAGTATATGCGACTTCCTTCATTATGAATGGTGGTGAAGCTACAATTGGTGGACTAAAAGGTACGAAGTATCTTGAAGTGAACGATGGCGACTTAAAAATCATGAGATTTAATGATCTTGATGATACGCCAGCTGTGGAAGTTGAAGGATTCGTAGTGTTTAATGGTGGTAAGGTACTAATTTCTGGTGGGATGGTCCCGTTGATGGTAACAGATAATGGGATGATGGATCGAATAGCCGAGTATGAAGAACAGATAAATAATGTGAGCGACGAAGAAGTGGCGCTTTACTGTGAAGGTGACCTCGAAGAAATCAACGCTGATCTAAGAGAAGTTGGTTTGGATGAATTCGAAAATGTTGACGAATGTAAACAAAACTTACGTGAAACAGAAATAAAAATGCTTAAAAAATATTACAACATTCCAGAAAATGGCATCGTAGAATTTAATGGTGGAGATGTGACTTTTGAGGTAGCAGATGCGGACAAGTTGATTGGATATTATGCGGATATTATAAGGGAAAGTTTTAGGGCTGAAATGGAAGACGAAATAGCATCGGCGTTGGAGGAGCTCGATCAAGTAGATGAAGCGGAGGTCATAAGAGCATGCGAAAATATGTATGATGATTTTAACGCTATGTTCGCCGAAGTCGGAATGGCTGGATTTACAAGTAAAGATGATTGTAAGCAGAATCTAATTGAGCGCTATAAAGAATTCTTGCCGAAGCATTATGAAAAAGAGTTGGAAGACACAATAGATGACTACGTGACGGAAAGGAGGGCCTATATCGCTGGAGAGATAGAGGAAGGGGCAATGCCAGTTCCAATAATAGTTAGAGGCGATAGCAGCGATGTAAGCGAAAACGCAATTTATATTGCCGATGATATGAAAAAAGATCCCGAGAGTATAGAGGCAGTAATAACCGCTATGAAACTCGTTAGAAATGGACAAATAGAACGAAGCACAAAAGTCGCCACATTTGGGGATGGTAACGGAGACGTAAGCTTGGTGGTCGAGGTTGACGACCATTACGATGTCGTTGGCTATACTGTAGAAAATGTGCCGGAAGTAGCGAGAATTTATAAATATATTCCACCAGTACCAGATACTGATGATGAAGAAGATGAAAATGAGGATGGCGGAGAGGAAAGTCCCAGCGATTCAAAAGAAAAATCTGGTGATCAAGGTTTTGAATGGGTTGGCGTTAGTAAGGCAGCAGCTAGTAGCGTTGTTATTAGTGTTATAACTATGATTATTACTGGGACAGCGCTTGTTGTTTATCGACGTCTACGCCAAAATAAATAATCTTGCTATTTTAAGGTGAATATGTAATAATATTCGCACGAGCTGGTAGGGGCTTGTTGATGGCGTTTATTCGTAGTTTTTGTGCAAGAGGCGGTGATTACATGTATAGAAAGCGCGCATTAGGAAGAATTAATAATGGTTTTGTGTTAGTAACTGTAGATGAACGCAAAGAGAAAGTGTCCTTTAAAACTCAGGGGCAAGATGTAACGGTTAGAGATTTAATCGAAAATGACCATATTTATGCTCTGCTAATTAAGACCTGCTATGGGATAACAGACACAAATATGAATAAAAAGATTTGGTTAGACTCTTATGTGACTAAACATAGGCCGATTACACCAGCAATAGTTTCTGCTTTGATCGAAGAGTATTACGACCAGAAGGTCGTCGAAGAAAGGTACACGATCAATAATTAAAGCCAAGCAGAAATTACATTGACATTGGGCGACTCCTACCAAGTCGCCCCTTTTCATGGTATAATATTGCTACGGGTTCGTCGTTCAACGGATAGGACATATCCCCTCTAAGGATACAATGCTGGTTCGATTCCAGCCGGACCTACCAAATTTGAGATTGAATATGATTATAGGTATTTTAGATTCAGGAATTGGTGGAAAGACCGTTCTAAAAGAAATCAAAAAACTTCTTCCAAACGAAGAATATGTTTACTTTGCAGATTCCGAAAATTGTCCTTACGGAACTAAACCATTAGATGAACTAAAACAAATCGTGTCCCACGGTGCTGAATATTTATTATCAAAAGGTGCAAAAATTATTGTGCTGGCTTGCAATACCGCAACTACGCAAACGATAGATTTTCTAAGGGAAAAATATCCCGAGGTACCGTTTGTCGGAACGGAACCGGCAATAAAAAAAGCCTGCGACGAAAGTGCTGATAATGCAAAAATTATTTTACTTGCAACTGAAGGCACCGTGCACGCAGAAAGAACGAAAGAGCTAGTTGATGACAATAAAAAACCTGGGCAAACCGTAGGCATTGTGGCCTGCGAAGGATTAGCACGAGCAATTGAAGATAATAATAATTTTGCCATTGATGAAATTTTATCAAAAATAGAAAACCCAGAAACTTTTGACACCGTAGTGTTAGGATGCACACATTATCCAATTATCCGTGATAAAATCCAGGCAAGGTTTTCGCATGCAAAATTAATCGACGGCGGCGAAGGTGTAGCCAAAGAAGTTTTAAGAGTTTATCAAGAAATTAATTCTTAGGTTTTTCGAGTTGATAATAAATTGATGGGGCAAAACGAACTGGCGCTAGGGTTACCTGAGCGCTTTTTTCTAGCTTGGTGAGAACTTTGGTACCAAAAACTTTTTTGAGCGTAGTGCTGCGGAAATTGGAAACGGAACGAACTTTTTTGATTTTGAAACCAGATTTTTTGAAAACTTCCTCGATGTATTTTGGATGATAGTTGTAAAAACCAGCTTTATCTATATTTTTGAGATGGGATGGTTCGCGATCAAATGGGTTAACATCAGATTTTTTAAACCAATATCTAAACATTTTTGGCAAAGTCTTTTTGTTGGCGACTTCGATCACGGCAATACCACCAGGTGCGAGGACGCGATAAAGTTCATTTGAAACTTTTTGCATTTCTTTAAAGTGGTGGGTAGCACGAACCATAAGCAGCGAATCGAACTCGCCGTCTTTAAAAGGCAGGGCATAAATATCTCCAGCCTTGGTGTTGATTTTGTCACCGTATTTATCTTTGGCTTGTTTGAGCTCGGTTTTAGAATAATCGAAAATAGTAGATTTTTTGGCGCGATGAATGTATTCGTCGGCTAAACGGCCGTAGCCACCAGCAATATCAACAAAGTTTTCCATTTTTTCTGGCAAAAGCTTGCGAATAGCAATGCGGTCAGCCATGTCTTCATATTTACGGTTGGCGTCTTCCCAAAATATTTTTTTATAATCGTAGCCATTGTAATCAGAAATAACTTTTTCTGATTTTTGTTTAGTGTTCTTT
>JAEEGL015378952.1_pt1 | contig 25081 bp, 14 predicted proteins | sample 9134231 | NCBI WGS metagenome assembly JAEEGL01 (sample SAMN16246548, study PRJNA631951) | gut metagenome | biome: gut microbiome; feature: rumen; material: fiber-attached | host: Bos | place: Iran: Karaj | collected 2018-10 | reverse complement strand
GCAGGGCTTCAGGCACTCCGCTGAGCACGCGTTTGTTACCGCCCTTCTCTGCGACCTTCAGTTGTTCCCAGTTCTTGAGAACCTGATCAACAGTAATCTCGCCCTTCTCTATACGCTCGGCTTCGGGGCCGAAAACGTGGGGATGTCGATAGATGAGCTTGTCGCAAAGTTTGTTGCAAACATCGGCAATATCGAAATCGCCTGTCTCGCTGCCTATCTTGGCATAGAAAACGATATGAAGGAGGACATCGCCCAATTCCTTGCAAATCTCGCCTTTGTCATTCTTGATAATGGCATCGGCCAGTTCATACGTCTCCTCGATGGTGTTGGGACGCAGGCTCTCATTGGTCTGCTTGCGGTCCCACGGGCACTTCTCGCGCAGGTCGTCCATGACGTCGAGCAGGCGACCGAAGGCCGCTATCTTTTCTTCTCTTGTGTGCATTCGTTCTCGATTTTCGGCGCAAAGGTAGTAATAATAAGTGAAAAAGGAGAAGGGAAAAGTAAAAAATGAGAATAGACTCCGCACTTTTTGCCTCTGCAAGGTCTATAGCAAGCCAACCACTGTCTTATGAACCTGTAAAAAGCAGCCTACCTGCTGTCGCGTGAACGCTAACAAAAAAAGCAGGCCTGCTCTCCCGTGACCGATAAATAAGAGAAACAGACCTGCCATCGCGTGACTGAGAAAAATGAAGCAGACCTGCTGGGGGGGGCGGGTCTGCTATTGTGGTTGGTAACTTAGCGCGTCAGCTGTACCAGATGGTTGCGTTGCTCGAAGATTCGTAGTAGCGATCATAGTCGTCATTCAGGTAGTTGTCGAGCTCGTATTCCTCCTGAAAGTGCATTTTCTTTTTCGGTTTCATAAGCGAGTCCTCCATTATTAAGGTAAAACGTTTGTTCATTAATTGGCATGACAAAAGTAGTAATAATACAAGAAAGCAGAAAGTTTCTCAACTCCTTTTATGCGTTTTTAACGCTTTTTATATCGAAAATGGAACAAAAAAAGTGTAGAAAAGACAACCTCTGACGTGCTTTTGCTCTCTTTCATTCATTCCGCTCTCACAACACTTGAATCTGACGATGAAGGGCAATTCCTAGGAATCACCTTTATTAACGTCTCACATTTTTCGCTGAACGTCTCATGTGCGCGCGAAAATGGGCGGAGGTGTATGCTCGTGTTCCATAAAAAGTGTACTTTTGCATCGTATTCAAATCCCATAAAACCCAAGAAAGATGAATAGATTCTTATCTCTTGCTTTGCTGTTCGTCGGTTCGTTCACGGCGTCAGCTACTGTTCGTATGCCCCAGTTGTTTCAATCGGGAATGGTCGTTCAGCGCGGCTGTCCCATCCCAGTTTGGGGACAAGCAGATGGCGGCGAGCGCGTCGTAGTTAGTTTCCGTAAGAAGAACTACGAGACTCGTGCCGATGCCGACGGCAGTTGGCGCATAGAGTTACCTCAGCAGAAAGCAGGTGGTCCCTATCGACTGACCATCAACGATGTTGTGCTGGACAGCGTCTTTGTAGGCGATGTCTGGTTGTGCTCGGGCCAGTCGAACATTGACGTCACCATAGAGAGAGTCTATCCGCAGTACACTCAAGAGATTGACGACTATGCCAACGACCACATTCACCTATTTCGAGTGCTGACCGACACCGATACGCATGGTCCCAAGAGCGACATCAAACAAACGGCGTGGCGCGCACTCAACCGTGATAATGCGTGGACATTCTCGGCTGTAGGCTATTTCCTTGGGCGTGAGATGTTTAAGCGGACGGGCGTTCCACAAGGCATTATCGTCAACAGTCTGGGAGGCTCACCCATTCAAGCGTGGTTGGCTGCCGACACGATTCGCGACCATTTCGCCGCAGACTATCAACGCTTGGTGTTCTATCAGGATGACAACGTCGTGCATGCCCTCCAAAATGCTAACCAACAAGCCAGCAACCGATGGCAGCAGCAGATGGACCAGTACGACCCCGGACTGATTCAAGACTTTGCTCAGCCCGATTTCGACGACCACGCGTGGCGCGAAGTGCAGCAGTACGAAAATATCACAGGCAAACAACAGCATGTAGGGTCGTTCTGGGCTCGACAGCAAGTGCAGGTCGATGCCGCTCATGCGGGTCGCCCGGCTCGGCTATTGCTTGGCACGCTGTTCGACATGGACTATACTTATTTGAACGGACGTGAAGTAGGTCGAACCTACTACCAGTATCCTCCGCGGCGGTATGATATACCCGCTGGTGTCCTACGCGAAGGGGTTAATACGTTGGCCGTGCGTTTTGTTACGAAAGGTGGAAATCCGCATTTCATCAAGGAGAAGCCCTACAAACTTATCTTCGACGATGGCACAGAACTGCAGCTTTCTGATCGTTGGCGCGTTCACGAGGGCACACCGATGCCACGCTGTCCGCAAGTCGACATCTCCGTTCAGAACCTGCCTTCCGTGCTTTACAATGCGATGCTGTGCCCGTTGGCGCCTTATCCCCTGTCGGGCGTCGTCTGGTACCAAGGCGAGTCGAACACTGGCGATGGCGCTATCTACGAGCAGATGCTGACGCAACTCATCACAGGTTGGCGACAGTTGTGGCAGGCTCCCGAAATGCCTTTTGTTGTTGTTCAGTTGGCTAATTTCATGGAACCCTCTGCCCAACCGCAGGAATCGGGCTGGTCGCATGTGCGTGAGGCCCAGCGCTTAACAACGAAGCATGTCTCGCAAACCGCTTTGGCAGTAGCTATCGATTTAGGCGAGATGGTGGACATCCATCCGTTGCGCAAGCGTGAGGTTGCCGAGCGTGTGGCTCGTGCTTTCGACCATCTGAAATGGAATCCGCGTACGACGCTCTCGCCTGAGGTCACATCGGCTAAAGCGGAAGGCTCAGTCATCACGCTGACGCTTGATCAGCCGTTGGCCACGGAGGGTGAGTTCTATGAATTCGAAGTCGCTGGCACTGATGGGCGTTTTGTCAACGCACAGGCATCGGGCAGCGGCAACAACATACGCCTCACCTCGGCGGTAAGCGAGCCTCGGCGCGTGCGCTATGCGTGGAAGAACAACCCCATCAAAGCAAATGTCTACGCTGTGAACGGACTTCCGATGTCGCCTTTCCAGATGGAAATCGGACGATAGTTCAGGATCGTCACCTACGTCTTTTCAGTAGCGACAGATAAGAGTGAGAGCTGGGTCCATCGGACTCAGCTCTCTATGTTTCGGCGTATCTTGGTCAGGTAGGCAGTCATGGCCTCCTCGTCGCGGTCGTCGATGATCTGGATGAGTTGTTTTAGCTCGGAGCGGATCATTTCAACCTTTGGCTTTGTATGCGGGTTGAAGAGAATTTCGCGCAGGAGCGTGTCGTCCTCCGACAGTACGCCGCGTGCAATTTTCATATGCCGCTTGAAGGTCGTTCCCGGGGTGTCTTGATGCTTCATGACCGCCGAGAATACGAAGGTCGAAACGAAAGGAATGGAGAGCGAGTAGGACATCGTCTCGTCGTGCTCAGCAAACGAGAGTTCCTTCAGGTTGAGACCGAGGCGTGTGTAGAGGTCGCGGAAGAAGATGCGGCCCATGTAGTCGCCTTCGTTGATGAGGATGGCGTTCTCGCGAGAGAGGTCACCCAGATTGGCGAAAGTGGGGCCGAACATGGGATGCGACGAGGCGTAGCGATGGCCTGTGCCCTCGTAGTACTCCTTGAACCCCGTCTTGACACTGCTGATGTCCGAGAGAACACAGTCAGGACCGATGTGCGGCAGCAATTCATCGAAGACGGTTAGTGTGTACTTCAGCGAGACGGCATTGATGACGAACTCGGGATTGAAAGCGTCGACCTCGTCGAGCGAGGTGAAGCGTTGCGTGTTGTAAAGGAAGCGCATTCGATGCGGGTCGTTGTCGTAGACCGCCACTTCGTGATCGAACGAAAGCAGGTCGGTGAAAAACGAGCCCATCTTACCGGCTCCAAGTATGAGAATTCGCATAATAAGATAGGACCCACCCCCCAACCCCTCCAAAAGGAGGGGCGTAGCTGTGCATGGAGGCTTATAGAGTCATTGCTTAAAGGTTTATGTTTATCTCCCCACTGACAATCCCCCTCTCTAATGGGCGGGGTGACCTTTGGGCGGGGTGTGTCTAGTTATTTATTCATAATCTCAATCTGCTGACGGACGCTCTCGCTGTGGATGGCCTCATAGACTTTTTTGACGAAGTCGGGGTTCATGCCGCAGAGGGCACCCTGAGCCCCTCGCTTGTCGAGGATTTCGCTGTAGCGAGTGGTCTGGAGAACAGTCATATTATGCAGCTTCTTGTATTCCGCAATCTCACGGCTGATGCGCATGCGCTTGGTGAGCAGGTCCATGAGTGAGTTATCCAATTCGTCAATCTGCTTGCGCAGTTGGCTAATGCTCTCGGTGGCCTCTACGCTATCGCGGATGACGAGTCGGTCGAGGATGAAGTCGAGCACCTCGGGCAGCACCTGTTGCTTGGCATCGCTCCACGCGCAGTCGGGGTTGCAGTGGCTTTCGATCATCAGTCCGTCGAAACCCAGGTCCATCGCCTGCTGCGAGATAGGCGCTATCAGGTCGCGTCGTCCGCCCATGTGGCTGGGGTCGGTGATGATGGTCAAGGCGGGGAAGCGGCGCTTTAGTTCAATGGGCAGATGCCACATCGGGGGATTGCGGTAGAGCTTCTGGTCTACGCTCGAGAAGCCGCGGTGGATGGCTCCGAGTCGACGGATGCCGGCATTGTTGATGCGTTGCAGTGCACCTGTCCACAACTCGATGTCGGGGTTCACTGGATTCTTGACGAACACGGGCACGTCCACGCCTCGCAAAGCGTCGGCAATAGCTTGGACCGAGAAGGGATTGGCACTCGTGCGTGCACCAACCCAGAGGATATCGATGCCAGCTTCCAACGCAGCCTCGACGTGCTCGGGTGTCGCCACTTCGGTGGCGATGAGCAAGCCTGTCTCGGCTTTGACGCGTTGCAGCCAAGGCAGGGCGGGTTTGCCTTTTCCCTCGAAACCGCCTGGCTTCGTACGAGGCTTCCAAACTCCAGCGCGGAAGATCTTAATGCCGTTGTTGGCCAACTGGCGCGCGGTGTCCATGACTTGCTCCTCAGTCTCGGCAGAGCAAGGGCCGGCAATCACCAATGGACGTCGTTGTTCAATACCCGGAAGGGCGAGAGGGGATAGTTCTAATTCGTATTCCATATTCGGATGATTAATGATGAATATTCAATTGTGCGATTCTTCTCAGCGCTTCACGCATCTGTTCGTCCTTGGCGCAAAGCGAGATGCGGACATAGCGGCTTCCATTGCTTCCGAAGATGAAGCCAGGGGCGATGAAGACGCGTGCCTCGTGCAAGACGCGTTCGGTGAGGTCCTCGACGTCGGGAATCGAGTCGGGGATACGTCCCCAGAGGAACATACCTGTCTGGGTAGGGTCGAAACTGCATCCCAATGCCGTCATGATTTGCTCGGCAATGAGGCGGCGTGAGGCGTAGACGCGTACGTTGGCTTGCTCGTGCCACTCGTCCTCGTTATGGGTGAGCGCTTCGGCAGCGGCCAGTTGCATGGCGCGGAAGGTGCCGCTGTCGATATTGGTCTTCACCTTCAAAATCCAGCGGATGAACTCGGCATTCGTTGAGAGCATGCCTACACGCCACCCCGGCATATTATGGCTCTTCGACATCGAGTTGAACTCGATGCAGCAGTCCTTGGCACCGGGGACCTGTAGGATGCTGAGCCGTTCTCCGTCGTTGAGGATGAAGCTATAGGGGTTGTCGTTGACGATGACGATACCGTGCTTTTGTGCGAAAGCCACGAGCCGTTCGTACGTCTCGCGCCGAGCACGAGCTCCTGTCGGCATGTGCGGGTAGTTGGTCCACATCAACTTGACGCGCGAAAGGTCCATCCGTTCCAACTGCTCGAAATCGGGCTGCCAACCGCCGGCTTCGGTCAATTCGTAGTTCACCACCTCGGCGCCGAGCAGGCGCGAGAGTGCGGTATAAGTGGGATAGCCTGGGTTAGGCACGAGCACCTGCTCGCCGGGGTTAACCAATGCCAGTGTCACGTGCAGGATCCCTTCCTTCGAACCGATGAGGGGTTGTATCTCGGTCATGGGGTCGAGTGTGACGTCGTACCAACGTTTGTAGAAGGCAGCCATGGCCCGCTTCAGTTCGGGCGTACCCACCGTGGGTTGATAGCCGTGGCCATTGGGCTTGCGAGCCTCATCGCACAGCACTTCGATGGTTCGTATTGATGGCGGCATGTCGGGACTGCCGATGGCCAGCGAGATGATATCCTGTCCTTCGGCATTCAGCTGCGCTACCTCCTTCAGTTTGCGCGAAAAATAGTATTCCTGCACCAACGACAGACGATCGGCAGGTTTAAATGTGTTCTTTTCCATGTTTGTATTCTCCGAGGATTTTTAAGTCAGAAGTGAGCGGACGTATTGCATCGATGCCTTGCGAGTAGCGAGTGTAGTCGCTGAACTGTACGTCGACGTAGAACAGGTATTCCCACTCGCGGCCGATGATGGGCAGCGACTGAATCTTCGTCAGATTCAATTTGTAGAAAGAAAGTACGGAGAGGACGTGCGAGAGCGAGCCCTCCTCGTGAGGTAATGAAAAGACGATGCTGGCTTTGTCCGTCGTGAGATTGTTTCTAAGTAGATTCGCGCGCGCAGGCGAGGCAATCACCAGGAAGCGCGTGAAGTTATGCTTGTTGGTCTCTATACCCTGCTCTAGCACTTTGAGGCCGTACATCTGTGCGAGGGCTGCCGAGCCTATGGCGGCGTGATGCCGATGCTGTCCTTGTGCGATGGTGCGAGCCGCTCCGGCCGTGTCCGAAGCTTCGACCACTTTCAGAGAGGGATGCTGTCCGAGGAAGTCGCGGCATTGCATGAGCGCTACGGGGTGGGAGTGCACTTCTTGGATGTCGTCCCAGTCGTCGTCGGGCAGGCAGAGCAACGAATGCTTGATGCGCAGCTTGTGTTCGCCTACGATGGTGGCGCCCGAGTCGCGAAGCAGTTCATAGTTGTGCAGCAGCGAACCAGCGATGGTGTTCTCGATAGCCACCAGCCCGATGGCCGTAGGGTCGTCGCGCAGCGTGGTGAACACCTGCTCGAAGGTCGAGCAGCAGATGAGCCCAATCTCTTCGTTCTCGAAGAACTGATGGGCAGCGATGTCGTGGAAACTGCCCTCTATGCCTTGGATGGCTATTCGCTTCATATCTTTAATGTTTTAACTCCTCGCTCGTTGCCGGCGACGATTCTTGATGGTTCTAACTCATGCCCTTTGCATTCGACAAGCTCATGCCCCAGCGTAATGCCGCGAGCATTTGCGAAGGACGCTTAGTCTCAAAAGAAAGCCCCGCCTCTGATGTGAAGCGGGACCTTTATGATGACGATTCTCAATTTCAATTTCCAATTGTCAATTGACGCACGGCCTACCGCTTCACCCCTGTTGGGCAAAGTAAAAATAGAACCAATAATAAGCGTTCAGTTGTTGCATGGATGTCTTTTTATGTTTTGACGGCGCAAAAGTATGTATTTTCTGCGAAACTGCCAAATAAAATATCATTTTTTCATTAAAATAGGCGCAAAACTATCCTTTTGTATATCCTCCTCGAGTGAATTGACAAGTCGGATGCAAGGGCTGCGCCTGTTTGTTGATGCCGTGGATAATGCCGTTTCAAAGGGTGTTCAGTATGCTCAGCAGACGGCCTTTTCTTCGTTTTTGCAAAAACAATTTCGCTTTTCTTTGCCTTCTGTTGCAAAAATAATCCAAATAATTTTGTCCGTTGGTCGAATTATGCTAAATTTGCGACCGAAGTCTTGCATTAACGACCTTTTAACCTAAAGAGCACTGGCCTATGTACGATAAGTTTTCCGAGCAAGCCCTCACGGGACTGCACCGTTATAGGAACGTGAAGTTCAGCCCGCCTCCCATGCCGTGACGGCATACACCCACGCGTGCGCTCGTGGTATGCATTGGAGCGCATTCCCTGTTTAAAGTCATTTAAGCAACCTACTCAACTTTCGCAAGTTATGATGAAGTTCTTCGCAGAGTGAAGCGCCCCGTAGGGCCGAGCGCTTGAAGTATCAAGCGTCCCTTTGGGTCGAGCGAAGAACTCCCAAACCAGCTCCGCTTACGAAAGTTAAATAAACTAATAATGAGCATCTACTTACCTAAAAAGACAATATCTTATGGCTGAACAACAACTACCAACCATCGAGGAGGTGTTCTCCTGGATGCGGAAACTCTATGACGAGAGTTATTCGGGCCTCACTAAACTGGAGAAAAACGAACAGCACATGTACGGCACGATGGTGACTACACCCTCGGACAAGAAGTTCATCGTGCGCATGCTCGATGAGACGAGCCAGATACGCGACCGCCAGAAGCTGGCCTTGCGCGTGAAGGAACTCATCGACCAATACGGAATCCCCAAGTTCCTGGACACTACGGATCACGCCCTGTTCTGGATGTACCAGAAGTTTGCTTACCTGCCGCTCTTCAACTGGGCGGCTGTGCCCATCATCAAATGGCGTCTGCGCCGCGACACCAGCCGCGTCATCATCAATGCTGCACGCCCCAGTCTCACTGAGCATTTGGCCACTCGCTTTGATCAGAACATAGGGCAGAACGTGAACTTGTTGGGCGAGGTCGTGCTGGGCAACGAAGAGGCCGAGAAGCGCTACCAGTCGTACCTCGAGGCGCTGAAGGAGCCCGACATCAACTACATCTCGGTCAAGATATCAGGCATCTACGCGCAGACGCACGCGTTGAACTATAAGGAGTGCTTCCCCGAACTGGTGCGCCGCATGTCCGAGCTCTACCAGACGGCCATTGACTATCCCTACACCGACCCCGACGGCGTGACGAAACCCAAGTTCATCAACCTCGACATGGAGGAGTACAAGGATGCCCATCTGACGATGAAACTGTTCAAGGACGTACTCTCGTTGCCGCAGTTCAAGAACTACGAGGCGGGCATCGTCGTGCAGGCCTACTTGCCCGATGCCTGGGGCTTCCAGAGCGAGCTGCTGGAGTTCGCCCGCAAGCGCGTGGCCGAGGGCGGAGCGCCCATCAAGATGCGTATCGTCAAAGGCTGCAACCTCGACATGGAGAACATCGTCAGCGACCTGCGTGGCTGGCCTAATCCCGTGCGCAAGAGCAAGACAGAGGTGGATGCCAACTACTTGCACATCATCGAGCGCGGCCTCAAACCCGAGAACGCACGTGTGCTCCACATAGGCATGGCGTCGCACAACCTGTTCACCATCTCCTATGCCTACCTGCTCACCCAGATGTACCAGACGCCGAAGGACTGCTTCTGCTTCGAGATGCTCGAGGGTATGGCCAACCACGTCTGGCGCGCACAGCGGAAGTTGGGCAACCACGTCATCCTCTACACGCCCGTGGTGAAGAAGGAGCACTTCCTCAATGCCATCAGCTACCTCGTGCGCCGCATGGACGAGAACACGGCCCCCGACAACTTCCTGACCCACTCGTTCTCGCTCAAGCCCGATACGCCCGAGTGGCGCAACCTCCAACAGCAGTTCATCGATGCCTACCAGATGAAGGACCATCTCGACCACACGCCCACCCGCACACAGGACCGCAATCAGCCCTACGTGGGACAGGAGCCGCAGGACGAGATGCAGAACGAACCCGACACCGACTTCGACCGCTTCTGCAACCAGCAGTGGGTCGAGAAGATCTTTGCCAAGTGGGGACCCACCCCCGACCCCTCCCGTAATGGAGGGGAGGCGGCTGGCGCAGAGAACGGGAACGAAAACGTTAACGAAAACGGGAACGATTCGTCATTCGTCATTCGTCATTCGTCATTCTCAGGCTGGAAGCCGGGCGACCTGCTGCCCACGCAGATAGGCGCCGAGCTCGTCTACAACGACGACCGCGTCCGCTACTTTGACCGCTCGCAGGAGGGCGATGTGCTGGTGTGCACGATGAGCCGTGCCAACCGAGCGCAGACCGAGCAGGTGCTGGCCACGGCCGCTGCCGACGCAGGTCATTGGCGCCAGACGACTATCGAGGAGCGCCATCAGACGATGTACCGCGCTGCCAACATCCTCGGACAGATGCGCGGCGACCTCTGCGGCGCGATGTGCGCCATCACGGGCAAGACCATTGAGGAGGCCGACGTGGAGGTGTCCGAGGCCATTGACTACTGCCGCTTCTACACCACCACGATGAAGCGTCTGGCGGCGCTGCCCGACATCGAGATGAGGCCCAAGGGCACCTTGCTCGTGCTCTCGCCTTGGAACTTCCCCTGCGCCATTCCCTGCGGAGGCGTCGTTGCCGCCTTGGCATCGGGCAACACGTGCGTCCTCAAGCCTGCCACCGTGGCGGCGCCCGTGGCTTGGCTCTTTGCCCGTGCCTTCTGGGAGGCTGGCGTGCCTAAGGAGGCGTTGCAGGTCGTCATCACTGACCGCGAGGCCACGCCGCTACTGACGTCGTCGCCCGTCGTGAAGCACATCATCCTCACGGGTGGCACCGAGACCGCACAGGCCATCGCACACGCCCATCCGCGCAAGCCCCTCAGCGCCGAGACGGGCGGCAAGAACGCCATCATCCTCACGGCCAAAGGCGACCGCGACCACGCCATCATGAACGCCTGCCGATCGGCCTTCGGTAATGCCGGGCAGAAATGCTCGGCCTGCTCGCTCTTCCTCGTCGAGCGCTCAGTCTACGAGAACCCCGAGTTCTTCGAGAAACTCAAGGACTGTGCCTCGTCGCTCAAGGTGGGTGGCGTATGGAACGCCGGCAACATCGTGGGCCCGATGATCACCAACCGCAACGACAAGCTCGAGCAGGCTTTCAAACTCGAGCCTGGCGAGCGTTGGCTCATCGCCCCCGCGTTTGTCGACCAGAAGAAGTACATCCTCCGTCCGACCATCAAGGTGGACGTTAAGCCCGAGTCCTTCACCTTCCGCACCGAACTCTTCGCCCCGCTGCTGGCCGTGGCGCCCTTCGACACGCTCGAGCAGGCCGTCGACCTCGTCAACGGTCTCGACTACGGTCTCACCTCGGGCCTGCAGTCGCTCGACGAGCACGAGCAGCGCTATTGGAAGGACCACATCCAGGCGGGCAACCTCTACATCAATCGCGGCATCACGGGCGCCGTCGTCAACCGCCAGCCTTTCGGCGGCATGAAGCTCTCAGCCTTCGGACCGGGTCTGAAGGCAGGCGGCCCCAACTACGTGGCGCAGTTCATGACGATCACCGACCGCGAGCGCTCGACCACCGACTATCGCGCATCCTATGCCGAATGGTATGAGCGGGAGTTCCGCCATGCCCGCAACATCCAGCCCGCGATACGCGGCGAGCAGAACGTGTTCCGCTATCTGCCCCTCGCGGGTGGCATGGTCATGCGACTCTTCGGCGACGAGACGCCCGAGCAGGTCGAGATGGTGTGCCTGGCAGCGCGAACCGTCGGCACGCCCCTCACCGTGTCGGCCGACGACGCCAATGCGTTGCTCGACCGCGTACGCAGCCTCGGCGCGACCGCCGTCAGCGAGGACCTCGATGCCTTCTGTCAGCGCATCAAGCACTACGAGCGCGTCCGCACCATCTCGCGCCAAGTGCCCGACGTCGTCTTCCATGCTGCTGCCGACGCCAACAAGTACATCGCACAAGCGCTTCCCGTGCGCGACGGACGCATAGAACTCGTTCACTACATCAAGGAGCAGTCCATCTCCAACGAGTACCATCGCTACGGCTCCCAGATCGAAGTGCCTCCAGTGGAGTAGTCCGTCACGCCCCTACGCTGGAACGAAAACGCGGAGCCTCTCCCCCGTCACCCTCTCCCGTCCGTGAGGGTGGGGGGAGAGGTTCTTGTTTTGGTCCACGGAGCCCTCATTCCCCTTCTTCGCGTTTTCTGAAGAATCGGTCCACGCGGTCCCAGTCTACGCGCACCACCTCTATCGGTGTGCCGTAGTCGGTGGCCGTGGCTTTGCGATCGTTCAAGTCGAAAGCGACGACAATCCTATCGTCCACCGTCACGCTGCAGGAGTCCGTCGGCACCACGTCAAACAACTTCGTGCGATGGAATGGATCGGGGCGCATCCTGGAGCCGTCCATAGGGGCTATCTCCAGCAGACATTCCTCGTCGGCTTTCAGATGCCAAACGTAGCTGAGGGCGCCGATGCTGTCCTCCACCGTCTCCCTCACCGTCACCATCGCTGCCTGGCGATGCCTGCGGACATCGCATCTCTGATAGACGACGATGCCTACGATGGCCATCAAACACGCTACGCCACACACGAACGGTTGCAGGAGGCAGCCTAAGAACGCGCCCCTGAGGCGGTGGCGAACGAAGCCATAGAACGGGATGATAAACGAAACCACTAGCAACACCGTTATCAGCATCGCAATCAGAATGTAGAAAACAAAGCCTTGCTCTATCATCGCGTGAAGGTTTAGTTAGAGGATAATGAGTGGGTGTACTGTATGGCGAGCATGGTTAAGTCGTCACCCTGTTCGGTGTCGCCCATATACAGGTGGACGGAAGACGTCATGGCCTCAATGAGTGGCTGCGGCTTATTGATGGTGAGTCTTGCCACTTGTAGCATGCGCTCTAATCCGAACTGACGGTGGTTGCTGTCCTCGGCTTCGTTGAGGCCGTCGGTATAGAGAAACACGCTGTCGCCTTTGTTCATCTGGTGGTGTTGCACTGTGAACTGCCAACCTGGCATCACGCCTGCTGGGATGTTGGAGTCGCACGTCAACTTGCTGGCCTCGTTGCCCGTCACCATCAGCGGCGGATTGTGGCCGGCATTGGTGTAACTCAGGCAGCCTGATGTGAGGTCGAGCACGCCAAGGAAGATGGTTACGAACATGCCGGTATCGTTATTGCCACAAAGTGCCTCGTTCAAAGCCAAGGCAATATGGTCGGGTTCCTGCGTATAGGCCGCGATATTTCGGAACAGCGAGCAGGTTACGGCCATCACCAGCGATGCAGGCACGCCTTTTCCGCTCACATCGCCAATGCAGAAGATGAGTTTCTCGTCGCGAATGAAGAAATCGTAGAGGTCACCACCCACAGCCTTTGCAGGTTCCACCATTCCGTAGATGTCGATATCGTGGCGGTCGGGGAAGGCGGGGTAGGTCTTGGGAAGCATCGACATCTGGATGCCGTGTGCAATCTTCAGTTCGCTCTCCATCGAAGCCTTGGCCGCTGTGGTGCTCTTCAACTCCTCCATGTAGGCAGAAAGCGAGGTCTGCATGTTCTCGAACGAGTCGCGCAACTGGTGGATCTCGTCGCGGCTATTGATTGTGGGCAATGCTGCGTTGAACTGTCCGCTTGCCACCTTGTCGGCAGTGGTTGCCAGTTGTTTCAACGGGTTGGCAGCGCGGCGAATGGCCAAACGGCAGACGAAGAAAGTAACTACCAACACCATCCCTATGATTAACAACATCAGGAAACCTACGAGGATGCCGATGATGTCGAGTGACAACTTGGGCACTGCTACTGCCAGCGTCCAATCGATTCCCATCAGAGGCAGGTAAAACAGATAGTTTTCCACGCGGTTCACACGCATCACCTTGTCGGTTTCGGAGTAGCTCTTTTGGCCCTCCATCATCTGTTGTATGGCCTCTTTGGCCAGGCCTCTTGTGTCGGCATCCTTGATATGAACGAAGAAGTTTCCTTTCAGAATGCGGCGATGGTCGGGGTGTGTGATATAGGTACCGTCGTGCGCGAGTACGTAACTAGTCGCTTCATCTGTCAATGAGATATACCAAGCGTTGCTTCTAAAGATACTGTCGAGGCTCTGCACCAGCCCTGTCATGAAGTCAAGTGATAGGTCAGCGCCAAGAATGGCCACTACGCGCCCCTGCTCGTCGTGAATAGGCTGTAAGTAAGCCACGAGGGGCGTCTTGGCATCATGACCGTCGAAGAATGGTTGAGACCAGTAGGCCGAGTCAGCAGCCACAGCCTCGACGAACCATTTGGACCGTAGGTAGGTATCGTCGTAGCCTTCTATGGATCGCTTGTCGTTTTGCACGCTGTCCTCGTTCCATGCATAAGGGCAGAACGAACGGCCACGTTGTGGGTAGTAGTTCTCAATAAAACTCACTCCACAACTGCGTATGCGAGGATTCTGTACGATGATACGTTCCATGATGCCCTGCAACTGCTCGGGTTGGTGCAGGTGGCGCTCCACGTCAGAGGTATTGTTGCGTACAGCTGTGCTCACATTGGCCAACACGCCGGTGATGGTGCTTGCCGATGCCTGCATGTCCGCATGGTAGGCATCGGCGCTCATCTCCACCACGATTGATTTGGCCAACTTGTAGATGAGGTAACCCAAGGCGCTCATCATGATGAATAGCACCAACATCACCCATTGTGTCAGCCTGCGGGCAAACGAGCGGTTGTATTTCTTCCGGTTCATCTTGTTTACAATTGTTATGTAAGTTTGCAGCCAGACAACTCATCGGTCGGGTTTTGCCAGCGTTTGAGAGTAGGGTAGAACTGACGCAAACCCTCCTTGTACTCCTCCAGGCTGAGGTGCTGCCCGGTGTGCTTGTTGAATTCGTCCACAAACCGAGCACACATCTCCACCATCTCTTCCATTGTACAATCAGTCGTGAATGCACCATCCTTGAAGCAGTATTGGCAGTAATCCTCGTTCTTCGTCCCGTCGGCTTTCGTACCGAGGACGTCATCCGTGAGCGGCATCCCACAACTCTGACAAAACTTCTGTACCATAACTATCAGTTTATCGATGATTTACTCTATCCTCAAAACTTAGCACCTTCTAAAACTTGCTGCAAAATTAATACATTTTGCTTGTTTCTGCAAGTTTTTGGGGTATTATGCGCGTATATGATGGCATAAATCACTTTTAGTCATACCTATTCCTACTTTGTTGATCTTTATGTCATCGCTGGTAGCAATGTAACTGCTTAACGTCAGGGTCAACATAATGAGCTTGATTACCAATTCATTTTTTTCATATCAATAATATGTTTACAATAGAGCAAGTAGGTGCTATGATGCAGTAATATCTGCTCAACATGAAAAATTTGGTAAAAATTATGGCGATAATAGAGCTTCTTAAAATATTATCCCTCTTTTCTTTTGTGTGATAGAGATAAATGGCTACTTTTGCGCCGAAATCTTAAATATTTTAATATGAATCTGAAATCTGAACTTTTTCTCATGAGTCTCGCTACGCTTTTTGTAGCCTGTTCCAATACTGATGGACTTTTCGAAATGGCCCCCTCTGAGCCTTTGAACAACGAGGTCATGAGGTCTGCGCCCGACAAAGATTTGTTTGCGCGTCGCAATGGTGAGGCCCTGCTCACGGGAGCATATACCGACCCCACCGACTATAGTCACTACTACAACGACCCAGTCATAGCCGAGCATGCCAGCAAACTGATGTGTGTGGCCGACACCAATATGGCTGCCAGCCTTAATGGTGTGGAGATTACCGACAAGCATCTGGCTGAGCTAAAGAATTATGTGGAGGGCACAATCCTCTCTGCCGAGACGACTCAGTACGCTAAGATGATGGCCATTTTGAAGTGGATTCGCGCCAATATTAAATATGACTACAATGATCAGGATGCCTACAGCGTGTTCAAGAACCGAGTGGCCGTCTGCCAGGGTTACTCCAACCTGATGGTGGCCATGCTCCACACCCAAGGCGTCAAAGCCACTGTGGCCACTGGCTTCCTTGCTAATACGGGTGGCCATGCTTGGGTCTATGCTCTGGCCGATGGCGTTTGGTATGTGGCTGACCCCACCAACCGTAACACCGTGTTCAAAATGGTGGCTAATTTGAGCCAATACAAGAACACGCTCCAACCTTGGAACATTGATATGCCCTTGGCTGAGGACGAGAGATTCGTCTATGACTTCCGCGATAAGCACTTCAATATACGCCAAGTAATCAGTAGCGATGAGTCGGTGAGCGTGCCTTTCGGAGCCCTTGGTTATCGCATCACGGCCTTCGACCCCATTGGTGGCATCAACGAGCGTGTACGCGAAATCTATCTAAGCCTGAACATCGCCAGCATCGGCGAGTATGTGAAAGGGTTGAAAACCCATGGCGCCAACCTGCAGGACATCTATGTGCTCAACGAGGAGAATCGCTCGATTAACGAGTATGACGGATGCGTGTATAGCATCAAATACAACAGTGCGACCAAGAAGACCACTTATCTGAAACTTCTCTACGTACCTGGTGGCAAGTGCGAGATAGAGTTTGCTCCAATGGCCAAGATTACCAGCAAACTCATTGAAGATCTATCCAATGTGGAAGTCATCCGTTTCGATGAAGCCACGTTGACCTTCGAGGACTATGCCATCACTGGGTGCCCCAACCTAAAGGAGATTTACATCAACATGAATGCCAAGGTTAGCAGCAAGGCCTTCTACGATTTACCTGCCGACTGCCAGATTATCCGCTACGACCCACTCGAGACAGGCATTCGGCCTATTTATATGTAGGTTGTATTATAGGAGCATAGTAAGTTATTTCAACTGCTGCTGCAATCTTATTAAATCTATTATTAATGTCCGCTAAACGTTCAATGAATGTCGAACTGGATAGTGACACAGATAGAACTGACAGGTTCGAGAGAGGTCCTGGAAAAGATAGCAAAAGTCATCAATGACTGTAATGATGGTCCCGATCCTGACAATGGTTCTGACAATAATTGGGTCGGGAACATACTTGATTTGTTGCATATCAACACAAATAAATGGAATCCCCGAAGGACCTTTTGGCACCATGCTCATTTCAACAAGCATGGACATCTCGTTTTTGAAGAGCATAGCGCATGGGAAAGTTCAAAATGCGCCGAAGCACTCAAGCAAAGATTCCCGCAAGAGATTTCCGGAATCAACTATCATTATGAAGGATGGTATTGACACATTCTAAAGTGTGTGGCTCAGTAGTGATGCCTAAAAGATTGAAGTTGAAAATCCCCCGAACGCACGGCTTACCGTCAAATAATGGTTGGGTTCACCGTCTTGGCCGCCAATTGCAGCCATTTTTATTGCATTCAGCCCCAAGAATAGTCATGCCCGTAAGATATGAATCTTAGGGGGCATATATATATATATATATATATATATATATATATATATCTTGGGCTGAAGGTATATTCGTGAAAGGTCACACGTATATACGTAAAGGGTGGAACGTATATATGTGTACGAGTCGTAGTGGCGAAAGGTTAGGAGTGGGGCTACTCTGCGTCAAAGCCCTTCATGCCCTCTGCACCTTTCACTAATACGGCGAGATATTGTTCAGCTCTCCAATCTTGCCTTCTACGACGGGAGTGGTGAAGAGGGCCTGCAGGTCGTCGATGCTGACGTTGGCGGTCGGCGCGAAGTCGCGGGAACGCATATACTGCAGCACACTCCGATAGAACGCCTCGCCCTCGGGGTAGGCGGCGGCACGGTCTAAGTCGGCCATGACCACGAGCAGCTTACCCCTGCCCACGGCGAACTCAAAGACGAGCCCGAGCTTGTGGTTGCGCTCGATGTTGTCTATCACCTGCACGATGGGGCGGTAGGCGGCGGCCGTGTTGTCCAACATCATGGGGTGACTGTTCTTGACGACGGCCCACCACTGCCAATTGGTGTGCTCCTCGGTGGGGAAAAGGCGGAACAGGGGGTGCTGAGGGTTGCACAGCACGCCGAGCGTGCCGGGCGAGACCACGCGCTTGTTGTTCTGGGCCACGGTCTTGAACATACGATAGTTCCAATAGTCGGTCTGGAAGAGTCCGCCCACGCAGAGGTCGGTGCTGTCGGGCATCAGCAGCACACGGCCGCCCTGCTGCAGCTGGCGCGCGACGTCGTCGGTGAGCTGGCGGGCTATGACAACCTTGCGCTTCAGTCGCTCGAGGTCGCGGCGGGCGGGATAGACCCAGAGGTCGTAGGTGTTGAGGTAGTCAGTGCCGTCGATGGCGAGCGTCAGTTGCAGCTGTGTAGGCTGGCTGTAGACGGAGAGGTCGCAGCTGAGCTCGGCCACGTCGAGGAGGCCCTCGCCGTCGGGCAGGAGGGCGGAGCCGCCGTGTTGTCCGGCACGCCAGCGGAGCGTCTTGCCCTGCAGGCTCTCGCCGCTGTAGTTGGCCACCTGGAGTCGGGCATGCAGGTGCTCGTCATTGGCGAAACAATACTTGTCGACGACCAGCAGCGGCACCACGGGTGCACACCACTGCCGCCACTGCTGTTCGGTGCAGAGCCCCTTGGTGGACATGAAGGCATCAAGGATGCCGACGTAGGCCGACCCTTGCCCGGGGTAGTCCTGCAGGTCGAGCAACTGGAAGCCTGCCATATTGGGCGTGCGCAGGTCCATCTCGATGTCCTGCTTGTAGAGTCGCAACGACCATTGACCGCTGGCGCGATGGAAGGCCTCGGCTTGGTCCAGCATGCCTGCCCGTTGCAGGCGGTCGCGGAACGTCTCGAGGTTGCAGGGCGCGAGTACGCCCATGTACTTCTGAATCTCGTCGAAGTCGGGATAGGTCTGGAACTGAGCCGTCTCGTGGGAGATGACGGGAACGGGGCTGAGCGCACAACCCTCCTCGAAGTTCATGCTGGCATTGGGGTGGAAATGGTTGATCATACCGCCATCCTCGGCATCGGCGAAGGAGAAGGAGCCGCGCGTGTGGGTGGCATAGTGGCCCCATCCCTCGGCGCCGACGCGGCAGGTGGTGAAATAGTCCATGCCGGGCTTGACGCCTTGATAGCCAAGGTAGTAGTTGGAGCCGAAGGTGTAGAACTTGTCGGGCGCGATGCGGCGGAAGTCGGCCACGAACTTGGCCATCTGGGCGATGTCGCCCCATAGCTCGTTGCCCAGCGCCATCATGCGGAGCGACGGGTGGTGGCCGTAGGTGCGCAGGATTTGCTCGCCCTCCTGGTGGAGGAAGCGCATCAGCGTGTCGTCCTTGGCGTCGAAATTGCCCCAGAACGGGAGTTCGGGCTGCAGGATGATGCCGAGTTCGTCGGCCGCCACGAAGGCTGCTTCTGGAGGGCACCACGAGTGGAAACGTATGTGGTTGAGGCCATAGGAGTCGCAGATGGTGAGGTAGCGGTGCCAGGAGTCGACGTCCATGGGCACGTGCCCGGTGAGTGGCCACACGCAGGCATCGTGCTTGCCGCGCAGGAACAGGCGATGGCCGTTGGCGTAGAAATGGTGGCCCTCGATGTGGAAGTTGCGGAAGTTGGGATGTATGTGGGTTGGTGCGGTGGGCTTGGTCAGCTGTGTGGTGAGGCAGATCTCGCCGATGATGCCATTCCAGTTGGTTTGTGTGTCCTCGGTGTAAGCATGGCTATTGGCATAGAGTTGTGTGGGCACTCCGCTGGCGTTGTCGACCATGATGGCCAGTTGATGGCGTCCGGGGGTAAGCAGGCGCGAGAGGTCGTAGATCTGCGGCGTCGAGATGTTGTTGGCGGAGCCCGCCTTGCGCCCGTCGACATAGACTTCAGAGGGTTTGGTGCGCTCCAGCGTCAGGTAGATGGTCTTGCCTTGCCAGTCGCGGGGAATCTCCACCGTGCGGCGGTACCACGCGCGTCCTTTGTAGGAATAGAGGCGTGAGAGGTGCGAGGTTTCGCCGCGCCACTTGAGCGGGTCGCCCTTGCGATTGGTGTCGGTGGTGCCGGGCAGCGCCACCGTCTCGCTCATCGGTGCGTTGGGTCGCAGGTTGCCTTGACGGTCGAGGGCAAACTGCCACATGCCGCTCAGGTCGATGCGTGGTTGGGCGAAGGCCAGACTGCTGAGGCACGTCACGGCCAGCAGGAGAAGAGTACGTATCTTATTCATTATATTTAACTATCGGTTGTTATGAAGAAGTCCTTCGCATAACGAAGCGTCCCGTAGGGCCGAGCGCTTGAAGTGTCAAGCGAGCAATCTCGAGCGAAGACAAATGTCTTATTTGCAGAAATCAGATAGAAGTAACGAGGCTATAAAGGTATCGTCTTAACTTCTTAACTTCTGTCTTAACTCTCAACTCTTAACCCTTAACTTTTAACTACTTACTGGCCTCGCGCAGCTGTCGCTCGGCACGCTGGATCATGTCGGCCGTGCCAGAGCCGTCGCTGACGTACTTGACCACCATCTCAGCATAGTCGATGGCCTCGCGCAGCTTGGCCGATGGTGCTTGTTGTTCGCGAGCCTTGGCCAGCAGGGGCAGCAGGGCATCGAGGTCTTCGAGTTCGGGAAGGTTGCCGGGGCGCATGGTGTTGAGGGCTGCGTTAAGCTCAGTCGTCATGGCGTCGATGGCCTCTTGCGAGTGACTGCGCTCGGCATCGTCGAACAGCGCACGGGCGCGGTCGAACTGCTCCATCAGCCGGGCGTAGCCGTGCTTGGCCCAAGGAGCATACTCGGGCACCTTCACCGTCAGTTCGTTCCACGCATTCTGCGCGTCGCGACGGCTACGGGCCAGCTGCATCGCCTCCTTCAGACGAGTATCGTCGACGTCTGCGCCACCTTCAGCCCCTTCGGGCACTACAGCGATGGGCTCGCCGGGCAGGAGCAGGCGGAAGTAGTGGGTGACATGGCGGTTGGCATCGTAATCGGGCACCCATTTAAGACCCTCTCCCCGCTCCCCCGTCAGGGGGAGAGCCTCGCTACGCTCGAGAGGCTGCGCGCTGACGGCCTTGCTTTGTCCATTGTCCATTTTCAATTGTCCATTGTCCATTGTCCATTTTCCATTGCCCATCGTCATCGTCGCTTCCTCCCACGTCTTGATGCCTTCGGCCGCCATCACGAGCGGACCATGCATGAGCGCTGCACACCAAGCGGGCTCAAAACGTGTGCGGGGTTCGTTCTTACCAGTGGCAGCAACTTCCATCTTGTCGGGACCGAAATCGAAGTGGTCGGCAAACGGCATGATGACCTCGATGCGGTCGTTGGTCGACCAGCGGCGCAGCGGCAGTGTGACGTAGCTGGAGGGCTGATAGTGCTCGGCAACACTCTTCCCGTTGACGCGGATGTCGAACCTCTCAGTAGCCCAGTAGGGCACGCGCAGCTTGACGGCAAACGGCTTCTTGGCTTTGGCGAAGCGGATGACGGAGCGCTCGGCAGGCCATTCACATTCCTGCTCGATGACCGCTCGCTTGGCATCCCACTCTGCCGTCGTGGGGAGGTAGAGGGCCACCCATAGCGTGTCGGCGCCCACGAAGTAGGCCGCTTCCTGGTATTTGACGTGGTTCTCTACGCCTGTGCCGCCGCAGCAGGTCGACTGAGGCGTCTCATTGCCCCATGGCTTGGAGGCGTCGAGGCCGACAGCGTACTGATAGAGCACGGCATATTTGCGGGGATTGAGCGAACCGATGATCTGATTGTAGAGCACGCGCTCGTAGTAGTCCATATAGCTGGCGTCGTTCGGGCGGAAGCAGTTGAGGTCCTTCGTCAGCTTGGCCAGGTTATAGGCGCAGCAGGTCTCGTTGAGCGTCGGCTCGGGGTAGGTCGAGCGGTCGCGCCAGTCGGTGCCTACGTTGGTGCACATCGAGAGGATCTGCGTGTAGGGCTGACGGAACATCTCGCCATTGCCTACGCCGCCCATGGCGTAGCGGTAACGTCCTTGGATCATCGTCCAGAAGTTTTGGGCGAGGTTGTAGTAGTAGGGGTTGGCATTGCCGCGGAAGGCGCGCAGGGCACCTGTGACCATAGGGATATGCTGGTTGGCGTGACGCGTGCGGATGGCATCGACGTTCTTGGACAAGGGCGTGAAGAAGGCCGGGCTGTCGAAATAAGTAGAGGCTTCCAACAGGCGTTCACTGTCAGTAGCGTTCGCCACTCCATTGAGTAGCTTCTCCCCTCCCTGACGGGAGGGGCTGGGGGTGGGTCTTACCATCTCAGAGAGGCGTGCCAGCGATTCGGCCATACCTCCGACCTCGCCGGCGATGTACATGTTCCACATCTCGTAGCGATTGCCAGGTCGTGCGCGACGTTGCTCTTGCGAACCCTCTTCCTGGACGAAGGTGCGATAGTGTAGGCGGTTCCACACCCAGAGACCCATGTCCTTGGCGATGAGCAGCGCCTTCTGGGCGATGGCCTTGTCATCGATGTAATTGGCGATGTCGATGAGGCCGGCCAACTGCTTGTGGACGCTGTAATAGGGAGCCCACACCCATTGCTCGTTGTTGTAGGCGCGGTAGGCCTCGATGAGCACGCAGTGCTGGGCGGGAATGGCGTTGAGGTAACCATAGCCATAGTGGGCATAGTCTTGTTTATAGCGGTCGAAATCAGCCCAAGTGCCTTTCAGTTCACGCAGTTCGTTCTCGGGGGCCAAGTCGCGGGCTTCGCGGTAGCGACCGAGTGCTTTATCATAGACGAAGGTACGCTCCTGGCAGGCACGCAGTTCGTCGACCATCGTCTTGATGTTTGCTTTCAACTGAGCCTTCTTCTGGGCATCGTTGCAAGAGGCGTATGCCATGGCCATAGCACTCATGTAGTGCCCACTGCCATGTCCCTTGAGTTTCGTGGTCGGCGAGTCCCAGCCGTCGGCCTCGGGATAGCCATCGGTGGGCAGCCCATAGGTGTCGCGATAGTTGTAGAGTTGCTGACGTACATCGAGCGAGAGCAGTTGGTCGATATCCATCTCGCGGTTGTGCGTCAGGCGGTTCTGGCCGGTGATGCTGACGCGGTTCAGGGGTAGCGGCTCGGCAACAGGCTTGTTGGACGGCGTAGCATAAGGCGCACTGACTACACTGACGTGCGCGGTAACGGGAAAGCCCATCGTGGTCGTGTTGTCGCCCGTGATATAGCCGCGTACGTCGTAAGAGGTGCCCGCAGGCGTCTGCTTGGCATCGGCCAGTGCCTGCTCGGTAGCGGGGGCGGCGTTTGTCCAACGTACGCTGCGCAGCTCATTGCTGCCGTCGGCGTAGGTGACCATCAGTTGGAAAGGCAGTCGTGGAGCGGTGCCCTCGGGCGTCGTGACGACGACGGGGGCGACAGACTTGATTTCCTTGTAGATAAGTTGTGCATCGGCGGCTGTCGCAATTGTCGATGTAAGCAGCAAAATGGCAATAAAACGCTTCATGAGAGTGTGAGTTTCTTAACAATTTGATGCAAAGGTAGTGTTTTCAGTCGAACTTTTACAAAAAAAATGAAGGAAAATGACGAAAAAGTCGTAACTTTGTCGGCGAAATAGAGATGTAGCGCGTATGTTGACAAGTTGATTTCTCGTTGACAAGTTTTTCGCCAAGCGAAGCGAGCAAGTGCGAGCGGACATGTTGAAAGTTCTTCGCCGAGCAAGCTCTCCACTCTATCTCCTCCACTCTATCCTTTAAACTCTACATTTATAACCATAAATTCCTAAACCCCTATGAAACGAATCCTATTTGCAGCCCTGGCTCTCGGCTTGACGCTGACCGCACAGGCCAAGGACGTCTTCGTGAATACGCCGAAGACCACGCTCATGCTGACGGCTAATGACGGCCAGACGCCACGTATTCATTATTATGGTTCGCGCATCACGCCCGCGCAAGGGCATGAGGTCATCGATGCCATGAGCATCAACTACGACGCCTATCCTGCATTCGGCCGCAACAGCTTCGATGAGACGGCGCTCAGCGTGACACACGCAGATGGCAATATGACCACCGAACTCGCAGTCACGGGGACGCGTACGGAGGGCGACCTGACCATCATCTCGATGAAGGACAAGAAGTACGACTTCTTCGTGGACCTCTACTATCGCGCCAACGATAAGAGCGACGTCATCGTGACTTGGACGGTCATCCGCAATGGCGAGAAAAAGCCCATCAAGTTAGAGCAGTATGCCAGCGGCCTGATGACCATGCGTCAGGAAAATGCGTGGATTACTCACTTCCACGGCACATGGGGCGCTGAAGCTCAGATGACGGAAGAGCCGCTTACCCAAGGGCTGAAGACCATCGTCAACCACGACGGCGTGCGCAATGGCATGAACGATCGTGCCGAGGTGATGATCAGTCTCGATGGTAAGCCGCAGGAGAACAGCGGACGTGTCATCGGCGCGGCTCTCTGCTGGACGGGCAACTACAAGCTGCGCATCGAGACACGCGGCCACTATCGTCATACCCTCATTGCCGGCATTGACGACCTGCATACCAATTACACCCTGAAGCCCGGTCAGAGTTTCCAAACGCCTGAACTTGCTCTTGCTTACAGCGAAGAGGGTAAAGGCGGTATCAGCCGCGCCTTCCACCGTTGGGGTAGGGAAAGCCAACTCCACAACGGACACGGCTTGCGCGACATCCTCCTCAACTCATGGGAAGGCGTCTACATGAACGTCAACCAGGAAGTCTGCGAACAGATGATGGATGGCGTCAAGGAACTGGGCGGTGAACTCTTTGTGGTCGACGACGGCTGGTTCGGTCGCAAGTATCGCCGTACTGACGACACGCAGGGACTTGGCGATTGGATCACCGACACTCAGAAACTGCCCAATGGCGTACCGGCCCTCCTCAAGGCTGCCGAGGACCGCGGCCTCAAGTTCGGCATCTGGATTGAACCTGAGATGACCAACAGCAAGAGCGAACTCTTCGAGGCACATCCCGACTGGGTTGTAGCTCATCCCACACGCGAACTGGCCAAGGGACGCGGTGGTACACAGCTCGTCCTCGATATGTCCAACCCCAAGGTGCAGGACTTTGTCGTCGGCATCGTCGATGACCTGGTCAAGGAGAATCCCAAATTGCACTACATTAAGTGGGACTGCAATATGTCGATGAACAACTACGGCAGCTCCTATCTTACAGGCGACAAGCAGAGCCATCTTTTCGTTGACTTCCACCTCGGCCTTCGCAGCGCCCTCGAACGCATCCGCAAGGCTCATCCCAACCTCGTCATCCAACTCTGCTCCAGCGGTGGTGGACGCGTCAACTGGGGTTTCATGCCTTACTTCGACGAGTTCTGGTGCTCCGACAATACCGATGCCCAACAACGCCTCTTCATCCAATGGGGTACCAGCCATTTCTTCCCGCCTATGGCTATGGCCCAGCACGTGAGCGCTTCGCCCAACCATCAGACAGGCCGCGTCATTCCGCTCAAGTTCCGTTTCGACGTCGCCATGACGGGCCGCCTCGGCATGGAGATGAAGCCCAGCGACCTCAACG